>Ga0255428_1032_pt2 | contig 12570 bp, 9 predicted proteins | sample ANMaggSSYBR02J13_FD_182654 | JGI IMG/M metagenome (GOLD analysis project Ga0255428, IMG submission 182654) | Sediment cell enrichment communities from methane seep in Santa Monica Basin, California, United Staets - ANME aggregate JGI... | ecosystem: Environmental > Aquatic > Marine > Cold seeps >... | reverse complement strand
GTGAACAGTATAAAATCGAAGAAGAAATTCTTCTGACAATTTGGATATTTTACCAGTCGAGATTTGAACCCCTCTTGCCCCAAGAAGTAACTGGATATCTTCTCGTTGATAGTTGAAAAACCATCGGAGGTATCCAATTGCTGTCATTACTTTTGTGTCAAAGGTTTTCCGCGGCAAACAGATTTTATTCAAAAATGAGACGTTTTCGTTGTTGATTAAACCATGTGTGCCACAATATTTTTTGTGAATGCTTATTTGTCGTTCACCGGAAAGGGTTTTTATGGGTCTTGTGTATGTTGTTTGTGTTTTTGGATTATTTTTGCATATTGGGCATTGTGTTGGGTTTTTTATTTTGAGTTCTTCTGGTAAAATAGGGAGATGGAGTACGTTTTTTTTTCAAAATCGTAGTGAATGCCTAGTCGTTTAAGGTCTTCCTTTTTCACCGGCTGACCCATATTTTCTAACATCTCGAAGAGATCATTTGGTGTGAGTGAGCCTTGCATTAACCGCAAAGATAGGTATGAGAAATGGGTTGGTTCAATTGGTATGTTTGTTGGGTGTTCGGGGTCGGTGCCCAATGATCGGATATAGCGCTGAACTACTTTGTCACCTTCTCGAACAGATTCTACTTCTGCGTAATATGTTTTGATTGTCCCGTCCTTGTTTTTTCTCTTAATTTTTCGTATGTAGGTCATAATACTGTAGTGATATATTTCACTACAATATAACACTACCGATTTTGAGTTTTATTGTTAAACATGTGGTGAAAAATCGAGCAGAAGATGACGAATTTATGAAATTTGATGTGGGATTATATGGCAAAAATGGATGATATTTCCAGACGTTAGAATGACGCCATAGCACTTATTATTGATATTTTCCAAACATACCTGATAACTCCGGTATCTTTGGCATTGAGCGGGGTACACCCGCTGGTTGTGAGCGCTATAATCTTCGGACTGCTGGGCATGGAAGCGGGGCTTGCTATTGTAATACCCTTTATAGGCACGTTCTACATCTTCCTGTCGGTGATGGAGGATACGGGATACCTGCCAAGGGCAGCATTCCTGCTGGACCGGTACATGCACAGGTTGGGACTGCACGGCCGCGCTATCATCCCCATGCTGCTTGGATACGGGTGCAATGTCCCTGCCATTATTGCGGCCCGCACCCTTAACACTCACAGGGAGCGCATCATCACTATAACCATGGTCGCACTGACGCCCTGTTCTGCGCGGACGGTAATAATCATGGGGCTTGTGGGTGTCTTTGTTGGATTCTGGGCCGCTATGTCCATCTATTTCATCGAACTGGTGATCATACTGCTGACTGGGTGGATGCTGGGTAAAGGGCTGCCTGGGGAGCAAATGGGCTTTATCATGGAAATGCCGCCACTGCGGTACCCTGATGTGCAGGTGATAGTGAAAAAGACCTGGTTCAGGATGAAGGGGTTCGTTTATGTGGCTTTCCCTATACTGATAGTGGGCAGCAGTATTCTGGGCGTGGTTGATGAGCTGGGCATGCTCGCAGTGTTCGAGGACGTGTTAAGACCTGTATTTGTAGGATTCCTGGGGCTGCCGGCATTTGCTGCAACGGCATTCATATTTGGCATCCTGCGTAAGGAGATGGCACTTGAGATACTGGCTGTGCTGGCTGGTACGGCTGTGTTCATTGATGTGATGACTCCTTTGCAGATATACGTATTCGCACTGGTGGCGACCATCTATGTTCCCTGCGCTGCTACCATAGCGGTGATCGGTAAGGAACTTGGATGGCGCAATATGGTGCTTATCTCAGGATTCACTATTGTACTGTCTATTCTGGTAGGTGGTGCTGCCAATTTCCTTGGGCTGGCGCTGCTGTAGAAAAAAAAATAGTGCCAGTTACCCCCCAACTCGGACAAGCCGAAACCAAATGGGATTTGTCTCCATTTTGCAGTTTTCAAATTGAGATTGCATGTTTATTTCAATATACCCTTCGGTAATTCAATCGGTCACGTTGACCGACAATTTGTTATTTGGCAGTGATATATTCTGCATTTAAGCAGTGAAAAGTTTGTTATAAGACGGTGTTCTACCCATCGGTAGTGCTTGGAATGAATACGCTATCCACATAGAAAAGAGTTTCGAAAATATCACTCCCAAACTTCATAGCTCAGAACTCGCTTCAGCTAATGCTTTACAGAATCGATGAAAATTTTTGTGCCAAAAAAACACGAAAATATCTTGTAAGATACTAATTTGAAGTGGATACTCTTTTTGTTATTATATTATATTTGTAACTATTCAGCCATACATAAACGTTATCGTTAGACTGAATAGTCCATATATAGATAAATGCACACAATTGTCAAACGCCTTTAAAATCGATTGACTTAGACTCAGTATTAAAAACTAAAAAATGTATTAACTTAGACACAGATAAGCGGATTTTCGCTATCGACATCCGGTCTTAAGGATGGCTGAATAGTTACTTATATTTTATATTTTTAGTTTCCACTTTTCCAACGCGCAAGCACGTAGGTCACTTGCAGAACAACTTCGGAAAATATAAATATCATTGATTTGTAAGATTTATTGAAGTATTTTTAGAGTTGCCACAGGTGTGTAAATGACGGATAGCCCATCGAAGTTCCCAAAACAAGAAGTAATTATAGATCCTCTTTATGAACCTTTGCAGTTGAACCGATATGAATTATGTTCTCATCTTAAAATGCTGAGTAATGTTTCACATCTGAGGTATGGGATTTCGCCGTATTTGTTGTTTGATGCGGTCAAGATGAAGAATATATTTAATGTGTTAAAAGATCAGATGAAGCTAGAAGTAAATAATAAGGACATTGATGATTTTCAAAATTCTTACGATGCCTTAGAAAATAAAATTAGAATATACATTAATTCATTAGAACAATTAGGGACGATTCGATATATTAGTTGGAATCAAATTTCGAACCCAAATAATCAATTCATAGATTTTTTACAACTGAAATTTGGGATTGACTTGAAGAATAAAAATCTAAAACCAACCAATGACGGTAATACTATAACGATAAAATCTGGCGATAAGTCTATTTCGATTAGCCTCAAATGTGATGAAAACAATGTAATACTAACAATTAATGACGATAAAAAAGACAAGTTCGCTGCGAAGAAGGAAGATGGTCAGATAAATATATACTATCACTATAATAGAAATACATGTATCAAGAGATTAATTAAAGAGCGAAAAAATATAATTGCGTCATACAAGGAAATTAAAAAATATTTTAACAGTGTATCGATGAAGAAGAAAGATGATCAGATAAATATATACGATCAAGATATTCTCTTAGAAAATTTTGACCTGTTATATAGATTCTTCCAATTGCAGCACCCTATTCAAGTAAAATGCCCGAAATGTGGGGAGAAACAGTTCATGTGTGAGGAAGGAAAGATATATTCAATGAAAGAGGCACTTCTGCGAACTTTCGAACTGAGAAGAGCGCGATGGTTGCAGATGTCTGCTTTGCTTCATACTGTTCATAGCACATCTACACACACAAGGTTATCTCATCAGATCGGTTCTATGATCGTGGGAGTAAATGCACTCAAGGAAATGGATGTATATCCAAGTGGAGATATGCAAATGTTACTTGGGGAATATTTATTGTTGAAGGGGAACTTGCATGAGTTTCTGCTGGCAAACTTTCTGCATGACATTGGGCATTCACCACTTTCGCATGTCATGGAGCCGAACCCTTTTATTAAACTTGACCATGAGAAAATCACAAGAAATTTGATACTGGGGAGGAAACCAGATGAGGAAAAAGGGATGGACTGGTATGTTGCAGAGCGTTATCTATTGAAGACGAAAGCAATAAAGGACTTTGAATACAGGTTCTTTGAAAATCGGTATGATTCAGTATATGATTTGTGTGAAGAAGAAGAGGGAAAACCGCGAGAAACTAAATTTTTAGATTGTTTGAAGAACAATGATAAAATACTAGAATCCGAGATTATAACAATTACTGAGGTCTTGAACAACTTTGGCGTGGATAAGAAGCTACTGGATAAGATTTTAACTGGAAATGATAAATCAATCCAAGACACACAATTTTTGCATAAGCTCATACACTCCGAGATAGACTTTGACAGAATAGACCATGTAAAGAGGGATTCTGTAGTCTGTGGTCTCTCCCTATCAAGTTTCAGGCTTTTGGAACTGCTTGGTAGTATGTCGGTTGTGCTTCCATATAGTGATGTGCATGAGATGATTTATAATAGTGATAGTAATAAACCCTATATTCTAATATCAGAAGACGGTGTCCGATACGTAATGGATTTGCTAATTGCTCGAAGGTCCGTGTTCAATGATATTTTATATTCAGATGAGAACAACTGGATAAACGGTGTTGTAAACCAAATAACAGCACAAACGATGAAATACCTTCCACATCTTGAAATTATGTTGCCTTTTATCACAGATCAGATACTTATGCAATTCTATGCGAATGATTTGTTTATCGGAACACAAATTGAGAAGTTAAACAAATTATTTCATGGGAAGATTGATTGTTCTGGGTACGGGGAGCCGACGCGGTATAAGTTGAAGGACAAGAAGAAGGTGGCGAATCATGAATTAGAGGAAATGTATAACGTGATTAGGAAGATTAATAATAAGTTTGACCGAATAGACGCGATACCGATTGTGTTTTATACAAACATTGAAGAAATTGATGAAGAAGTAAAAGAAAAAGAATGGGATGATATTTTTATTTATAAAAAGGAATTTTGTGGAGAATATTATCCATTCCAAGTACTTGTGAAAAAGAATCAAATTGAAAGGACAACAGGTGAGATATTCCGTGAGATATTCCCGGAGATACCAAGCGAATTGGACGTGAAGAACTTGTTTTATTTTTGGATTTGTGATTCTATGGTGAGTGATGAGAAAAACAATAAAAAAAAATGTATAGAATATATAGAAAAAAAAATAGGTGTGATATGGTCTAAGCCAAATGAATCTGCAAAAAAGGCATTTAAGGAGAGGTTTATTAATTTGGATGAGATACCAGAGGAGATAAAGTAAATGATTTATGATGATATTGAAGATTTATCAGAAATAAAAGATTCGGTAATTCCAACATTATTTGAAGTGAATTTGGGAAGTATAAATGGTTGGGAGCATAAGAATGTGGAATTGATAATTCCTCTACCGATTGTATCAAATATATATATATTGCCCGTTTTTGTATCATTATCTCTCATCCTATCGGACCTTTTGAAAAACAATTGTGATGTTGAAATATCTATATTGTTATTAAATGAACGAACAAATCATTCAAAATACATCAAAGATCCCATCATAGAACACATCGGAACTATAATGGATGATGAAAATCTATTTTCTCAGACAGAAAAAATACGTGCTGCTAATTTGAAATCTTTAATCAATATTATGTTACTGTCTCTTGAGAATATTGAGTATAGAGGTAAAGAAAAGAAAAATTTCATGGAAGAGATGATTTTGCAAAAAGTAAGTTATTTAGACATTCGTGCCTATATCGGAGATGTCCACATCTCACAAACCATTGATAATTTTGAAGAAATTAAAAATATCGCTAGGGAGAAAGGTATAGCTAAATATCTGAACGATTTTCTTTTTTCTTCGTCGAGTGGTGACTGTTTCTATGATCAATTATTATACCTAATATATATTTTCAAAAAAAAAACAGATAAAAATAGGATTTTGTGTATAAATAAAGACTTGTCTAATCTTTTTTCTGAAACATCTTCGGAATATTTCGTATTATTGTACTATCCAAACCCAATTAATAAAGAAGTATTGAATAAAAGAGAGATAATACCAATATTTGTTACACCAACATCAAAATACATCAATGATAAAGGTCATTTTGAAAATTTAATAGATGAAATTTATTTTTATACACTTGTATTATTATTGAATAGTAAATTTTTTAAGATTGATTTAAAGTCCCTTCGTAAGACGTGGAATATAGAGGATTATAAGAATAAGAAGAAGGTAGAGGTTAATAAGGAGGATCATAATGGAAAATTAAATGCAGCGTGGTATGGGTTGGATCGTAATGCAATATTTAAAGAAATAATAGATAAAAAAAATGGTGTGCCTCCAGATCAAAAAGACAAGTATAAAGAAGCATCTGAAAAATTACTAGAAATACAAGAGGTACAAAAAAAGTTTTTAAAATTAATGAATGAAGGCTTCTTAACAGTTCAAAATGAAACGGTGGCTGAATTAAAGTATTTACTATAAAAAGTTAAACGATGGTGCATGAATGCACCCTCGCCATTCACTCTGATATGATTTCGATTATAAAATCATCCGTAAACATTTTGTCTACATCTGTTTTCTCAGTTATCACACCAGTAGCATATAATGTGTCCTGTTTCTCTACCCAGTTATCTTCGGATGGTAATTCAAAGACATCTTTACTGAAGACACCACCAGTATCTTCTGTTACGAATCCATTCCAAATTTCCAGGTTGAGATCCCTGTCCTTTGCTGCATCAGGATTGAATTTTATATATGCATCTGTCGCCTCATCTGGATAGGCTATCGCATGTTCCAAACCTCTTTGAGTGGCTCGAACAAATTTTCTAACAACTTCTGGGTTATTTTCTACCATCTTCTCTGTAGTATAAACATAGGTGTTCCCTATGGTTGTGTAATCACTGGCATTGATAATATTTATATCATAACCCATTCCTTGCACGATTACTGTCTGTGGCACATACGACCCAATGGCATCTACCTGATCCTGTGCTAATGCCGGAATTACTCCTGCTCCAACAAAAACAAATTCCGTATCATCTGGGTCTAAACCAGCATTATATAACATAGCTTTCATGATAATCGTAATCGTTGCTCCAGCGCCAGGTGCAGCAACTTTCTTTCCGACCAGATCTTCGACCTCAGTAATGTTGCTTTCGCTCTTCGAGATGACACTGAATAGATTATTTTGCACAACTCTCTGAGTTGCTACAATTGGCATATCCTGTGATCTGGCAATAATTACACTTTCATCGCCTCCATATGCAAAATCGACATTGTTTGCAGCGAGTTGCTTTAAAGAATCCGAAGTTCCAAAGGTCGTGTAAGTTATGCTCACGTTCAGACCTTCATCTGCATAATAGCCTTGATCTGCTGCCGTATAAAATACATTCCACGCAGGTAATGGCACAAACGGCATCATCACCGTAACATCCGTCACCTCTTCCTCTGTTGGGTCCACGCACCCTGACATAAACAGCACGCTTGCAACCATTGTAGCAACAAGAATTGTTGCCATTATCGTCTTCATTCCATTATTCATACATTGTACCTCATAATTGTTTGTTATAGTCTTGAATGATTTGTAAACCTAACAACCTTCCTCACAAACCCATATATACCTTCATTCACGCGTACAAAAAAAGTATCGAAAATCATTGTTCCTGAAGATGTCCCACACAATTCAATCCCCACAAGGCGCACGCGCAAATCACTCCTCTTCTTCTGCACGCCATGGCATCAACCTCGCGCCGATCACAGATATGAGCGCATACAGCACAACCCCGAGCAGAGTCAGTTGTATGATCGCTGCAAAGACCTGCGGTGTATCCATCAACCCGGAGGCATAAATCGTGAGGTATCCCAATCCCGCATTCGCTCCAACAAACTCACCGACCACAGCACCTATGACCGCAAGCGTGATGCCTGTTTTGAATCCTGCAAATATCACTGGAAGTGCGCTCGGCAGTTCCAGTTTTGTAAACATCTGCAACTTTGATGCATGGGTAGATTTGAATAGTTCGATCTGATTTTCATCCACAGACTTGATTCCGAGCATGGTATTGATCAGGATGGGAAAGAACACGATCAGCATAACCAGAATGATCTTTGATGTGATCCCAAATCCAAACCATATTACGATCAGTGGGGCTATCGCAATCTTTGGCGCGGTCTGGGCTGCAACAACATAAGGCGAGAATATCCTTTCCACTTTCCTGGATTTAGCAAGCGGGTAGCCAATGCCAATGCCAAGAATAGAACCGGCAACAAAACCCAGCAGCGTTTCTTTCAGCGTTACAATTGTGTGTTTCATAAGAGTGCCACTGGTAAGCAAACGAAGGTATTCTTCAAACACCTCACCTGGTGCAGGCACCAGGAAGGTCGGTACATCAAACACATAGATAAATAACTCCCAGAGTCCGATGAACGTAGCAAAAACTACAGCATACATTAAATAATATTTCAATCTATCATGGTCAGTAAAGAATGCCGCAGCAGGGTGTCTCGATTTTGTCTCGATTTTTTTAATCTCGGATGGAGGTGTTTCATTGACTGAGCTCAATGCTTCACGCACCTCTATCCGGTGTTTTATGAACTGTTCGGTATCTTTTGTTCCGATGTCTCTTTCTGGTGGCAGTTTTATATCTATAACTTTTTTTATGTTGCCTGGTTGCGACGATATAACAACAACTCGATTCGATAAAAATACAGCTTCGTCAATATCATGTGTAACATAGATTATAGTCTTGCCTGTTTTCTGCCATATGTGTCGAAGTTCCAGGTTCATCTTTATTCGGGTTATTTCATCCAATGCGGAAAATGGCTCATCCATCAATAGCACCACAGGATCATGAATTAAAGAACGTGCAATTCCTACACGTTGTCTCATGCCTCCTGATAAATCCTTTGGATAAAAGTTCTCATATCCTGTAAGTTCAACCATTTCAAGTAAATCTCTTGCCTTTTCATAATATTCACTTGGATTTTTTTTTCTTAATTCAAGGGCTAAAACAATATTATCAATCACTGTTCGCCATGGCAAGAGGTTTGAATCCTGAAATACAAAACCGGTGTTCAAATTATCGTCTGTCTTACCAGCAAATAATATGGATCCTTCAGATACAGATTCAAAACCTGCTATAATTCTTAGAAGTGTTGATTTACCGCATCCACTGGGACCAACAATTGAAATAAATTCTCCTTCAATGATCTTTAGGTTAACATCTGTTAATGCTCTAACAGGTTTTAATCCATCAAAGGTTTTTCCTAATCCACTAATTTCTATGATAAAGTCTTCTGAATTATACATATATTGATCCTTTATTCTTAAATGTGAATTAAGGTTGATTGCATCTCTTAATATTAATTAATTTATATTGGTTTGTGTATAAGTGATTTTCTTCATATAAACAGAAATAAATCCTTAAATTTATTAATTATGAAGGATAACCAATTATAAAAATTTTATGGATATTCTATGCCAATTGAAACTGAAAAAAAGATTATAGTAAGTGATAATGTTTTTAACATATATCTTAAGGACTTAGGAACTACTAAAAAAATAAAATGTGTTGATACATATTTTTACAATCAATCTTTAGATTTTAAAAAAAATAGTGAATCATTAAGAATTAGGGATGTAGTTACAGAAGGAATATCTAAGATTACGTATAAATATTTATCTAGTAGTAAACCAAATTTATTTATCCGAGAAGAAAAGGAAATTTGTCTTCCCCCACAAACCCAAAAAGATATAGATGTTTTGTTTGACATTTTCGCTATATTGGGTATTGAAACGAATGTAAAAACTCTATATAGAAGTGAAGTGGAAGAAATTCTAAAGATTAATTATGAAATTATCGGAACCGTAGAAAAAAATGGATACCGATTCTGGAAAGACAATATAAAAATTTCACTATATGTAACGACATTCAGAAAAAAAGCTAAAGTAAAAACAATTAACATCATCGAGATTGAGGGGATTGAAGGTCTAATAGAAAAAGAATATAAAAAATTTGTGGAAACATATGGAAATATGGAAAGCATAAGGCTAAGTGATAAAAATAATTTTCAATTGCTATTATCTATATAAGTTCATAATAAGTCTTATCGATACTTTTTATTTTATCTAATCCGATCTCTTTAATTATTTCTTGAATCAATGCTGCCTTATTTTTAGCTTCCATTTCATCCCATGCATTGGTTTTTACTTCAAGAAAGATGCCATCTTTTTTTGGTTCTTCGATTTCATCAACATTGATTATTATTTGTTTGCTAGGAATCTCCATCTTCATTCTTTTTTTTATAATCTTTTTATGGACTTTCGCACCGAGATAATCTAAATAGAAAATGATTGCTGGATACCGGACATCTATCTCTTCCTTCTGTCTACCGATAATCCATAAATTGTCATATTTTTTTCTATTAATGACATTTGTCCAAGTTAAATTATGCACTGGCAATGTTCTTAATGAAGAACTGGAAATGGGTACATCAGTTCTGAGACGAAGATATGTTTTTTTTTCCGAAATTGTTTCATGGGGAATAAAATAATGGTCTGATTGTTTGACCTGTTCTTTTTTAATTAAACCTTCAATTTTCTCAAGCTTTTTATAAATTTTGGCATCCATGGTTAATATTTTAATTTGAACCTCAAATGCTGGAGTAAACTTAATTTCGCAAAGATTGTTTACCGCGTCCAGAACAGATAATCCCTTATTTGAAAGAGAATACTTGCCCTCCATCTTATCGATGAGATTTGTGTCTGATAGGTCATCTATTACACCTTTCAAACTGCTCTCACTGATTTTCATTTTATTTCTTAGGTCAGTCCAACTAAAATTTTTACTTTTTAATAGTCTTAAAACAAAAATAGAGTGTTTTTTAGAGATTATTTCAATGATTTTATTATCTAACTCCAAAGTAGAGTAATTTAAATAAAAATCAATGCCTTTTTGAGACAAAATAAATTGATTTCCAGTTTTTGCCCCTTCTTCAATTGATAGAATTCCTATATGGACCAATTTTGAAATGACTTTATGTGTTATCGGATAATCAACATCTAAATCTTCGCAGATTCCCCCAATTGACAACGGGTGCCTTTTTATATAAAATAAATGTAAAATCCTGTCAAAAATATCTGGAGATGTACGTTTTACTTTGAATATATCAACGACTTCATGTTCTCCCATCTTATGTAAATCACCAGTCAAATCTTGCATGGTTTTTTAACTCCAAAATGAAAATTGTATATTAAATATTTGAATTTCCCATGCATTATAAATATAATGATGTTATAGATATAAAAATAGTTAAAGTTCCAATTATCAAACCTGATATTAATATTCTAGATGCAGTATTTAATTTTTCAAATCTTGGTTTTAAATCTTCTTGGCCTAAATCATAAATTTCATACGAATATTGCTTTATTAGTTCTTCTGGATTTTTTATTATTTTTTGTAATTCTTCCCCATACCTATCTCTTGTAAGCTTATCGCAAAAACTACCATAATAAAATAAGTTAATCCTATTCGAATTTTTAATTTTAGGTTTGATTACATAAGCACTATAAATAGCAGAAATTAGCGATGTGACAATCGTAATAACTAATCCAATTTTTATTCCTAAATGAATATCTAAATTTATAAAATCTAACAATTTTGTCAATGAAATTAACAAAATTATTCCTGATAATCCGAAAATAAAATTAGCTTTTTTATCACAAGTATCATTAAGTTGCATGTGTAAATTTAGTATATCCCCTAATGTGGTTTCAGCTTGTAATCTTAGCCTAAGGTCATTTTTCTCATTGTCAATCGACAAAATATCACCGTTGTCCATTATTTCACAAAATTAATAAACTGGACGTTCCCGTCTTTATAAATACATTTTGCTAATTTTTTGGTATTGACGCCATAGTTGTGTCTGCTGCGATGTCACAGTCATGTTATTATAGTCAAAAACCAAACAATTCAAACTATCTTTGCGGACTTTGCGCTCTTTGCGGTGACAAAAATCATACACCGCAAAGGACACTCAACTCCTACGGAGTTGAGTGCCTGCTACGCCTGTAGGGCGTGCAGGTCGCAAAGTATTCAGGTTATATGTCAAAGATATTATGTTATTGACTATAAAGTGAAGGGGTGCCTGATCGATTCTTTAGGACACGGAAAATTTAGGCGGTGGAGAAAATATTTATCACTATTGCCATGAATTACTGCAAGGTATCCGAAGCACCTCATATGATGTTCAGGAAAAAACCGAATTGACCCAATACTCCTGATACGTATGTGAATTCAATATATAATGAAGAGATTATAAAATTTAAGTACAGGGTGTTGAAAGTCTGGGAAATGGATCCGAAGATGATCATCGATAAGGATTTATACGGTTTGTTCCCAATACTTCCATTAACAAATCATGGAAATACTAATGATAATAAATGTTTGGAAGCATGCTTTGACCTGATACAGAACGCCGATATAAAAGATGGGGCTTTAAAAGCGGATATGTCTGTATGCACCGGCGTACTGGCAGGATTGAGATACCCGAAGGAATTAGTTAAAAGCTTGATGAAGGTGGAAATAATGCAAGAATCAGCAATATATCAGGATATTCTCAATGAAGGAATTGAGAAAGGAAAGAAGGAAGGAATGGAAGAAAGTATCATTTCTGTGTTATCAGCCAGATTTGGAAACATTTCCGCTAATATGGTTGATATGATCCATCATATCAGGAACAAGTCCAGGCTGAATGAACTTTTGAAATTGGCAGCTACGA
>Ga0255428_1206_pt1 | contig 12616 bp, 16 predicted proteins | sample ANMaggSSYBR02J13_FD_182654 | JGI IMG/M metagenome (GOLD analysis project Ga0255428, IMG submission 182654) | Sediment cell enrichment communities from methane seep in Santa Monica Basin, California, United Staets - ANME aggregate JGI... | ecosystem: Environmental > Aquatic > Marine > Cold seeps >... | reverse complement strand
TTCACAGTTCACGGTTTTTTCAATGAACTATGCAACGATTGAAGCATTTTGGATGAGGCCCCCCATAATTTTCTTTTACCTTCTGTTTTTTCAACCGTGAACCGATAACTGTAAACCGTGAACGGTTACGAAAAGCTTTAGCACCGACTTTGACGTTTCCCTGCCTTCTCACCTTCTCACCTCCAGCCTTCAGCCTTCCACCTTCCACCTTCAGCCTATTTCTTCAACCGGTTCAACATTGCTGTATTTTTCTATCAAACGTTGATTTTCGGGTATATTTTTTAGAAAAATATTTGCAACCTTGTCTGCATAGATCAGCTTCCAGTCGTCATTTTGCAGCAAAAACCTTGAAAATACTGAATTCGCATTATAAATAATCCAGGTTATGTTATATTTTTCTATTATTTTTTCCCATCCATGTTTGAAACGTACCACTCTGAGATACTCTTTCGCTATATCAGTGCCGTACATGTCGGATCTTCCGTCAAAAAAGACCTTGTATTGCGGCCATGCAGCGTAGATGATATAATCACCAAATTCATCGTTATCAAACATATTGCCATGGAGAGTCTCTTTTTCCAAAAATTCTACGGCAGCCACGGGTTTGATTTTTTCATCAAAACTATGCTCTATTTTACCCTTTGCAACCAGGGCAGCAACCAATACAATGGCGAGAATTGGCCATAAATAGCCCTTTGCAGATGCATCTATCGTGGAAATATTGCTTGCCCGCTTCTTGAAAAAGCTAATAAATTTCCCGACTGACTGCTCTAACATGGGTTCTGCCTGTTTTATCAGAACAGGAGCGACAATTATTGCAAAAAGCGGGATATACCTTGCAGAATAAAGAGACATGTGAGTAAAAAGAATGACCATTGTAAGCTCGATAATGTTCAATCGTATCCTTGAAAGAGCAAACAAACCCAATGTCAAAAGCATAAAAAATTCAAAAAAGATAACAGATGGTTTATGAAAGTTTGGCGACATGAACTCTAAAACATTATCCATAAGAACTTTGTTTGAAGCCAGCTTGAAAGGAAAGAGCAGGATATGATATGTATAAGGATTTATAAGACAAACAAGAAAACAAAATACAGTCACTAAACCAAGTTTTTTTGCCTTTTGCCGATGAAGATCTTTTTTTGAATCTTTAGAAGTAATGAACATTACAAAATTGCCGACCAGGTATATGCCGATAAGAATAAAACCTGCCATAAACCCACCGTGCAGGTTCACCCACAAAAGCATTATCGGCGCCAGGAGATAAAGATAATCTTCATGTTGATATTGATACTTGTCAAGCAGATAATACCATACAACCATTAATAAAAGTGAAAAGATATGGGGTCTGGCTAACCAGTGTATCTGTGAAGTCGCCAATACAAGCAAAGTGATAAAAGAGGCTGCCAGGATATTTCCGTTATACACCCGAATAATTTTAAATATGAGGTAATAGACCAGAGAAATAATGCAAGAGAAAAAGGCAGCTACTCCGGTAAGGCCGGCAGCTCTGTGAATTGTCGCCATTATAACCTCTGAAAGCCATTCATGGGCAGTCCAGGGCAAGGGGGGAGAAATAAAAGAGAATATGTCATGTTTCGGGATCGAAAGCGTATCTATTATATACTCTCCTGCCCTTATATGATAGCCGGTATCGCAATCATTTAAGAGTCCTTTATTTGCAGAAAGTGATAATATAAGGAAGAGAGATACAAACATGATATCAGCAAGCGAAGGTATCAAAAACGGAGTTATTCTTTTTAAGCGGTTCATCTTAATTTGCCTTTCAAAGGAACTTTTTTGACAGGATTAACAGGATGCTCAGGATTAAAACATCAAAACTTATTCTGTAAATCCTCATTAAAATCCCTTACTTTGCGTTTGATTTCAACTTTCCGTTCACCAAAATTAATAATTAAACCTTGTTCGTTCATTTGAAACAAAATCTTGTTTATCCTGTTATCCTGTCAGAATTTTTTTCAAAGGGCTAAAGTGTTACGTTATTATGTCAAATAGTTAACGTACATTCAAAAATGGCATCTTTTGTCCCAATACTGCGTTCTCCGCATCTACAAGCGCTTTGCTGTCTATTTTCCATTCCTTTTGTAATCTATTCAGTTTCTGTTCGAGCTTTTGCTCAAGGCCATGACCTGATGCCCCCTGAGCCAATACAAGCCACGGATCATCCCATAATAAAACCCCATATTTATTGTCGGACAACAGGGATCTAATGGACGCTATATATTCTGTTCTGTCCATTTGCAGATGGCTATCCAGCGAGCCGATTAAGTATTTGCGATTGTTTTTTATTTGGTCTGGGAGATTATTGATATTCGTTGTCGGGCTTTCCAGTCTCAGGATGATGGCATCAACCTGGCCTGCCATGTTCGGATAACGATATATCTTATGACGTTGTGAAAAATGTGAACCAACATTAGCCTGGGCGGAAACAGAAGCATTCTCCCCCACCAGTGACCGAATCATCTGAACGCGCGGATCAGGCCGGCTCAGAAAATGGGCCGGTGCCCAGAAATTACGTGCCCCGGGCAGAGGCAAAGGCGCAAGCAAATATCCGCCAAGAAAGCTAACTATAACTGCAAGACTTGCCATTTCGGTTATGGTATATCTGCTCTGCCATAGCGAAAGCCGCTTAACACCATAAATTGCAGCCGTTGCAAGTAACGGAATAAGGGTCACACTATGATAAGCAATAATGAGTCTCGGCATGGAAACCGCTGACAGCATGTTAGCCGCCAGGTCCGCCAAGCCAGGCAATAGGAATTCAGGAGCAAGAAGAGGAAAACCGCAAAAGAAAGCAAAGAGTAAAACTATATATGCAATCCCTTTAAAGTCTATCATAACAACTTTGATTATCGAAAAGGGATCAGTGAATAATCTGCCAATAATCTCGCCCATTGAATGCCCAAACCAACTGTATCTGCCCGCAAGCATAGGATGATCACCTGTGGGCGAAAGCGCCGGCGTGATTACACCCAACACTATGAGACTATGCATGATACCAATTAACATCAGAGCAAGCGCCGGCTTCCAGCTCTTGTTTCGGATATACCAGAGTATGCCAAACCCGACTGCCATTACCCCGAAGTGCTCCTTGCGTAAGAGAATGAAGAACGTGCAAGCAAATAACACGTACGGTCTCTTTATTTCGATAGCCAGCATACTAATTGCCACAAAAGGTACGGCCAAAGTCATAGGATGAAAATCCCAGGCTGCCGCATTCAGCAGAAACGGGTAGTCCCTACAAAACAGTGCAGGTCAATAATTTCAATAAGTTACATATCACAGCTTCTGGCAGCACGTGGCGTAAAATCAGGTGTTTACAAAGCAAGACAGGGCGATATTCCCAAACCTGCATTGCTTTGTAGGGACTACCAAACATCACCATTTAGCAGCCGGGCATTGCCCGGCACACAACCATTTACTGGACTCTGACTGGGTATTCGCTGACGCTCATCCCCAGCAGGTCAGTAAAACGTTGGGCTCCACCAATGTCTACTCGCTGTCCCCTGCACACAAAAAAATATAAAAAAGCTTTACCTTAAAGGTTAAATAAATTATCATATTTAAGATGAAGATTGTTTTTAAAACAAAACGAATGGAAAAAGACCTTAATTCCTCGAAAAGATTAACAAAAAAATATGGCTCGAAAAGAGCACGTTTCATTATGCGGCGCATGAAGGTTCTTGCAGCCGCGAATTCTTTAGTAGATGTTCCTCGCCAGCCCCCAGAGCGGTGTCATCAATTATCAGGGGATCGTGATGAGCAATTTGCTATAGTAATTAACGATCAATGGAGGTTGATTTTTGTCCCAAAATATGAGTCTATCCCTCGAAAAAAGGATGGAGGGATAGAATTATCCCAAATAACAACAATCGAAGTAATATGGATTGGAGACTATCATGAGTAGTATGGAAACAAACGCTTACCACCCCGATTATGCTATACATCCTGGAGAAATTTTAGAAGAAACCTTGGAGGCAAGAGGCATAAAAAAAACTGCCTTAGCAGAGAGATGTGGTATTGCACTAAAAACAGTTAGCCAAATTATTAATCGTAAGGCTTCAATTTCCCCAGCAATAGCGATCAGGCTTGAAAGGGCTATTGGTATTTCTGCTTCTTTATGGAGCAATCTTAACACTGATTATGAATTATTTGTTGCAAGGGAGGTAGATTATATATGTCTATATAAACAAAAACAATGGGTGAAAAAGTTTCCCCTTCAGCAACTATCAAATTTAGGTATTGTTCCTCGCAAAAGTGATCTAACAGAAAATCTTTCAAACCTGTTATCTTTTTTTGGAGTAAGCAGTATTTCTGCATGGGGTGATTTATATTTAACCCCAAATGTCGCTTATCGCCGTTCGGCAACCTATAAAAGCCAACCAGAATCTATAGCTACATGGCTCAGAATTGGCGAACTAATGTCTGAATCTGTCGAATGTGCTGCATTTAATAAAAAGAAGTTCAAGGCAGCTCTTTCTGAAATTAAAGAAGCAACTAATGAGCCAGTTGAAATATTCCAAAAAATTATGATTGAAAGCTGCCGTAACTCAGGTGTGTCATTAGTTTTTGTGCCAGAGCTACCCAAAACGCATGTAAGCGGTGCTACTAAATGGCTAAATAGTAATAGAGCTATGATTATTTTAAGCTTAAGACATAAGATGGATGATCACTTTTGGTTTAGTTTTTTCCATGAAGCTGGTCATATCTTACTTCATGGAAAAACTGAAGTTTTTATTGAAAATAACAAAAGTGATAGGAGTAAAAAGGAAGTTGAAGCAGACGTTTTTGCCTCTAATTTTCTCATTCCAAAATCTAATTATAAGAAGTTAACCTCACTAAATAAATTTTCAGGACAATTAATTTTAGCGTTTGCACAGGAATTAAACTTGGCCCCAGGCATTATTGTTGGAAGGCTTCAACATGACGGTTTAATACCATATAATTGGCTTAATAAACTCAAAAGGAAATTTAATTTCAGTGCTCAACAAATAAATTCAGCGGACGCAAAAAGCCGCGTCCTAAACAGCGCCCATCGGGACGCCCATCACTAAGCGCCCCTCCCACACCACGCAGCATACGGGTCCGTACTGCGCAGTTCGGCTGATCAGGCAGAATCAGATCCAGGGGAACATAAGACCAAGTGATTGAAACCACTTGTTCTCCCACCAATTTGCTTCTAACCAACCCCCATGGTTTCTTATGATCCAGGTCAGGGTCTGATAAGGGATTGCAATACCATGACGGGATTCCAGTTCCTCCCGGACTCTTACAATATTACCCCTGCACTCACGGAATAACTCCCTTATGACAGGAAGGCGCTCAATGTACTTTGTTTTTCGGACAGACTCAGGCGCTCCCCCTCTTTTTATGACATTGCGAACAGTATTTCGTGATATTTTGAGAATACGGCTTATCTCACGCAAGCTCACGCCCTTGTTGACCATCTCCAGAATTATCTGCCGGTAGGCCGGTTTTATCATGAGACTTCCTCCCTGCTTGTTCATTTAGTTCAATAATCATTTCTTCTGCTTTCTTTATCCAGATTTGCCGCTGGCGGCGGTGGAAAAGATCCTGCTCAGGGTAAAATACATACTCGGCTGTACTTATCAGCCGCTTCAGAATATGGCAGACAATGGTAATGTCCTTAAGCCATTTCCCTTCCGGCCCATCGTTAATTTGTTTGGCATCCTGGTCCTGAAGTCGAATCGTCCTGGCAAATAAAGACGGGTTAGCAATAATTCGATCACGAACCACTCGATTGGATTTTTTGTAATGCTCGTAAAGGCGGGCCATTTCCCTGGTGGAAAGAGGATCTCTGAGTAACTTCTCTGTGAGTTTACAGGCATCTTTTTCGTTGACGCGCGACAACGGTACCAGCACATGACTTGCTGACCAGGTGGACAATTTGCCGGTCATAACTGCTTGTTTGATTTCTTCCGGTAAAGAGTCAACCAGGTCAAGGCGTCGTTTCACCCAGCTTTTATCCCTGCCCAATCGTTTGGCTATCTCTCCAAATGAACAGGTGAAACGGCTGTGAAGTTCCTGGATTAAGGCTGCTTGCTCGATTACTTCCCATTGGCGGTCGTTATTCTTTGCCAACATAACAAACAGTGAATCAGCTTCGCTTGCTTCTATCACCTGAAGCTTGATACAGTCATGGCCACAGGCCTTCAATGCTTTGAGCCGTAAATAACCATCAATCAAGATGAAATTATTATTTTCAGGAACCGCAAGCGCCGGGACGATTTGACCATAACGGATTATGGAATTTTGCATCTTTGCCAATGCCGTGGCATTTTTTATTCTGGTATGGGCGTAGCGTAAGTCCAAAAGGTGGATGTCAATTTCCATGGGCGGAGTTTGTTTTTTCATAGCGGCCCACTTTAACAGATATTTTGGTAAAAGCTATATAGTCCTATCTTTGCAATCAAAACAAAAACGACCCTATCCTCCTGAAATTGCAATTATTTCCACAATTGACTCGTCTGTCTTTGCAATCATGTCACCCCGTACAGGAATAAGCATATATCTACCTGTTAATACAGTTTTTTTTGCTGGTGACTCGTCTGACTTTGCAATCAGGTTGTCAAGATCGACATGTCGTTTTCGGTTTCTTATCCGCTGTTGCTGCCGATTCTTTTGTACATAATTTTTTTGGCGGGCTCGATATTGTTTGCAATAATCAGGATTTTTTTCTCGCCAATTCTTCTGGGCATCTCTGCGGGCCTCTCGGTAATCTTCATCCGATGCCAACTTCTTCCGGTTCCACTCTCTTTTTCTGGCTCGCTGGCACTTTTTTTTGAGCAATATTCCTGGGTTGGAACTTGGGGACAGGGGGTAAACAGCTCATCACAATCCTTGTTCCGACAACGTTTGCGTTTTTGCATTTTACAGTCTCCTTGATCCAAGGTTGGTTCAAGAAGTATGTCGGTATTATCTTGTGAAAAGGTGCCGTTTAATGATAGAAAAATAAATATTGATAAAAAAAGGTGGGGAAGAAAAAATTGATTAGAATCGGTGGAACAAAAAAATATGAAATTAAGAGAGGTGGGTCAATTCTGTTTAGCGTTGATGACAAACTTCGATCTCCTGAAGGCGAGACAGCTTTTCTTGTAGTTTCTTGAGCGTCTCATGTTCCCCAAACCACTCTATCGCGTCCATCTCAGAAATTTGAGACATCTCTTGATGACCCCTTATCATAAAATTACCGGTAGAGAGGCTGAACGTTTTCTCAAAAATGGATAATTTTTGCTTAGTTTTCATGATACCAGTCAATATCTCGTTTTTTTTCGCTTCCAAGGCGGAAACAACCAAAGGTCTTATTGCTTCTCCACGTGGCGACTTTAACATTACTTGACTCATTCTAATCACCTCCTTTTAAATTAATTAACACGGATAGATGAACTATTCAAGGAAAAGTGAACATCGGGAAAATGAGCGGGCGGGGCAGGCAGGATAATCAGGATATTTTAGTTAATAAGCAACAAAAAAATTAAATAATCTTTGCGATCCTTTGCGTTCTTTAATGAAAGATGAATAATATTTGACCAAATGATGGATGAATGATAGCCAATGACTTGGCTGATAGTTTACAGAGGATTTGTCATATGTATAGGCAGGCACCGAGTACGTATGCATGAGATAAGGATAAAAGATTATGGCAGATATGGCATCGAATTTGAAGAAGATACGCTGGAATTTATGGATACGGTAAATACATTCAATATTTCAACACGATATCCAGATGAAAAATTGAAGTTTTATAAAATGTGTACTCGTGAATTCACCGAAGAAAATTTTAATCGTATAAAAGAGATTTATAAATGTCTTCTGCAAAAGATAAAGCTATAAATAAGGCCAAAAAACTTATACGGCTCTTAAAAACAAACGGCATTGATGTTTATGAAGTATATCTGTTTGGTTCTTCTATTATAAACAAGGCATGTGAATACAGTGATATAGATATTGCGGTTGTTTCAAAAGATTTTACAGGCATGCCTTTTTATGACGTTAAAAAAAATAACCAAATTCAGAAGAGCAGTAGATTTAAAGTTGGAAGTTCATCCCTTTTCGTTTGATGATGTTCTGAACAATCCGCCTCTTTTTTTCGTTGATATAAAAAACAAAGGAATTCGAATAAGTTAGGGAAGTAAGTGCGAAGTAAGTACGTTCATAAGTAAGTAAATAACTTATTCAGCGCGAAGGTGCAGGGCGGGTGAACAGCTATGGAATTACGTAATTCTGAGCGGGAACCTTTGGAATGGATGGATGATTCCATTTAGGATAAATAAATTATAAGGGAAAAGGATAAAAAGGTAAAAGTGACAGGCTTCTGGGATATCTTTCATGAACCATTCGAGATAGTCACACTATGGCAGATACATTATTACTTCTTTTAGGACGTCTTCCAAATCTGGGATTGAGGCAGGAATAATATTCTCTTCATTAGAACCTAAATTGAGCGATTGTTGAGGTTATCGCAGATTCAAGGCGAAGCGCATGAAGCCATAGTATACTATTGCGAAAGCACTTCAACTCAGAAGATGCAGTAAGATCGGCAATCCCGAAGGCACAGAGTGAGAAGAGTTCAAATCGTAGAAGCTGAAAGGAGGTTTGGCATCGGTGCAGAGATATAAGGAAGAAGATATGGGATTTATGTAATGCGGCATTTTCCTTGGCAGAAAGAAATAAATATTTTGAAAAATATTGGGGCAAAGAAAAAAAGATTTATCTTTTCGGCGTTGAGTTCATAGACAAAAATGCTGGAGAATGGGTGGTTGAAAAGACTTTTTAATTCACAATTCAAGCTTTGATAAGGATTTCCTTTTTTTTGTAAGGTGGGCTTTTTTAAGATTTTTAAGATCCATCACATCAAATGTATATGCTCTGCCTATTTTAGAGGCCGATATTCGCCCTGCTTTGACCCATCTTCTGAGGGTAACAGATGAACACTCCGAGATACTCCGATGCCTGTTTTAGATTAAATGGCTTTCTTGCAATTTCATCCTGCCATGCTTTCATGTCTAAAATCTCAGGGACATCCGGATGAGGGACTCTTATTCCAAACTCTATAATATGGCGCGCAACTTTTTGCCTTTCGTTTAATGGAAGAAGGTATATTTCCTTTATGACTTTTTCTGCTGTTAGCATTTTTAGCCTCGTATTCCTTTTAAATATTTTTTCAGGTTTTTATAAAAGTTTTCATGTGGACCAAGCTGGTACAATACAAGGAAATCGTTTTCAACCTTAGGAACGTGGACGAAATAACTTCCCCAACTATGCATCACAGCTTCAGGCCGCCTTTGTCTGATCTCAAATCCCAAAAATATTGAAATAGCTTGCTATTCCATCAACTTTTGTGATCTGAGATCAAACAAATTCGACCCAAATCTGTGCGCCTACTTTGGGAAGTTATTTCGTCCACGTTCCTTATAAGCCATCAGTGTTAATTGGCGGCCCATCGTAAACTTATGAACACTAAAACCTGCCAGGTCGCCTTTTTTAAGTTCACCGGCGTCAGGATTTGCCAGGATATATCTTCCACTGCATCTAAAATAACCTGCTGGAAGTGGCGTGGAAGCTTTTTAACATGCTTCTTGAACCGCGGCATTTGGAAGATTTTCATGATGAATAATTATTATATCTTATCATATCTTGTCAATGCTTGAATAGTGGTTTTTAAATAACCAACAGGATCACATCCCAGTACCATCTTCAGGAGCTATGGGACAGGCGGGACGGGCGTAGGCAGGCTGGGGAAACAGATTACACGGTTGAAGTATCTCACGCAAAGGCGCAGAGGGAGAAGATTTTAAAGCATAGAAGCTGAAAGGAGGTTTGGCAGCGGTGTAGAGATATAAGGAAGAAGATATGGGATTTGTGTAATGCGGCACTTTTCCTTGACAGGAAGAAATGATTATAATATTTTTTCTTCATGAAAAAGGAAGAAATTATAAAATCCTTCTGTCTTCAAAAAACTTGGATTTTTGAACAAAATTTACAGAAATAGTAATAAGATGAAACAACTGACACCGAAAGATAAAAAAAAATTATTGTCAGATGCTTTTTGGGATAAAAATGTTGATGCAAATCAATTGTATGACTTCATAATTGGCAAAACTGAAACATCGCCGTTCCTTGATAAAAAATTAATCTTTTGCAGACTGCTATCTACATACGATTGGTATACATTAAACAAACTTATTCCAGAAAAATTATTGAAAGAAGCTTTGGCGGATGATGTTCTTGATAGATTGTATCCAAAGGAATTAAAGAGAAAATACAAGTATGCCAGAGGAATATTATTTAAATAAATTATATCCATTCCAGGATGAAATTTTAAGAGGGATTCACGGCTTGGGTGTTGACTTTTATCTGTCCGGCGGGACCGCGTTAAGCAGGTGTTTTCTTGAACACAGATATTCTGATGATTTGAACACAGATATTCTGATGATTTAGATTTGTTCGTGAACAGCCATCCTGATTTCAAACAGCAATGCAAAACAGTCGTAACTTATTTAAAGGAAACATTTTCTCGTTGTAGTGTATCAATTACCAGTGAATCTTTTTTGCGTATCTTTTTAAACAAGGATCAAGTTGTTCTAAAGATTGATTTTATAAATGATGTTCCTTTTCATTTTGGCAATTTTGAAAAATGTGCTTTTTTTTGGAAAGTCGATAATTGGAGAAATCTTCTTTCCAATAAAATCTGTGCGTTAAGCCGTATGGAACCAAAAGACTACGCAGACATACTTTTCATTGCTGAACAATATTCATTTAGTTGGGAGGATATTATTGAAGAAGCGCGAAAAAAAGATTTGTGGGTCGAACCAATTGAGATCAGCAGGATAATAAAAGATTTTCCGGTAGAACTTCTAACTCCAATAAAATGGATAAAACAACCTGATCTGAAACATGCGCAGGATTCTTTGGCGTTGATTTCCGAAGAAATTCTTGTGGGATGTCAAAACTCGCTTGTTCACAAAGAGAAATAAGAGGTAAAAAAAACATATCTGAGACCTTTGCATAATGCGGCACTTTTCCTTGAGAGAAAGAAATCATAAAAACCCTCATAAAGGACTTTCATCATAAAACCCTGCCTTAGCGACACAACGTGCAGTAAGCTGGGCGGCAAGTGCGGGACATCCATAAATAAGTAAATAACTTATTCAGAGCGAAGGTGCAAGACGGGTGAACAGCTATGGAATTGCGTGATTCTGAGCGGGAACGATTGGGATGGATGAATAAGTGAAATGATTAAAAAAGAAAGAAACATCGGTGAAATAATAAAAAAACATAATTTTTTTTCAAAAAGCATTCTCAACAAATTTAATGAAGCAAAATCTAAATGGATATCAGAGACTTATGTATATTTAATTGATAATAAAATAGTCGCTTTTTTGTTTATGATGAAAGAAAATTTAAAATGTGCTTTTTTGCATTATCACATAAAAGACAACCAAAAAGAATATTTTATAGAAAAATATCCACTAATAAATAAAAAACAAATCAAATTCTTTTTGTTTATACAGAAGAGAATTTTAGAAAAATAGGCATAGCTACAAAATTATTAAAATTGATGATTGATGATTTATCCAAAAGAGAATATCGGTATGTTTGGTTAAAAAAAGAGACAGATTCACAGATTTATGAAAAGTTTGGTTTTGTAAATTTTTTAGAGATGATTTATTCGATAGATATTGATTCAAAAAAGTTTCTTGAAGATTATGAATTAAAACTTGGTTATAAAAAAAATTCTTTAATTCATTTTTATAACGATATCCGATTGGTAAAGATTTTAGCATAACCAATCATTCCAGCGGGGTTTGGGGGTTATAATATAAATAGGGAATTAAAATTGGATTCTTGTCTGGCCAAATTATCTGATTGATATTTCAGCAAAAAAGTGCTAAATTAAGAAAAAGCAACTTAAATTACCGGCAGTTCTTTATTAAGCGGTTCACATTAGACAAGGGAATCTCAAGCTCCTTACGGCCATGTTTTTGACCCTGAAAAGTGTGTGCTAAGCCCAAAAAACAGCTATTTTTGGAATCTTTTTTTGATAATACAAGTCGATAGGTCTGTCCGACAAAAAATCAAGAAATCTAAAAAATCTCCGAATACTGGGGGAAATGAACTTATGAAAAGACTTCCTGTAGGGATACAGACGTTTCGTGATATTGTTCAAAACGATTATCTGTATGTGGACAAGACAGAGAAAATATTTGATTTGGTGAATAATCCAAAAGGAGTATATTTTCTCTCCAGGCCGAGAAGGTTCGGGAAGAGTCTTTTGATTTCCACGTTGAATGAGATATTTGAAGGGGAGAAGGAGCTGTTTAAGGATCTGTGGATATACAAGGCAGATTACGCGTGGGAAAAACATCCGGTAGTGAGGATAGATTTCAGCAAGGAAAAGGCAGAAAACAAGGATGACCTGAAGGGCTTTATCCTATATCAGTTAAAAAACATAGCCGACAAATACGGAATTTCGCTTACGCGGGATAAATATTATGAAGCCTTTGATGAACTTTTAACTCAATTAAGCCAGATTAATAAAGTCGTTGTCCTCATTGATGAATATGACAAGCCG
>Ga0255428_1001_pt1 | contig 13050 bp, 3 predicted proteins | sample ANMaggSSYBR02J13_FD_182654 | JGI IMG/M metagenome (GOLD analysis project Ga0255428, IMG submission 182654) | Sediment cell enrichment communities from methane seep in Santa Monica Basin, California, United Staets - ANME aggregate JGI... | ecosystem: Environmental > Aquatic > Marine > Cold seeps >... | reverse complement strand
CCAATACCATTATTGATACAACCAGAGAGTATGGGCTATACGCACCTCGATGTAACCTTAGCATGATTAACGCTACCATTAGAGGCTGCGGAAACAATGCAATTTATTTCGCGTACGGAAAATCACTCACACTCCGAGACAGTGTATTGGAGAACTGCGGCGCCGGATTATATTATTATTATACTGCGACCGGGAACGCAACGATAGAGGGTAACCTGATCCAGAATACTACTGGCAATGGATTGTACATCCGACTCGCATCAGGAAAGAGTGCAGTCATAAATGACAACATGATCGTAAACAGTACTGGCCTTAATAGTGACGGGATTTACTGTGATATAGTGGGTGATGGGGGATTGGTGACGATGAAGAGCAATACCGTCAAGAACAACGGAGATGATGGTATCCATATTTCAGGGGCAAAGTATTCTACACTGGTTAATAACACAATATCCTTAAACAGTGGGTATGGGATTGGTTTATACTCTTCTGACAGCAACCTACTTTTCCATAATAATCTCGTAGATAATAGTCCCAATGCTTACGATAGCAATCCTGCAAGTAACGACTGGCATCACCCAATTCTTCTTGAAGGGAACTATTGGTCTGACTACACTGGCGTTGATGATGGCAGTGGAACCGGGAAGCATGCCATAGCTGGCGATGGAATAGGTGACACCAACATACCGTATCCTGGTCTGGATTATGATTATTATCCGTTTGTGAACGAGAGCTGCTGGACACGGCCAAAATTAAACATCATTCAAGCTCATACAGACAAAATGGCTTATGGCTTGAACGAAAATGTAACCATATCTTGCATTGTGCAAAATGAGACTGGAGTTAATATTTCGGTTGATAACATAACTACAAAGATTATAAAGCCGGATAGTTCGACTGAATGGATTACACTATTTGAAGAATTGATTGGGAATTATAATGGAACCTTTACAAATACATCTTTATTTGGAACGTATAATGCAACTATCTACGCATATAAAATTGGACTTCTTACTGATACTGCTAAGTTGAGTTTTGAAGTTCTACCAGACCATGACATTGCCGTAACTAATATAGATGCACCCAGTTCCACAGAAATTAATTCAATAATAATTGTTAATGCAACGATAAGTAATACTGGCTTAAACAACGAATCTAATATAACTGTTGACTTCATAGAGGATGGAATAAGCCGAAGTAATACCACTATACCCTTCCTTGAGAGTAGAAGTTATACGAATGTACATTTCCAATGGACAGCTCCAGGTGTCGCTGGAAGAAGGCATAATATAATTATATACGCCGAACATGTGGTTAATGAGACAATAGTGTGGAATAACAAGCAGAGCAAAATTATTACAATAGGCGATATATGGGTACCCGATAATTATCCAACAATTCAACAAGCCGTGAATAATGCTACTGCTGGTGACACGATAATCGTAAGAGATGGCGCCTACACCGAGAATGTGGATGTGAACAAATGTTTAAGGATTTTAGCTGAGAATGAGTCTGTTTTAACAATCGTTCAGGCTGCAAATTCAAGTGATCACGTCTTTGAAGTGACTGCTGATTATGTGAACATCTCAGGGTTTACGGTAACCGGGACGGATAAGGCTGGAATTTATCTATACAACGTGGATCGCTGCAATATTTCTGACAATAAAGCATCGGACAACGGCTACGGCATCTACCTGAATTTTTCGAGCAACTGCACGCTCACGAGCAACTCCGCGAACTCGAACAGTGGCAGCGGCTCCTACAAAAGAGACGGCTACGGCTACGGCATCTACCTGAATTTTTCGAGCAACTGCACGCTCACGAACAACACCGCAAACTCAAACAGTGGCACCGGCTTCTACAACTATGACGGCTACGGCTTAGGCATCTACTTGGTGTATTCGAACAACTGCACGCTCACGAGCAACACTGCGAACTCAAACAGTGGCATCGGCGGTTACGGTCACGATCCATATGAGAGTTTCGGTGGTGTTGGCGAGGGCTATGGCATCTTCCTGTATTCTTCGAGCAACTGTATGCTAACGAATAACACCGCGAACTCGAACAATGGCATCGGTGGCCGCGGCGAGAATGCCGACGATTGGAACGAGTGGGGCGGCGGCCCCGGCGGCGACGGCTACTGCAATGGCATCTTCCTGTACTCTTCGAGCAACTGCTTGCTCACAAACAACACCGCTAACTCGAACATGGGCAGCGGCGGCAACGGTGGTCGCGGCCAATACGGTGGCTTCGGTGGCAAAGGGGGTGATGGCTATAGCAGTGGCATCTTCCTGTATTCTTTGAGCAACTGCACGCTCACGAACAACACCGCGTATTCGAGCATTGGCAGAGGTGGCAACGGTGGCAACGGCATCCACGATGCCGATGGGGGCGACGGCGGTGACGGCTACGGCGATGGCATCTATCTCTCCTCTTCAAGTAACTGTACACTTATAAGCAATACCGCGAACTCGAACTATGGCAGTGGCGGCAGAGGTGGTAGTGGTGGTGTGGGCAGTGGTGCCAGCGATGGGAACGATGGCTTCGGCTACGGTGACGGCATCTTCCTGTATTCTTCGGGTAACAACCTCATCTACAACAACTACTTCAACAACACAAACAATGCTTATGACGACGGCAGCAACATCTGGAATATCACAAAAACATCAGGAACTAATATCATCGGTGGACCTTATCTAGGTGGTAACTACTGGAGCGATTACACTGGCTGGGACACAAATGGAGATGGACTTGGAGACATAAAACTTCCTTACAACTCTTCTGGAAACATTATAACTGGTGGCGATTATCTACCTTTGGTTCAAATCCTAATATTGCAATTTGAGATAAAGCTAGAGTCCGGCTGGAACCTGATATCTCTACCCTTGATGCCAGAAGACACCAGTATAACTTCATTGCTCTCTCCAATCAACGGCAATTACAGCATAGTCTGGGAATATAATGCAAGCAACACTTCCGATCACTGGAAGAAGTACGATCCTTCAACACCCTTCGGAAACGACCTGACAACTATGGAACCTGGCAAAAGCTACTGGATAATGATGATCTCTTATGATATACTTAATGTCAGCGGAACCATACCAGAATCCACGGATATTGAATTATGGAGTGGTTGGAACTTAATAGGGTACAATTCGCTAAATCCACAGACAATAACCGATGCCCTATCTTCAATCAATGGAAATTACAATATCGTTTGGGCATATAATGCAAGCGATTCGATTGACCACTGGAAGAAATATGATCCTAATACACCTTTCGGGAACGATCTGGCAAATATGGAACCTGGCAAAGGCTACTGGATATTGATGACTACTGATGATATTTTAGAGATCTAATGGAGGAAGATATTATGAATAGAAATATGGCAAAATTGATTATAATCTTTCTAATTCTTTCTATTAATATTCAAACCATATCAGCAATCCCACCATTTCCAGAATCGTACTGGGGATATGCAACAATAAACGGGGTTTCCGCGGCAAATAAGGGATGATGGATATGCTGAGTAAAGTAAAAGCAGATGCGGCAACTTTCCGCATAGCTGCCCTTGCCACCGCCGTCCTCCTGCTGCTCCTTACTGCATCCGCAGCCAGTGCCGCCACTATCACAGTGGACGACAGCGGCGGGGCTGATTATACTACAATTCAAGCGGCGGTGGATGCGGAGAGCGAGAGGGATACGATTGAGGTGCAGAGTGGGACATATGTTGAGAATGTGGATGTAGGCAATGCTACACCTCTTAATTTTAGTGAGACCATCGCAGGAACTATTGATGTTCCGGGCGAGATGGACAATTACACATTCTCAGCGCAGGCTGGGGATCAGATTATAGCCCGCATAGGATCGAGCTGGTCGTATCATGCGCAACTACAATTATACGCACCAAACGGAACATTGATTGATGAAGATTATGGTTATAGAACCTGCATATTAGAAATAACACTTACAGATACCGGAATATACACCCTTCTGGCTAGCGATAAAAATGGAGATGATACAGGGGACTATGGTATCTTTCTGCAGAGAATCAACAACCCGGTGAATGCAACCCCTCTTGGATTCGGTGAGACTGTTGCAGGCAATACCACGCAACGCGCTGAGATGGATGCCTATACATTTACTGGGGAAGCGGGGGATCATATTGTTGTCCGAATGGGAAGTGAGGCATTCAATCCGGAACTCCGATTATACGCACCAAACGGAATATTGATTACAAAAACAACTGCTCATTCTTCAGAATTTGCAACTCAACTTACAGACACCGGAACCTTTACTCTTCTTGCAGGGGATATATATGGAATTGATACTGGCGAATATGGTGTTTTTCTGCAGAGGAACAACAATCCAAGCAATGCAACACCCCTTGGATTCGGCGAGACCATTGCAGAGACTATCGATAACTTTGCTGAGATGGATACGTATACCATTCAGGGAGAGGCTGGGGATCATATTTTTATACAGATAGCATCGATCTGGTATGGTTCAGAAATACGAGTATACGCGCCGAATGGGACGTTGCTTGAGACGAAGCTTGGCAGTTCCTGTGTAATTGCTACACCGCTTCCGGAGAAGGGGACTTATACCCTTCTTGTGGGATCTTATAATTGGGTGAATACCGGAAACTATTCAATTTACGTGCAACGGACAAGCAATCCAGTGAATGCTACATCTATCGAATTCGGTCAAACCATTGAAGGGACTATAGAGGTGCCATTTGAAAAGGATACCTATACCTTCTATGCTGAAGCAGAGGATCAGATTATCATCAGAATGCAAGCGAGTTGGTGGTACTATCTTGGATTTAAATTATTCGCACCGAATGGTACATTGATTGGAAGTGGTTATGACCAATTGACCCAATATAGTGAATTGGCCCTACACCTCCCGGATACAGGCAACTATACAGTCCTGGCAGAAGGCACGTATGAAGATAGTGCAGGTGAGTATTGGCTCCACCTGCAACGGACCAGCAATCCGGTCAATGCTACACCCCTGAGCTATGGGGAGAGTATTGAAGGAAACATCACGCAATATGCCGAGATGGACGCATACACATTTACAGCCGAAACAGGAGATCATATTTTTGCAAGGGCGGGCGGATCATTTGATCCAGAACTCCGATTATACAATCCGAATGGGACGCTGATTAGCAGCGTAACCGGTGTCCAAGTAGGATTGACTGAATTACTTGTTGAGGCTGGAAATTATACATTCCTGATGGGAGGTGGGGATGGAGATGATACCGGCGAGTATGCTGTTTTTTTACAGCGGACAAGCAGCCCAGTCAATGCTAAATCCATCGAACTTAGTGAGACGGTTTCAGGTAATATTACTCAGCCGGTAGAGATGAATTCCTTCATATTTTCAGGAGATGCCGGAGATCAGATATTCACCAGAATGGGTTCCAGTTGGTGGTATTTCCCAAAACTCCGATTATATGGCCCAAATGGAACATTCATTGAGACTCATGACCAATATGATCCAGGCTTCTATGAATTAACAGCAACCCTCCCAGAAACAGGGACTTATACACTTCTGGCAGGGGATATGATAGGGGAGGATACCGGTGATTATTCGATCTATTTGCAGAGAATACCCAACCCAGTCAATGCCACATCCCTGGCATTTGGTGATACCATTAATGGTACAATCACACATCGTGGCGAGATGGATACCTATGTGTTCACGGCACAGACGATGGTTAAAATATCAGCCATGATGGGATCGAGTTGGTTGGGTCCGGAGCTTCAATTATATGCTCCTGATGGGACACTGATTGATAAAAAAAATTATAATGGTTACGACTGTGAATTATCATCAATTGTCCCTTATACCGGGACATATATACTTCTTGTAGGTGACAGTTATATTAGCGGAGATTTTGCAGGAGAATATACCTTATCCCTTGAGGCAACGCTTAATCACCCGCTTTCTATTGGAAAAACAGACTCATACAACATATCCCCGCATACATGGAATTACTTCTACCTAACAGTATTAGAGGGTGAAAATCTCCTCATGCAGGTGGAACCATCAGACCCGGCAGGTGAGTTAGAAATTTATGGTGCGTTCGAACGCTTACCGACTAAAAATGATTTCGATTATGCGGAATTAGTAAAAAATCCCCATGGAATATATGATCTTCTTATCTCACCAACTAAGAGTGGAACCTATTATTTTGGCGTCTATTCAAGCAATAATGCAGATAATCTGAGTTATACCATAACACCATCTCTCGGAGATCAATATATTTCCAGGTTTTTTCCCGATAAAGTAACGAACTCTTCAAATACAAGGATTCATGTTTACGGTCAGGTCTTCACTAATGATATGTGTGTTGAATTGCGAAAGAATACAACCACCATCCCTGCCCAAATGGTTTTCACTGCATCCTCCACTATCTGTATCGCTCACTTTGATCTTACCAGTGCTGCATTCGGGATATATGATTTAGCAATAATATGGCCAGATGGTACGGAACGTGTACTTAATTCGTCTGTTGAAATTACAGAAATGCCGCAGGGAGTTATATTTATTGATCCTGAATGTACTATATTAAAAGGAATTACTTATTCTTATGATATCGAAGTCCCGGAGACAGATAGACTTTATATTACTCTTCAAAAGACCTCTTTTTGGTCAGGGATTATGTCTGTTCTGTATAATGAAGAAATAATCGCAAGCAAAGGCAATTATTATGACACTATGGTACAGATTGTTGATCCTGAACCAGGTGTATATACAGTAAATATTACTGCAGGTCAGACAGGTAGTGCCCTTCTTACAGTATGGACTGATCTTCCGGAATTACCGTTAGAAGAGTGGATAGTCGATACGATCTACAACTCATGCGGATCAATCTGGTATCAAGTAGATGTACCTTCAGATCAGGATTCTCTCTTTTTTCAAGGTGAAGCCATAGGTGTTTCCAGTCATTTTGATATCTATTATAATATCTATGAAGGACCGCAACACTGGGTCAGCTCTTATAGTCCTTATACCTCTCTTGAAATTCCAAACCCCCATTCTGGCACCTATATTGTTGAATTCTTCGATTCTGCATGGGTTTTTAGTAGCATAGAAAAAACATACCAATCAAGAGATGTCCTGATCAAAGCATCACTGTCTTCAGAAATCGAATCTCCACCTACCTATTTACCACTAATCACAGGCGTAACCCCGGAACAAGCAGGAAATACAGGTCTGGCGACTGTGGAAATACAAGGGATATGGCTTGATCCTAATGCTACCGTTTCACTCTCTCGATCCGGAAATGAGACCATTAATGCAGTAGAAGTAGATAGAGAATCCGATTCAACTTCTCTATTTGCAACATTTAATCTTGCAGACTGTGAACTAGGTGTACGTTCTTTTCAAGTAACTAATCCTGATGGACAAAATGCTACTGCACCTGTTCCATTTATGGTAGAAGAAGGCGGAAATTCCGAATTATGGTTTGAGATCGTTGGGCGGGAAAAGATACGAACAGGCAGACCAGCAACCTATTTCCTTAACTATGGAAATAACGGTACGCTTGATATGCCTGCACCTCTTTTTACTCTTTCAATCTCATCTGCTTCCTCGCAGTTCCAACTATCTATTAATTCTTCTGATTGGCATTATGTGGATGAACCTGCTTCTATACTTGGGAGCGGACCGTTAGAATGCCCGGACATTTTACCAGCAGGATATTCAAATTCCATCCCTTTTAGGATAAGATCAAATGAAGATAGTGATTTTTCTCTTCAAGTCACTCCACTTACAGGTGATCTTGTTTTTATACTACCTACTCTTTCGAGTACAATTGATGCCTTTTGTTCTGCGCCAGGTATAGCTCTCAAACTAAAAAGAGTCTACCAGAACAGATATTCATCATATCTTGGACCATACGGATACGGCTGGGTTCATTCATACGATATGCAACTTGAAGAACTTATTGATGGAAATATAGCAATTAAGCATGGTGATAGCTATTCTGTTATTTTCTCAAATAACGGGACAGATATATTTACACCTATCGAACCAGGTCAGAATACAGTCTTGCGAAAGAATCCTGATAATACCTATATTCTTGAAAAATTGGATGGTTCTACTGTCTCCTTTAGATCAGATCTTCTTCTTGATGCTATAGGTGATACTAATGGAAATAGTGTTTCAATGACCTATAATTTCCAAGATCAGTTGGTCGGAATTCAGCATTCCTGCGGCGAGCATTTTTGTCTTGAATATAATGGTAACGGCAGGGCCAGTCGTCTGGTCGATCATGCCGGCCGGGAAATTCTATATACCTATGATACCACAGGAAATCTCCTTGACACGGTTACTGCTCCAGACGGTTCGGTAACCAGCTATGACTATACTGCCCAAAAAGATACCTATGCCCTTTCTTTTATTTCCATACCAGGCGGTACCCAGTTGCATACGACATATGATGGGAACGGGCATCCTGTAGAGACTTATTTCAATGAGAAGAATTACCTGATCCATACTTCATACGATGTCTCAAGCAGGACGACCCAAATGACCGATGCTACCGGAAGTTCATCATTAATACGATTTAACGAGTTTGGCAGCATACTCTGGAGGGAGAACCCACTTGGGGCAGTGACCTATTATAGATATGACAAAGAACATAATCTTATAGAATTAAGTCAGCCAATGGGCAATACATATCACTTTGAATATGATGAGAAAGGAAACCTTCTCAGTTTGAACAACCCATTAGGCTATGAAATTGAGATGGATTACGAACCTGCATTTAATAAACTTGACTGGGTCAGGGATGCCGGGAATAACCTGATGGATTTTGATTATGATGATGATGGTAATCGGGGTCAGATCACCTATCCAGACTCATCAAAAGTCATAATAACATACGATTCAACTGGCAATCCTGTTGCAGTTACTACCAGAAAGGCAGATAATATCTCATTTACCTATAATCAACGCGGTCAAATCACCCGCAGGGAATACCCGAATGGATCTTGGACTGCCTACACCTATGATGATGCTGGAAATATAATCACTGCTGAAGACCCGAACGGAACCATCACAATGGAATACAATCTCCGGGATCAACTGACGCACATATCATATCCGAGCGGACACTGGCTCAATTACACCTATGATGATGCAGGAAGGCTCGTTCAACAGACGGATCAGGACAATAACATACAGATTTATGAATATAATACACTGGGTCAGTTCATCCGTCTTTCAGATGGAACTGGTGCTCTTATTGTCCAGTATGATTATGATATAAGAGGATATCTGTCCAGGAAGAGCCTCGGAAATGGGGGTAACACGACCTATGAGTATGATTCCGCTGGCCAGCTTATCAATCTCGTAAACTATAATATGACAGGTTCTGTACTGTCCAGGTTTGATTATACCTATGACCTAAACGGGAACCCGGTTCTAATAGAAACCCTTGAAGATATATCACAGCTTGTATATGACAGTACTGGACAGTTAACCGGAATAACATATCCTGATGGACATTCTGTGAGCTATTCTTATGATGCTGCAGGGAACAGGATTTCGGTTATTGACGATGGCGTAACCACATCCTATGAAACAAACAACATGAATCAGTATACCACAGCAGGTTCTACCACGTTTGAATATGATTTAAACGGCAATCTGATTTCAGAAACAACGAATGGAGAAAACACTACATACGAGTATGATCCACTGGACCGACTTGTTAAAGTCACTTCATCTGATGGTACATGGGAATACGAGTATGATGCACTTGGCAACAGAAATGGCATAAAGCATAACGGCACAGAGCACTGGTATCTTATTGACCCAATGGGTTTAGGAGATGTGCTGGCTGAATATGATGAATATGGGAATCTTACTGCCAGGTATATTCATGGATTTGGTCTGATATCGCAAATTGATGCTTCCGGGAATAGATATTACTACCATTTTGATCCAACAGGACACACTATGGAAATCACCAACGGAGATGGAGATATTGTGAACGAGTATCTGTATGCTCCGTTTGGTGAGTACATCAAAAAAGATGAGGGGATTCGCAACTCTTTTACCTATGTTGGGAAATATGGTGTAATGGACGATGGAAATGGCTTACTGTTTATGAGGATGAGATATTATCTTCCTGATCTGGGAAGATTCGGAAGTGAAGATCCGCTGATGTTCCCTGGACAAAACAGCTATACATATGTAGAAAATGATCCAGTGAGTTTTATTGACCCAACTGGTGAATCACTTCTTGACTTTTTAATGCCATTATATGAATTATACGATGCACTTGAGAAGGGACGTGAGACCGGCGAGTCGATGAAAGAATTTCAAAGGGAATGGGAATCTATTATAGAATACGATCGTGGCGAATTGTCACCAGAAGAGTTTGAAAAGGAACAGCATGAGGCAGGAAAACGCAGAGGAAAATTAAGAGAGCGGGTTCACCCACCAATAGAAACAGGATTGAATAAAGATAGTGATGATGAGGATCCCAATAATAAAAAACCCCGTCCAAATGATAAAGAAAAAAAAAGTGGTAGCACCGTCGGCTCCAGAACCCCCGAGGACAAATACGGTCCTGCAGGCTTCGACCTACCTGACACGCCTTCTAATGAATCCAACCGATTTGTCCTCCCCAACCAACACTTCCACTACCGTGTTGATTTCTGGAACCACGAAGATGCAACCGCACCCGCCTGCGATGTATATATCTATGACGACCTCGAAACAACCCTCAACCGGAGTACGTTCCACTTCACAGAGATTGGATTTCTAAACTGGACCATCCCCCTGGAGCCCTGTCAATACTTCAACATCGATATCAATACTCAACCGGAGATGGACCTGATTGTTAATGTCGAAGGTATACTCGACTCAGACACCGGCCGCATTAACGTGACCTACCGTTCCTTAGATCCCGCAACCTGGGAAACCCCGGAAGACCCAATGGCAGGATTCCTGCCTCCGATCACAGAGAGCGGATACGAAATTGGGTGGGTCTGCTTCGCGGCTGATGCAGTTCCCGGTCTGCCAACAGGAACCGAGGTCAGGAACCAGGCATGGGTGAACTTTGACGGTGTAGGACCTACGAATCCGGCACCCAAGGAAGGTCCCTGGACAAATACCATTGATGCAGGCAAACCTTCCAGCAGCGTTACTGCTACGCTGGTGAATCAAACCGAGATTCACCTTAGCATAACTGGAATGGATGATGCCGGTGGTTCCGGTATACTGGATTACACCATTTATGCTTCAATGGATGGTGGGAACTATCAGCCGTGGTTGAATCATATTGTTGTGAACGAGACTATTGTAAACGGATTGCCGGGTCATACATATTCGTTTTATAGTGTCGCAGAGGATCTTGTAGGGCATAATGAGGAAGCGCCAATTGATGCAGATACCACGGTAATCTGTCCTGCAGCTCCAGGTTATACTATTGAGCTATATCCAGGCTGGAACCTAATCTCCATTCCCTTGGTGCCGGAAAACACTGGCATTGCCTCAGTACTCTCCCCGATAAACGGTAATTACAGCATCGTTTGGGCATATAACGCCAGCGATACAGCCGATCATTGGAAAAAACACGACCCGAGTGTACCCTTTGGTAATGATCTGACTACCATGGAACCTGGAAATGGGTACTGGATTCTGATGACTTCTGGTGATACATTTGCCATCAATAGAAAAGTGCCTGCATCCACTGATATTGATTTAGAAACGGGTTGGAACTTGATCGGATATAATTCGCTTGTTTGTCAGCCAATTACTGATGCTCTCTCTTCGATCGATGGCAATTACAGTATCATTTGGGCATATAATGCTAACGATACTACTGATCACTGGAAGAAGTATGATCCGAATGCACCTTTTGGTAATGACTTATTTAATATGGAACCTGGCAAAGGATACTGGATAATGATGACCTCAGACGGTTTTTTGAAAATATAATGGAGACAATTTGAATTGTGGGTGACAGCTTATATTGAAATATTTGGTAGTGTACTACTTTATGTCTGATAATGTGGTTTTAAAAAATCTACCCAATTCAAAGGAGTATCTTGAATATCTTCTTTCATTGATGGAGTCGTTTTATTTTTATTCTGCTTCATGAAGTTCCTATGTACTTGGAACAACTCATACATCATATCGACTCGATCGATCTTTTTTGCAAAAGATTTGGTTTTTCTCACCAAAATGCTTTGAGAACCTCTTGCAATCCCATTCATATTCTCAATCTGTGACGTCTGGATGTCATTAAGAGTACCTTCGCCCACAATCCATTGACGATTAATATTGACCAATTTGCCACCACTTTTTGTTTTAATCATTTGTCCGTAATGATAGCATGCAGGATCATATATTTTCTCTAAGCCTTTGGAATACTGATCATTCCCATCACTATAGAATTCAATTGGATTGGATGAGGTTGGTTGCTCCATTCCATTCATTACACGCTTCAGAAAAGTGTCACATGTATTCTGAGTTCTTTTTCCTACTGCAAAACCCACTATGAACTTTGTATCTCGTTTGATTCCTGCGTAAATCCATGCATCGCCTTCGAAATCTGTGTTTTTTGTTCCTCCGTCCACATTTTTTTGTTTTTTTTTACGAAAGTCCACATTTCATCAAGTTCAACCGCCCCTACCTTTGCTTTACCAGCCATTAATGCGTTGAACTCAGCTGCATGAAGTATTATGTCGCCTATAACTCTTGAGATTGTTACAAGAGTTAAACCAGTTACACGAGATATGGCTCGATTCCCCATCTTTTCGACTAGAAGTTTGCCAATTAATATTAGCTGTTCTTCTGAAATATGTCGGCGGTACATCGGAGTGTTGGAAGTCTCAACAAAGAATGTTTTGCAATGCATGCATTCGAATCGTTGATGGCCTGCAGAATTCTTGCCCTGTTTTCGAATATCTTTACCTTCTGCATTTAGAGACTTTTTATTTTCTTCTGGTTGAACCAAATATGCGTCCAAACCAAACATATCTAACCTAAATATTTCAACTGTCTTCATTAAATGATAAA
>Ga0255428_1192_pt1 | contig 13654 bp, 12 predicted proteins | sample ANMaggSSYBR02J13_FD_182654 | JGI IMG/M metagenome (GOLD analysis project Ga0255428, IMG submission 182654) | Sediment cell enrichment communities from methane seep in Santa Monica Basin, California, United Staets - ANME aggregate JGI... | ecosystem: Environmental > Aquatic > Marine > Cold seeps >... | reverse complement strand
TACAAGACAGTATTAATAAAGGTCAAAAGTAGACCCCTTTAGATTTTACCCGAACCGGAAGAGATACTTGTTTCAGTGGCCGCTAAGGAGGAACGTATCCTGGAACTGGTTCAGGAAATGCGAGGGCTGCTGGAAGGGAGACAAAAGCAATGAGACAGGATTTGACTCGATACGGAGAGCTGTTGACACAAATCAAAGATCGTATCCGCCGGGCTCAGGTCAAGGCAAGCTTGTCCGCCAACGCGGAAATGATTTTGATGTACTGGGATATCGGCTGGATAATTCACGAGCGCCAGCGGCATGAAGGCTGGGGCACCAAGATCATTCCGCAACTGTCACGGGATATTCGTAATGAATTGCCGAAGGTAAAGGGATTTTCCGAGCGGAATATCGGCTACATGATTCGATTCGCCCGGGAATATGACAGCCACGCAATTTTGCAACAACCTGTTGCAAAATTAGCTCCCGATACCCCTTCGACAAATTTGCCACAGCCTGTGGTACAATTACCTGTCCACAAGGATTCTGAAAATTTGCAACAGCTTGTTGCGAAAATTCCATGGGGACACCACATCCTGCTCATGGAAAAGGTAAAAGACTTGCCTGCCAGGTTTTGGTACATGCACCAGATTATCGAACAGGGATGGAGCCGGAATGTGCTGGGGCTGATGATCAAGAGCAATACCCACGAGAGGCAGGGCGCGTCGGTGACCAATTTTGAAAAACGCCTGCCCGATCCCCAATCCGACCTGGCGTGCCAAGCCTTGAAAGACCCTTATATTTTCGATTTTCTGACCCTCGCCGAACCGTTTCATGAGCGGGAACTGGAAACCGAGTTGGTCAAGCACCTTGAAAAATTCCTGCTGGAGCTGGGACGCGGCTTTGCATTCGTCGGCAGACAGTATCACATCGAAGTTGGCGATAAGGATTTTTACATTGACCTGCTCTTTTATCACCTGAAGCTGCGCTGCTTTGTGGTGATCGAACTCAAAAAAGGCGCATTCAAGCCGGAATACGCAGGCAAAATAAACTTTTATTGTTCCGTTGTGGACGATCGGTTCAAACATGAAAACGACCAGCCTACCATCGGCCTGATTCTCTGCCAGGAGAATGACCGGGTACTTGCCGAATACGCCCTGCGCGATATCCGGAAACCCATCGGTGTGTCCGAGTACGAACTCACCCGCGCCCTGCCGGACGACCTGAAGTCCAGCCTGCCGACTGTGGAAGAGATCGAGGTGGAACTCAGCAGAGAGATGGAAGAATGAAACCACGGATGAATACGGAAGAATGCAGGTATTACACGATTGAAGACGTTCGTAAAGGGTTGATTAATATTGGAATGGGGAGCTTTCGTGCCACAGAAGATTATTTATATCCCACGAATAAATGACAGTCCAGCGGACTTTGCAGAACTTTTCCAAATCTGGGATGAAGTCAACGACGATTTCGAGAATGTAAAATTTGATTTTTCCCAATGCAATTTTCTGCGGCCAAACGCCGTGGCCTTTTTGGGCGGCCTGGCGCGACTTATTGAGTCACGTATGGGAACAGCGGTTTTTGACTGGGACACACTGAAAAATGCTGCTGTGATGACCAATCTTTCCCAAAACGGTTTTGCCGGACATTTTGAACATACCTCTTCCAGAAAGACTGGCAATTCCATTCCTTATCGGGAGGATAATGTGCGGGATGTTAACGGCATTATGGATTATTTGGAAATCTATTGGCTTGGACGTGGCTGGGTACAGGTAAGCCAACCTCTGCGTGATGCCATCGTGGGTCATGTGTGGGAAATATACAATAATGCCTTTGAACACAGTGGATCAGGAATCGGTGTATTTTCATGTGGTCAGCATTTCCCGAGATATAACGAATTGCTCTTGTCAGTTGTGGATTTCGGCCAGGGCATTCCGGCCAAGGTGCGTAATTTTTTGAGCAGCGACCCGCGCGCTAAACAATTGACAGCCGCTGGTTGCTTGCGCTGGGCATTTCAGAGCGGCACTACCACCAAGCCAAAAGAAGAGCCGGGCGGCCTTGGCCTCGATCTGCTCAAGCAATTCGCGCAGGTCAACCAGGGCAAGCTGGAAGTCTATAGCAATGAAGGGTATGCCTTGATTGACAAGGATGGAGAACGCTTCTCAAACATAACCACTTCATTTGAAGGTACTGTGTTTCATATAACGTTGCGTTGTGACGAAAACTTGTACCGATTTGCAGACGAAACAAACGGTAACGTACCGTTTTAAAAAGGAGATAGAAATGGATATTATCATCAAGGATGTAATCGGCCCGCGCTGTATCATCAAGGAAGACGGGCAGAAAATTTATGAAAAGATTCATGAGCCGTTGATAAAAGCAAAAACCGTTACACTGGATTTCAACGGCGTTACCCAGTTCGCATCGCCTTTCTTCAACTTTGCTATTGGCCAGTTGTTGAAAGACATTGAGGAAAAGGACTTGCGCTGTTTACTTCGGGTCGAAAATCTTAACGAAACAGGGAAACTGGTTGTCGAACGGGTTATTGAAAATGCGGCTCGGTATCATAGCGATATCGACTACCGGAAAATTGTGGATGATATCCTGGAACAACAGGCAAAGGAGTCGGAATAATGGCAATCAACTATTCCATCCTGGCGGAGGTTGTTAACATCACCACCGACAGCCCAAAAGCGGATGATGTGTTCCTTGTGGATACCAATGTATGGTATTGGATGACATATCCCAATGCTACATCATATGTTCCCAGCCAGTTGGCTAATTATCCAGGTTACTTAAATAAAGCCTTGGCTGCGGATTCGAAGATTCATCACTCCGGCCTTTCCCTTGCTGAATTATCACATCTCATTGAAAAAACAGAGCGTGAGATCTATGAAAGATCGAATGGCACAATCAGACCAAAAGAATACCGGCACAATCTTTCCGGTGAACGATCTCGTGTAGCGTCCGAAATCAAAGCAGCCTGGTGCCAGGTCGTAAGCTTGGCCGACCCTCTGGCCGTTACAATCGACGATATAACAGCAACCGCCGCTTTGAACCGTCTCCAAACCGAAAAACTCGACGGTTACGATCTCTTCATCCTCGAATCAATGAAGAACCACGGGGTTATTCAGGTCATCACCGATGACGGGGATTTTGCCACTGTTTCCGGAATCCAGGTGTTTACTGCCAACAGAAACGTCATCGTAGCAGCCAAAAACCAGGGGAAACTGAAGATCCGCTGAAGCTGATGCAGATGTGCTTGAAATATTCCTTGCGATGTATCTGGACTTTCGCCTGCTCCTGTCACAAGTAATGCTGTTGCACGAGAAAGAATCTCGTTGGATTTTCAGCTATACCGGGTATGTAGAAATACATAAACCATGGGAAAAAATTAATAACAATTCTTATGTCTGTTTTTAAGAAGGAGAAAAAATGATTAATGGCGATAACATTGAAGTTATTGAGAGTGAATCTGATGACTCATATTCAAACAATGATCTGTATAATATTAGCTCATGGGGTGCTGATCTGTCCTTTCGTGAGTTAATTACTATGTATGATGAAGATGAACTTCAGAAACCTGAATTACAAAGAAAATATGTTTGGGATAAAGTTGAAGCAAGCCGATTTGTCGACTCTCTTTTATTAGGCCTTCCTGTACCAAGTATTTTTTTAGCAAATACATCAGATGAGAATAAGCTAATTATAGATGGTTTCCAAAGAATAATGACTGTTTATGATTATGTAAAAGGTATTTGGTCAAAAGATAAGAAAGTGTTCAAATTATCAAATTCAGAAAAAATAAATAACAAATGGAGAGGCAAGGCTTTTTCAGAATTAGATGATACAGAGAAAAAACGGATAAGAAGTACAACGATACATGCTATTATTTTCGAACAAAAATCTCCAAAAGAAGATGATACAAGTCTTTTCCAAATTTTTGAAAGAATAAACACAAGCGGAAGAACTCTTTTTCCGCAAGAAATTAGGAATTGTGTATATCAGGGGAATTTTAATGATCTGCTTATTAATTTAAATAAAAATAAGCATTGGCGAACATTGTATGGCTTAGATGAAGAAGATCCCCGTATGCGTGATTTAGAATATATTCTTAGATTTTTCGCTTTAGATACTGATTTTATAAAAAATTATGACAAAAGTAGCATATCATTGAAAAAATATCTCAATGAGTTTATGGGTAGTAAAAATTCTCAAGACGCAAAGGTCATTGAACAAAGAGAGAGAAACTTTACTTCGGTAATTGACTTTATCTATGAACAGTTTGGTGATGAGGCTTTTTATAATATATCTTCTAAAGACCCGCAAAAAATAAGAAAACGATTTTATCCCACAATTTTTGATGCTCTTACAGTCTCCACCTCAATTGCTTTAACTTCTTTGGGCTATATTATAGATACCAAAAACTTAAATGCAAAAAGAATGGCATTACTTCAAAATGTTGATTTTACAAAATATATAACGGAAGGTACAATGCAGACTCAGCATATTCGTGGTCGATTTCGAGTTGCTCTCAAGGAACTTTATGGGTTAGATTATGAATAACATAACAGCGAAAGAAAAAATTGAGCAATGTTTAGAGGAGCTCGAAAAAATAAAACACATAATCATTGCAATTGGCAGAACAAGTCATCCTGTTCCATTTTTAACCAAATACGCAATTGTTAAATCATGTGGGACAATTGAGATTTGCTTCAAAGCAATTTTATCAGATCACAAAATAGGAGAGCAGAATGATAAAGTAAAAAACTTTATTAATGCTAAATTTCGAAATAGCTCAATAAATCCCAGCAAAAATAATATTCACAGATCTCTTAAGTTATTCGATGAAGATTGGAATAATAAATTTAAAGAAGAAATAGAAAAGTTGACGAATAAAAACAAGATTCTCGACTCCTTAAAATCATTAAATGAAGCAAGAAATGCATTTGCTCATGGTGGTAATCCTAGCTCATCCTTCGATAATGTGGTTGACTATTTTATGGATTCAATAAAAATAATTGAAATTATAGATTGTATCGCATCATGAGCTTACACAACACAATAGGGTAACCGTGAAGGTTACCTTTTTTAAAACAGGCAGAAAAAATCATAAAGTTACTTTCATGAAAATTCTACACACATCAGACTGGCACATTGGTCGTTCTTTATATGGCCGGAAGCGATACGATGAGTTTTCAGCATTTTTAGACTGGCTGGCAGAATTTATACAAACCGAAAGTGTTTATGCGCTGCTGGTTGCCGGAGATATTTTTGATAACAGCACACCGAGCAACCATGCGCAGGAACTTTATTACCGGTTCCTCTGCAAAGTGTCTGCGTCCTGTTGCCGCCATATAGTGGTAATTGCGGGCAACCATGATTCACCTTCTTTTCTGAACGCTCCCAAAGAACTCCTGAGGGCTCTGAATGTCCATGTAGTCGGCTCGGTCACAGAGAACCCGGAGGATGAGGTTATTACTCTTGCCGGGTTTTCAGGCATCCCCGAGGCTATTGTGTGTGCGATTCCTTACTTGCGGGATCGGGATATCCGCATTGTTGAAGCCGGTGAAAGTGTCGAGCACAAGAACACCAAGCTCATTGAAGGTTTGCAAAGACATTATGCTGAAGTCTGCAAGGTTGCAAAAGAAAAGCAGAACGAATATGAGCAAACAAATCAGACCTTGTCTGTTCCCATCATTGGAATGGGACACCTTTTTACTGCCGGCGGCAAAACGGTTGATGGAGATGGGGTGAGAGAACTTTACGTTGGCTCACTGGCACATGTTGATAAAGAGGTTTTTCCGGCTTGTATAGACTATCTTGCGCTGGGACACCTGCACGTTCCTCAGAAGGTTGGGGCGGCAGAGTATATGCGTTACTCCGGATCACCCATTCCTATGGGTTATGGAGAAGCCTGTCATGAAAAAAGCGTTGTGATTGTAGCATTTTCAAATGATCCGCAACCAAAAATCACCCTTCACCCGGTTCCATGCTTTCAGGCGCTGGAAAGAATATCAGGCGGGATTGATGAGATTACGGAAAGAATCCATGAATTGAAATCCAACGGCAGTGATGCATGGCTGGAAATTGAATACTCCGGGACGGAGATCGCCGGTAATCTGCGGGAGCTTATTGACGAAGCTCTTGCTGATACCGCAATGGAGATCCGCCGGATAAAAAACAGACGTGTCGTTGAACGGCTAATAAATCGAACCTGCAAGGATGAGACACTTGATGACCTAAATGTAAATGATGTTTTTATCCGTTGTCTAAATACCTATGAGGTGCCGGAAGATGAACGTCCTGCGCTGATTCAGTCGTACAAGGAAACGATTCAGGGGATGCAGGAGGAAGATCTGAATGCGTGAACATGTACCATCTGTGGATAACATGAGGGAAGTAAATCTATGAAAATACTGAATCTGCGATTTAAAAACCTCAATTCACTCAGTGGTGAGTGGTCCATAGACTTCATGGCTCCCGAGTACGTTTCTGATGGAATCTTTGCAATTACAGGCTCTACCGGCGCTGGCAAATCCACCATTCTTGATGCTATCTGTCTTGCCCTTTACGGCAGAACACCGCGATTAAAATCGATTAACAAAAGCGGTAATGAGATTATGTCCAGGCAGACCGGTGGGTGTTTTGCTGAAGTGACCTTTGAAACGCAGGCTGGTCAATTTCGATGCCATTGGAGTCAGCACAAAGCCCGTAAAAAGGCCGATGGCAACCTTGTTGACTCAAAACATGAGATTTCGGATGCTGTCAGTGGTCAGATATTGGAGTCAAAAAAACGGGATGTAGCAAATGCCATTGAAGCTCGAACCGGAATGGATTTTGATCGTTTCACTCGATCCATGTTGCTTGCTCAGGGAGGGTTTGCGGCATTTCTTCAGGCAGCGCCGGATGAAAGAGCTCCAATTCTTGAACAGATTACAGGAACAGAAGTTTACAGCGAAATCTCAAAACGTGTTCACGAACGCCACCGTAAAGAACATGGAAAACTTGAACTACTACAGGCAGAAACCGGCGGGATAGTCATTTTAAGCGATGAAGACGAGGTTGCATTAAATCAGAAACTTTTTTGTAAGCATAATATTGAAAAGAAGCTTGGTCCTAAAAATGATGCGTTGGGGAAATCCATTCTATGGCTTACCGGAATTGATGCGCTAAAAAGCGAGCTTTCTGCAATAGATAAAGAATCAGAGTTTCTGTCGAATGATTTGAAGGCATTTGAGGCCGACAGGGCAAGATTGCAGCAGGCCATTAAGGCCGCAGAGCTGGACAGTGAATTCGCTACCCTGTCATCGAAAAGACAGCAGCAGAAGCTTGATCTTGAAACTTTGGCAAAATCAAAAACTCAGCTTCCCGGCCAGGAAAAAATGCTGGGATTAAAAGAGACAGGTCTTAAAAAGGCTGAAGAAACTGTAATTAGAGTCAAAGATGAACAAAAAATCGGACTTGAGCTGATTAAAAAAGTTCGGGCGTTTGATCTTCGTATTTCAGGGAAACAGTCTGATTTAAAAATGGCTGAGTCAGAATGCCAGAAGATTATAAAGCAGGTTTTTGAAAAAAAAGAATACCGACAAAAGCTTGAATTCAGTCAAGAAACTGCGGGCAAAGAATTTTCCAGAATTGAAAATTATCTGTCTGCAAATGCCCATGATGCAGCGCTAATTACTGAGCTGACAGGAATAAATGAGCAGATCAGAAACTTTCAGGCAGCAGCAACAAATGTTTCAGCAATAAACACTCTGATTTTAAAACTGAAAAAACAGTTTAAAACGGTTGAAACACTGCATTTAAAACAACAGGCATTATGCAGTACTCTCAAAGAGAAGTATGATATCGCAAAAAAGCAGGTGTCAAAAACAAAAGGCTTCATTTCAGAACTTTTGGGTGATCGCCTGCTTCGGGAATACCGTGCTGAAAACGAGAGCCTTTTGCGTGAAATGGCCTGCCTGAGAAAGATAGCAAGCCTTGAAGATGAACGTACAAAATTAGAGGATGACAAGCCATGTCCGTTGTGCGGGTCTTTGCATCATCCCTTTGCTGAAGGTAATGTTCCTGAAATTGATGAAACCGAAAAAAAGATCAATAAACTGTCCGGCCTGATTCAGAAAGCAGAACATCTAAAAAGTAAGCTGCAAAAAGATGAATCCAAAGAAAAAGAAGCAGGTGTTGCGTTAACTGAAGCGGAAAAAGAGCTTGTTCAGACACAGCACAAGAAAGGTGAATCTCAGGCAAATGCCCTGCGCTCTGAAAAAGAATTACAACTGACAACGGGTAACTACGCTGAATTGAAAAGTAAAGTTATATCAAAGCTGGAACCATTTGGTGTGAAAGATATCCCTGATGAGAATTTGAATTCTATTTCAGAAGCTCTCGCTGTCAGGCAGAAAAACTGGCAAGAGCATCAAAAACAAAAAGCTGAAATCGAAAAACAAACCAGTGACCTTGCGTCTGAGATAAAAACTCTTGATGCTATAATGCAAACACTTGGTGAAACGCTGAAGGAAAAACAAGGTGTGCTTGATGCGCACAAAAAGGATCTCGATAATTTGACTACTGAACGTAATGGGCTGTATGGTCAGAAAAATCCGGATACAGAGGAAGCTCGGTTGGAAGGCTTTGTTGCTGAAGCTGAAAAATCTGAAAAAGCAACAAGAGATAGCCGGGATCAGGTCATGCAGCAGTTAAATGATTTAAAGACCCGCATGGCGGCATTAAAAGAAAACACGGCCAAGAGTAAGCCGGAACTGGATGGTCTTGAAGCTGCTTTTAAGATTAGCTACAACAAAACCGGGTTTGAGGATGAGCCGACATTTATTTTCTGCCGACTTTCCATTGATGAAAGAAATAAATTGAGTCAACGTGCCAAAAAGCTTGACAATAAGCAGGCTGATATTACAACACGGAAAAAAGACAGGGAAACCCGTTTGTCTCAAGAAATAGATAAAAAAACTACTGAAGCTTCACTTGATGATCTGAAAAAGGAACAGGCTGCAATCCTGGAATCCCTGAAAAAACTTGGCGAGGAAATTGGAGCCATAAAGCAAAAACTCACAGACAATACGAGCGCAAAGGTTAAATATCAACAGAAACAAATGTTAATCAAAGCACAGAAAAAAGAATGCACAAGATGGGATGCGCTGCATTCATTAATCGGCTCTGCTGATGGTAAAAAATACAGAAATTTTGCTCAGGGCATCACTTTTGAATTGATGGTGTCACATGCCAACAGACAGCTTGAAAAAATGACCGACCGCTACCTGCTGGTCAGGGACGATGATCAACCACTTGAGCTGAATGTTGTTGATAATTATCAGGCCGGTGAAATCAGATCCACCAAAAACCTTTCCGGTGGAGAGAGCTTTATTGTCAGCCTGTCACTGGCTCTTGGTCTGTCAAAAATGGCTGGTCGCAAAGTCCGTGTAGATTCCCTGTTTCTTGATGAGGGTTTTGGCTCTCTGGATGAAGATGCATTGGAAACAGCTCTGGAGACCCTTGCCGGCTTACAGCATGATGGCAAACTGATCGGCATCATTTCTCATGTGCCGGCCTTAAAGGAACGAATCAGCACACAAATAACTGTTCAGCCTGTATCCGGTGGTAAAAGCACTATCAGTGGTCCGGGATGTGAGAGAGTCCTTATGCCCGAATCCGATCTTTGCGTTAAATGTGCTGAGGCTATCCACATGTGATAAATTTGCTTCCATTTAAAAAGAATCAGTTTCACAAATTGAAAGAGAGTTACAATGAGTAACGAACCGGAAAAAATTATTTATACAATGATGAGAGTCAGCAAGGCGTACCAGAACAAACCTGTGCTAAAAGACATATCCCTTTCCTATTTTCTTGGTGCCAAAATTGGCGTCTTAGGATTAAATGCCGCAGGGAAAAGTTCTCTTTTACGTATTATGGCAGGTGTTGATCAGGACTATAACGGAAAAGCCGTACTTTCCCCGGGATACACTTTAGGGTTTCTTGAGCAGGAACCTTTGCTTGATTCAGATAAAACCGTAAAAGCTGTGGTTGAAGAAGGCCTGCTGGAGGTTGTAGATCTTGTTGAGGAATACAATAAAATCAGTGAAAAATTTGCTGAGCCCATGGCTGACGATGAAATGAATCAACTTATTGAGCGCCAGGGCGAATTGCAGGAAAAAATCGATCATCTTGATGCCTGGGATATTGACGCGCGTTTAGAAATGGCAATGGATGCGCTGCGCTGCCCTCCGGGAGATACTCCAGTTAATGTTATTTCCGGTGGTGAAAAAAGACGTGTGGCACTATGCAGGCTTTTATTGCAGAAGCCGGATATCCTGCTATTGGATGAACCGACAAATCATCTGGATGCCGAAACTGTTGCCTGGCTCGAACATCATCTTCAGCAGTATAAAGGTACGGTGATTGCCGTCACGCATGATCGTTATTTTTTGGATAACGTATCGGGTTGGATTTTAGAGCTCGATCGAGGACACGGCATTCCGTGGAAAGGTAACTATTCTTCATGGCTTGAACAGAAACAATTACAGCTTAACCAGGAAGAAAAATCAGAATCAAACCGGCAGAAGACCTTGCAGCGGGAATTGGAATGGATCAACATGTCACCAAAAGGCCGCCAGGCAAAGGGAAAGGCACGCATTAATGCTTATGAAACACTCTTAAGCCAGAATTATGAAAAAGGGGCCAAAGATCTTGAAATATATATTCCACCAGGACCACGTCTTGGAAAGGTAGTTATTCAAGCAGAAAATCTGAGCAAAGCATATGGAGATCGTCTTCTCTTTGAGGGAATGACATTTGCTTTACCTGCGGGAGGTATTGTCGGCGTTGTCGGTCCTAACGGCGCAGGCAAAACAACTCTCTTTAAAATTATAACCGGTTTGGAAAAACCTGATTCCGGGATCATTAACATCGGGGACACTGTTAAATTCGCTTGCGTTGATCAGGAACGCGATATTCTTAAACCCGACAAGACAATATGGGAAGTGATTTCCGGGGGTATGGATATGGTTTGGCTTGGGAAAATAGAAGTGAACTCAAGGGCCTATGTTGCCCGTTTTAATTTTTCGGGATCAGACCAGCAGAAAAAAGTAAACATGATTTCAGGCGGCGAGCGTAATAGAGTCCATCTTGCGTGTATGCTCAAAGAGGGCGCCAATGCGTTGCTTTTAGACGAACCTACAAATGATCTTGATGTGAATACAATGCGTGCCCTTGAAGAAGCGTTGGAACATTTTGGAGGCTGCGCGGTTATTATCACTCATGATCGCTGGTTTCTCGATCGCATCGCCACCCATATTCTTGCTTTTGAGGGAGACAGTACTGTCATGTGGTTTGAAGGCAATTATTCAGATTATGAAGCGGACAGAAAAAAGAGGCTTGGAAAGGCCACTAAACAGCCCCATCGGATCAAATACAGACATTTGACAAGAGGATAATACAGGGCGCAAGCATTGGTGTCATTATGTTGCGAGTTTTGGATATACTTCCTTTTCAGATATTATTGCTTCTGCAATAATCCTCGCGTAAGAAACCAAAAGTACTGCAATCGAAAAGCCTGCCGGTGTGTCAGAGAAAAACAATATTTTTACTATAGTTTTATCCGAAAATGCGCTATTGTAAAACTTGTAAACTAATTTTGTTTTTTTAGAAGTGACAATATGCCTGCAAATATAGATGCCATATATTATCCTGACCAGACAACCGAATGCAAACGCCCTTTGTTTATGGTTCCGGTTGAAGCAGGTTTCCCATCCCCTGCGGAAGATTATATTGAAGGCGAACTTGACCTGAATAAACACCTTATTAAGCATCCTGCCGCAACATTTTTTGTGAGGGTCGCAGGTGATTCCATGGTCGGTACTGGAATACATCCCGGAGATATCTTGATTGTAGATCGCGCTATTGAACCTGCCGACAAAAAGGTCGTAATAGCCGTAGTTAACGGGGATCTGACAGTAAAAAGAATTCGTATGATAAAAGGCAAGATTTTTTTGATGCCTGAAAATGAAAACTATAAACCCATGCAGATAGACGAAGAAACGAATTTCGAGATCTGGGGTGTAGTAACAAACGCAATCCATCCTCTTTAATATAGGTTTAATATTTGTCAGGTAATGACTTATGCCTCCTGCCTTTGCCATTGTAGATTGCAATAATTTTTATGTCTCCTGTGAGCGGGTTTTTAATCCAAGGCTTGCCGGAAAGCCTGTTGTAGTTCTTTCCAATAATGACGGCTGTGTTGTTGCCAGTTCAAACGAAGCCAAGGCTCTTGGCATCAAAATGGGTGTCCCTGTATTTCAAATCAGCAGCTTAATTAAAACCCATAAGGTTCAGGTTTTTTCATCCAACTATGCTCTTTATGCCGACATGTCACAAAGAATAATGAACACCCTTTCCAGATTTACCCCTGATATAGAAATTTATTCCATTGATGAAGCATTCCTGGACCTGTCTCAGTTCAAACAATACGATTTGACTGATTATGGGCACAAAATACGCTCTTCAATAAAACAATGGACAGGTATTCCTGTTTCTATCGGCATTGCCGAAACCAAAACTCTTGCCAAAATCGCAAACAAGATCGCTAAAAAATCTGTAAAGGCAGAGGGTGTTTTGAACTTAACTGCTTCCCCTTATCTAAACAGAGCGCTTGAGATAACAGATGTTGGAGATGTCTGGGGTATAGGACACAGTTATTCCAGTTTTCTGGAAAAACATGGCATCCATAATGCCCTGCAACTTCGTGATGCTGATGACAAGTTTATAAAGAAAAAAATGGGTATTACGGGAGTCCGGCTGCTTCAGGAATTGAGAGGGGTTTCCTGTTATGCTTTGGAGCAATTCCCGTCTCCAAAGAAAGGAATAACTGTATCCAGGACATTCAAAAATTCAATAGAGTCCCTGGATGACCTGAAAGAGGCTGTTGCTGCTTATGTGTCTCTTGGAGCTGAGAAATTGAGAAAAGAACATTCTGTTGCAGGAGTGTTGATGGTTTTTCTTATGACCAATCGTTTCAGGAAGGAAAATTATTATATCAATATTAAAACCATAAAGCTTCCTGTTGCAACCATCGACACTTCTGAGCTTATCCATTATGCACATGAAGGTCTTAAAGCAGTTTACAGAAAAGGATACTTGTACAAAAAGGCAGGTGTCATGTTCAAACATTTATACCCTGAAAACCAAATCCAGGCAGACCTTTTTAATTATATAGATTTCAAGCGTTCAAAAAAGCTCATGCAGACTCTGGATAACGTAAATAAAAAGATGGGCTCAGATACTTTAAAATACGCAGCAACAGGTTTAACCAATAATCAAAAATGGAAAACCGTATTTAAAAGGCGATCTCCTTCATATACAACAAATTGGAACCAGCTAGTTAAAGTATCATGAGTAAGGAACGTGGACGAATTAACTTCCTCAAGTAGGCGCACAGATTTGGGTCGAATTTGTTCGATCTCAGATCACAAAAGTTGAAGGAATAGCGAGCTATTTCAATATTTTTGTGATCTGAGACCGGACAAAGGCGGCCTGAAGCTGTGATGTATAGTTGGGGAAGTTATTTCGTCCACGTTCCTAAGCATTTTATTCTAAGATAGAAGACCTGGCCCTTTGGGCCAGGTCACAGTTCAGTGGTTTTACCATCTGAACAACATTTGTTACT
>Ga0255428_1183_pt1 | contig 14015 bp, 10 predicted proteins | sample ANMaggSSYBR02J13_FD_182654 | JGI IMG/M metagenome (GOLD analysis project Ga0255428, IMG submission 182654) | Sediment cell enrichment communities from methane seep in Santa Monica Basin, California, United Staets - ANME aggregate JGI... | ecosystem: Environmental > Aquatic > Marine > Cold seeps >... | reverse complement strand
TTGGTGGATTCGTCGCTTACGCTCCTTAATCCACCCTACGTTTCAGGCTACCAACGTAAGTTTGTAGGGGTGGATTAAGAGAAACGAATCCACCGAAAACTGTAAATTCAATCAGGAAAGTGTCCCGCCTTACGTTGGTAGCCCTCATTATATACCTCCTTATTCCCCGGATACCTTTCAGGACTTCGGAGGTACATAATGATAATTACTACAACGGTAAAACCTTTTTATGGTACCACTACCAGAGGTAGTGGTTTAAACCGATTAATCAAACGTGTGAACTGTAGAATATGGGTTGCAGAGGAGATTCAGAAAGAAATTACCATCAGGTACGAATCTGTTTGAAGTAAACGCAACAGCGTCCGAAATGTTAACCTATGGGACTGACAGGATATTGGACTTAATTGGCCCAGGGGAGCAAGCTATGATTGACGACAGCTTTGAATTTTTCAGAATTCTCCTATCCAGAAAAAAACGTGCATACATAGGAATTGGACAGGGAAACAACATTGTAGAAGCAATGGAACAGGCATTGAGTTGCCCTTTACTAAAAGATAGTGCGCCCTACGAAGCTGAAAGCCTAATAGTAAGCATTGTACCAACCGCACAAACAACTTTAGGTGAGGTCCAGACCGTTTGCGATCTGATGGAAAAAAGTTATGGAGAGGACGTGGAGTTTTTATGGGGATTGGTTGAAGCGGATGATCAACCGGTAGTTGTATTGTATGTCCTCACTATTTGATATTTGGAATTCATTATGCGCCTTCCTCGCGCCTTGAAACGAAACAGAATTTTTCGCAATATTGTACAACTTGTTTTTACTCACTGCCCAAATGTCGATTTTGAGTCAATAATGTATGAAAAAGCTTCATTCCCAAAATTGACATAATGTCAATTTTAAGTCATACAAAAGCGGGATTGATTTTGACTTGCAAACGACATTATGTCATCTTCAGGTCAAGATTATGTTGGCAGAAAAAATGAACATTAGGGGCAATTTCAAAATGTTCAATTTTGTTCAAGGTCAAAAGTAACTATTCAGGTGGATAGACTGAAGGTAGAAGATTAATAGGGACAAATCATGCGTGATTACACAAAACTGCGGGCATTTGAGTTGGCTGACGGGATTGCAGTATTAGTTTAGAGGATTCATCTCTGTTCGATCGTTGCGAGATGGTTGAAATACTTCAGTCTTTAGCCTATCCACCTGAATAGTAACGATCAATTAAAGATATGCTGAAGTCGGGATGCAAAAATGCCAAGTTATTTTTGACCGAGCCCTTACATACGCTACAGGGCGCAAATCCCGAAATTGGAGGCTGTGATGCGTATCATTTGTGTGTTGAGAAACCTTATTCTACCGGTGTTACCGATGGTTTTTCTTGGGGGTCCGGCTGCTGCCGGGATCCCTGAGCAAATTTCTTGGCAACGTAGCTTCGACGACCAGGATCGGCTGTCGAAGCTCGTTGACCCGGCCGGTCGCGAAACCAGCTTTACATATTCCACCGGCCCGAATGGATCTCTGAGTGTGACGAAGACGCCTCCGGAAGGGAGCAAGGTTATCTGGAAGTTTGACGACCTGGGCCGCCGCAAAAGCATGACCGACAGTGCAGGCACTGTAACCTATGGTTATGACGATCACAACAGGGTAAACCGTGTTCAACGTAAAGGGCTACCATGCCTTGCCTACACCTATGACACGCTGGATCGGGTCATTAGTCTCCGTGTAGGCGACTTTTACGAGTTGGATTATACCTATGATTTCCTTGGTCGCCTCAAGTCCATGAAGACCCCTGCTGGAACCATCACCTACAAGTATCTGACCGGCCAGGGGCTCCTGGTTCGCACGCTTCCCAACGGAGTCGAGACGATTTGGGAGTTCGAGCCGAACGGCCAATTGCGCAAGATCACTCACGCAAATGCCAAAAGGATAATTCTGGCGGAGTACACCTACGAGTATCGGCCGGACGGCCTGCTCGCGGCGATAGGCGAACGCTCCTCACGCGGCGAATTTGCCACTTCCTACGAGTACGACAGGGTCGGGCGACTAATCCGGGCAGCAGACCAATCTGGCATGGAGTATTGCTACGAATACGATCAGGTAGGCAACCGTCTGCGGGCTATACTGCCCAACATGCCTTCGCAGGTCTGCACCTACGATTGGGCCGGCCGTCTCATTAAGATGAACGACAAGTCCTGCACGCACGATACGGTCGGAAATCTGACCTCCATGATGATTGACGAAAGCAAGATGCAGTATCGCCATAATCCCGATGGTCAGTTGCTAAAAGCCAACGGCAAGGTCTCCTACCAATACGATGGAGAGGGAAGGTTGATTGAGCGCAAGGTCGGGGAAGCAAAAACCACCATTATTCCAAATCCCTTCTCCGAATACTGGCAGCCGCTGGTCATGGAGAACAGCTCAAGTGATCGGACATTACTTGTCTGGGATGGAAACACGCCATTGATCATGATCCGCAACGGCAAGCCAGAATACATGCTGCATGACCACCTCGGCTCGGTACGACTCGTTGCCGATGACCAGGGCAAAGTGATGCAGAGGATTGATTACGATCCGTATGGCACGATGAAGGGTCCGGCGACCAGCACGGACTTTGCTCCTCGTTTTGCAGGGCTTTTTTGGGATGCCGGAGCGCAGGCATATCTGACGCTGGCGCGCGCTTATGCGCCCGCTACAGGCAGATTTTTGGGGACTGATCCTCAGTTAAGTCTCCCCAACGATTCAAAACACCATCACTCAGTTTATGCATATTGCGGCGGGGATCCAGTGAACTTCGTTGATAGGAATGGGGCCGAAGCCGAAAAGGCAAAAACCGACTGGCCAAATCCTTTATGGTTGCCGAAAGAGCCCCCCAACTGGTTTAAGAACATATTGTATAAAATAAGACCGCCAAGCGATATAGACCAACGATTCGACCATAATGGTGAAGCGAAGCGTTGGTTCGTCAATACTCTAAATTCATACGAACATGAAGCATTGCAGAGCAGCGAATATTCTCACAAGGATATGTCGAAACTAACACGGGAACAAAGGATTGAAATACGCAAGATAGCTGTAAACAGATTTGTAGAAAACTACAGTGATTACCCAGCCCATCGCATTGGACGCGGGCGTAGTAGGAAGTACCTTTCTGACTTTCAAAAATACGTTGCCAATATGAACATCAAAACGGAGGATGGTTGGGTGAGCATGGATTGGCTAACCACTCTCATCTCCGTTAAGAATAAACAGCCTCTAATAACCCGCATTGCTTCTATCAAGCCTGAAGACAGATGGTCTTTCAATGTTGCTCTACATCGCCCCGATCTAGCCTGGCTACCCTTTTTATTCACCAATGATGAGACGACCACATCGGACTTGTACATCTTTGGAAAGACGTACCATAACAGGATTTCTCCTTGGCGTGGGGAGAAAAAGTGGCCTGAAAAGGGGAATGAATTTCCAGCGAGCAACTGGAATGCTGTTCGCTTCGTCGATGAGGTGTACAATCCAGACCGGTCGTTTGCGAGCCTGGTCTTCGCACCAAGAGGAATCGCAGGAATCAGTGTTCACGCATCCTCCCGACCGCTAACTACCGCAGAGTATACGGCCTGGAAAAAATCTCAACGGGAACCGGCAAGCCGAAGCACTCGGAGAGACTGGGAAGATCTGTTCGATAATGGCGGAGGTGGATGGGGTGGAGGAGGTCCCGGTGGTCCAGGTGGACCCGGCAGTAGCGGTGGCGGTAGTTGGGGTGGCCATGGGGGACCAGGCGGAGGAAGCGGCTTATGGTCGAACAGAATGTCACCATCAACCGTTGGCGGCGTCTACCTCGGTGGAGCCGGTCAAGCGCTGGATGGCATCGGTCAGATCAAAGGAGTTGCTCTCGACGCGAACAACAACCTCATCTTGCTGAGCAAAACAGGAGACGAAATCAGTCTGCCTCCGTTGCGACTCGACGATGTTGTCACGATCTTCCGGTCGGTCTACATTTACGGCCAGGGCCCCACGGTAACGATTGATCCCAGCCCGGAAAACCCGGAGGGGTCGGCCATGATCATCCGGCACGGCAAGGCGACTGAGAATACTTACGTGGGCTGGATACTATACCAGGCCGATCGGCTGATGAAGGGCTATACCATAGGGGTCGACAATATCACAGCCAAAGATGTAACCAGCGTCGTGCCTGGCTATGCAGAAGTCATTGACACGCTCTACTTCGGTGACGACACCCCTGAAAAGTCGCGCCAGACAGGACATTGGGAACGGTTCTGGATCGTGCCGGCAGGCGCTCATCGTTACGATGCCGCCTGTCGCGATCTGACGCTGTTTGACGTTCCCTTGAAGGTAAAAACCCAGGTAATGAAATGGGAGAAAGGGAAATTAGTGGATGATCCCCGGGGCAAGTCTTCGGCAGGCGCGCTGAAATTCATCAAATGGTTCACCAAACAGTATGACTCCATCGCCCATGAGCAGTACCTCACCCCGCCTCCCGAGTCTGGCGTCAAAGGACCGGTTCCTGTATTTGCGGAACTCCGTCGTATTGCGCTCATGACCGCGCTCGCCGAGAAACTGCGCGACCATGGAACCACAATGCCGTTCTGGATGCGGGACTATGAGATCCGCCCGGTCCCTTTTGAGAAGTTCACGCCCGGATTGCAGGTGACGCGGTCAAACGGGAAGGTCAGGGCGCAGGTTTACGGCGGTGTTGCACTGTCACCGGAAAGCAAGGACATAAAACAGTTTGCCGCAGCACCGGACCTGGAGCAGCTCCCAAAGCCGGATCGCAAACACGGCAAGGAGATTCTCAAACGCTCAAACGCGCTGTCCACAGCCGTCCGGGAGACCGTGACATCAGCAGAGCCGCTCAAGCTCCACAAGCTCTCGGTGGAAGGCGACACCTACCATGCTTTGTCCATGCCAGGTTCCATGACTCGCGCGCTGGCACCCTGCCGGCTTGAGGAAGTTGATATGGTCGTACCAATCGAAGGTGGGCGCGAGATCAGGCTCGCACGTAGTTATCACTCGTTTTTCGAGCCCTTGGGGCCGTGGGGCAAGGGCTGGGCACTTGACCTTCCACGGCTTGAGCAAATCCAGGTGCCGATTGAGCGGAAAGGAAGCGCAGTGCGGTTCCGAAAGGAATACGAACTGATCACTCCTTTGAATAACATCTATGCGCGGTTTTCTGAGGTAAAAAAAGTGCCCGCCCTGAACAACAGCCGATTGCAGGTGCCGAACCAGGACTGCGAGTTCTTTGGTCTGGTGAACGGCAAACCCGCGTTTCTCAAAGTCCCAACCCTCAAGTTGCTATGCAAGAATGGCGGAGCGTGGCACTTCACCAAAGCCGGTGACCTGGCTGCCGTTGACAAGGACGGTTTCCGTACGGTTTTTATAAGAGAACCGGACGGAAAAGTATCGCAGATTGCAGGTTTGCTTGGGACACATCTGATGGCGACAATCGACCTGCGCTACGACGCCCATGGCCGGCTCGCAGGCGCCACGGGCAAGAACACACATGGCGAGCAGACGATCAGTTACGAATACAATCCAGCCGGGAAGCTGGCCCGCGTTGTGTCCGACCAGGGCAAACTGGGCTATCAGTACCAGGGTCCGTGGGTATCGACAGTGACCTGGCAGGATTCACGGAAAACTGCTGATGGGAAACTGACACCAGCGAAAACTTTAAACCGCTTCGAGTATAACAATAAGGGGCAAATGATTGCCGAATTCGTAGGTGATGGAGAACGGGTCGCCTACAACGTCACATCAGGACATCAGGGCAATACCGTGACCGTCACCCGGTCCGGAAAAACCGGCGTCTCTGAGGTCACCCGCTATGACACGGCATACCGACCGGTAGAAGCCCGATACGCTGACGGCACCATAGCCGCCTGGAAATATCCAAAAAGTGGCGGAAGCGTCCTAAAGCTTAAATACCCGGAAGGAGAGGTCGTCAAGGTTACAGAGACCGCGGACCGGCGCCGTCGGACGCTTGATATTCCAAACCTGCCACAAGTAATCGAAGATTACGACAAAGCCGGGCGGCTGGTTGCCCTGAGTGAGAATAGCCGCAATGTACTGCGTCAGCACTGGTATCCCGATGGAAACCTGCAGACGATTGAAATCGAGAACCAAACCACCCGTCCTCAGTATGATAAGGACGGGCTGATGACCGGCGTCATCATCTCTCCACCAGGTGAAAAAGACCAGCTCAAGCACTGGCAGGAAACAAAGCTGGACATTGCGGGCAGGCCGGTTGAAATCACCGACAATCGCGGTCTACGCATAGCTGTTCGCTATGACAATCAAGGTGACGTGTCCCAAATGATCACAAAGCGTAACGGCAAGAACTACGGCTTTAACATGTCCCGCGACGACGCCGGCCGCATCCGGACCGTCAAATCGTCGTGGGGCAAAAAGGAGATTACCTATGATAAGGAGGGAGCCTTGTCAATGGTGACCGTGCAGAAGCAGGGACGCACGGGGCCTGAGCAGTCTGTTCTCGAGTTCGTTTCCGGCCGACTCCTTCGTGCAAAGCAGTTCGACGGAGGCGAGATGACGATCTTATACCACAGCGAGGGCCCAGGTAAGGACCTGCCCAGGCAAGTAACCTGTGCAAACGGGTTGAACCTGAACTATCATTACAATTCATCAGCCGGAATCGCGAGTGTGGATGTCGGCAATCAGCGCAGGATTGCATTGGACTATGACGCCAAGGGCCGGATCATCGGCTACACACACCGTCCTGGCAATAACCGCCTGTAAAAGCAATCGCTCATGCTGCCGGCCGGAAAAGTCGATCAGCTCCAGAGTGGACAGAGTTCAGGAAAGAGCGGGACAATGAGATCCATTCAGCAATTCGCCTATCAGAAACAGACCATCAGAGCAATTCGTTTTGACCTCAATTCGCTCGGATTTCAACACGTAAGCCATTTCCATCAGACAGACCAATCATACAGCAAGTATTGAGTTTGATTACGGTACAATGAGCCACCGCAAGAGACATGATAGTCAGCAACAGGACGAGTACGCCCTTTGATCCTGCTGCATCCCGGGAAAACACCACCCGCTTCCGCTCCCAAATTTCACCTTGACATTGATCTGACTGTCGTATTAGCATAATTATGGTCTGACTGAGAAGGTGGGTTGGAGTTAAATTCGTATTCCTGCAGTTTAACCGCTAAAAAGCAATTTCTTATCATCTAATAGGAGTCAGAGCATGTTTTTTGAAAAATTCAAAAGAAATAAATGGCTGAAAAAAATAAATGCAGATTGTGGTCCATTGGATAACCTGGAAAAAGAATTTTCTGCTCTTGGATCAAACCATTTATCAACGCTGGCTGAAATTTCCTCGAAACTTCGTGAACACTTTTCAGAATATAAAAGTTCCTCTCAACTTGTTTTAAGAGTGTTGACAAATGACCCATATCTTATAGATAAGCTAACCGGAATAATGAGGGATAAATTTTCTGAAAGACTCGTTAGAATGGTGGATGACTACATTAACATTCTTCTAAACAGGGTTCATGAAAAAGTGTCATCAAAAATCCCAAAAAACTGTTCGCTTGATGAAAAAGCTTGTTATGATTTTTTAAAAGAATCCCTTCAGACCGGCATGGATGAAAATAAGACAATTGAAAGTTTGGAAAAGAAAATAAAAAGCGACCCTGAACCGTTTGTATGCGGCTATCGAAATTGGGCAAATGAAAGGGAAAAAAAGATTGTCCAGAAAATTCTCAAAGATATTACGATAGAATTAGAGAGGAATTTACTAAAAGAATTCAGTGTTAACAATTCAACCTGTGAGGATAAGATTATGAATCTGGTTCACCATTATGAGTTTTCTGATCCTTTTATTCTGGAAATCTCTTATGATACGATTATAGAGCGGTTTTACAATTTATATAAATCTAACCCAGAATCTTTTATTGATGGGATCGGGGAGTGGTTTGACAAAAAAGCCGAAGAACTTATCAATCAAATACCTCTGTTTTCTAAAAGCTTGCCAAAAGGGATTACACTAAACAGGGTAAAGTGTGTTAGATTGTTGGGTCGTACAATATTGAAATTAGGATATTACGATCCCTCTATGATTGTGAAGAAATTTATAACAGAAATTAATAAGAATCCAATACAATATTTTCTAGCAGATGGTAAAACATTTTTTGATATCTTAAGAAGTTCTGCACCTTATTCATCTGATAGAGACCATTCAATGTTGAGTACTTCTATAAGGTATCCTATAAGGTGATTCTTTTAATTTCATTATAGTGGTGTTGACAAAGGATCAATGCGGCTAAGCTCTATTCCGAATTTTATCAGTTTATGTCTCTCAGGAGAACATAGGGCAGATATCTTTTTTGCTTTTTCCCAAGTCAACTCAGCCTTATCATGGATTTCCATAAGCCTATAAATTGAGCCTAATCCCTGCAATGCATCTGCTTTCCGGGAACGATGTTCGTATTTTTGGCTTAGTTTTAAAGTCGTTTTGTATTTATCCATGGCCGGTTCTATAAAACCCTGCTTGTGATCAATGGCTGCTCTGCACAGGCTTAATTCGATTTTTAATGCATATGGAAGATCAGAAGATATTGATATTTCCAAGTCATGTATTATTTTTTTTGCCATACCAAGGTCATTTTTAAATAATGCGCATCTTACCATACTAAGCATAGCTGCATACAGATAGGCAACATAACCGATTTTTTTAGATTCCATGGCCGATTTTTCAAATGTTTTTACTGCATTTTCCAGACTTTCTTTTTTAAATATGGCTTGAACATACTGAATCCAGGCCTGTGTTTGAAGGATGGCTATTTTTTCCATGGGCAGGTTTTCAATTTTAGCTATTAGTAAAGCATTTTTTAAATGCTCCTTTGCTTTTTCATACTCCAAATTGACATGACAGACACTGGCAAGGATGCGGTTGGCTGCAATAGCGTGGGGAGAATCGCCTGTATTCATGGCCTTTTGGAGGGCATCAGTTGCCAGGTGGAAAGCATCATCATATTTATGCTGTTGCAGTTTTATGGTGGCGATCCCTATGAGGTTTGCAGCAGCTTCATCCTCATAAACCGGTTTTTTTACTGTGCATAGGTTGAGCGCTTTTTGATAATATTTTTCAGCAGCATTCTTGTCGCCCTTATAAAGATATAGTGAGCCGAGTTCATGGTAGGCTACTGCAGGAACTCTCCGACCGTCAAAGCCTGAAGAGATTTCCAATGCCCGCTTGATCTGCTTTTCTGATTCGGAATACTTTCCCAAGGGGCCGTAAATTCTGGCAGCCTGTGTACTCAGGCCAGCAGCAAAGTCCAAATCAATATTTTGCTTTCTAAGATGCTCAATGATCCCATTAAGGCAGATTAAACCTTCATGAGAATTTCCCTTTAACGTCCATCGGTCAAGAAGAGCCATCCTGCCGTCTTTTACAAGCATTGCAAGATCCTGCCATCGATCACACCCAGCAAGATGCATGGACAGATGTCCTTTTGAGTAGGACGACATTCTCTGGAAATCATTTTTAAACTCAACCATTCCAAAATCAGCCAGGATCTGATGCCCGTCATTTTCTTTAATATAATATGCGCCGGCTTTTTTCTCATTGGTCAGCCAGTCTGTTAAGGACTTATGATATAAAGTATATGTTGGATGCCCCTGATCTCCAAAGCTTTGCAAAAATGGTCGTAAACGTAATACCTGATCAGCGGTTTTATTACAGGCCTGTTTCATTAATTCGATAGACAGGGGTTCCCTGGCTGCAATCAGAACCTGGAAAAGAGGGACAAAAAAATCACGGTATTCTTCCTTGTTTTCAAATAGTTTGCCAAAAATTTCATTATAAAAAACAGATAGATGGGGTGTGAGTTTTCCAATATCGGAAACCGTGAACATGCCTGTCTCCAACGCGTCAATCACCTTTGCCGCATAAAGAAAATTGCCCTTGGCCAATGTTTCTATTTTATTGGTTAAGCTTGTTGGTTTTTTTTCAATAATTTTTTGCAGGGGTGGTGAATTAAAACGCTGATGAATGTAGTCACTGATATCCTCATGATTGCCTTTAAATTCGTTGGAGGGCTTATACAGATACATGTCATCAAATTTGTTAAGGATATGGTGATCCGGTCTTGTTGTGGCCACAAGCCTCATCCAGGAAGGAAGACTCCTGATTTGTTTTTCGAGGATATCAATGATTGATTCCCCTTTCTGTAAAAACGCTTCATCCAGAGAGTCAATAATAATCATCCGGGGTTCTGATGGTTCAGGCAACTGAGAGAGCGGCTCAATAATCAGTTCTCGAAATGCCACTGTCGCTGTATTCCGTCTTTTTTCTGGAAATCTGGATTTTAATATTTTTGCGTATCCAGGGAGTTGAACATGGAGTTGTGCCACAAGACTTGCTACAAAGTCATATGGATTCAGTGTTCTTTCATTGGTGGTCTTTGAGCAAAAATGGATGCCCAGGACATCTTCATGTCTTTTTTTACTAAACCAGGCTGCAAAAGCGCTTTTTCCGAATCCGGGCTCGGCAACAATTATAAAGGCTGTGCGATTGTCGTTTTCGAGCCATTCATCGATTTTATCAGTCAGCCATTGGCGGCCTACAAAATTTTTTGAAAATCTGGCAATTTCAACACCAAAGTCCAACGGGATAAACCCTGTCACAGTCGGTAAAACTGCTTCTTCAAGGGCTGATTCATCTCCGTTCATATAACGAAGCAGCGCCTGAAATCCATGACTATAATCTTTGCTGAAATCTATCCAATTTCTTCGAGCCAGCAGGAGACTTGGTTTTAATTCCGGGTCAGGATCCAATAGTATGGGAATAATCTGTTTGTTTTCATTAAACGCATAGGCGACTTCGTCGCGGCAGACGCTGTTTTCTTCCATGGCGCGTTTACTCATAACCGCCAAAAAGATTTCGGCATTACAGATGCCGCTCTCTATCTTAGAGTCATAAACAGCCCCTTCTTTTATTATTTCTGTATCAAGCCAGACCTGTGTTCCTATCTGCTTCAGGTCCTTTGCAAGCCGTTTCGCAAAAGCTGATGCATCAGAACGGCCATAACTAATAAACACGGTCTGACGGATCAGCAACGTCGATGTTGGAACAAACGGCTCTTTGACTTCAACCTGCCCATGCTCAGGGCAAATCCAGAATTTTCCGACTCTTTGCAGTTCAATATGGCATTCAGGGCACAGCATAGTAATTTCCGATCATTTTGTTATCAGACACTACTCCGGTTATTAAATGTATTAAAGAACAAACCAAGTAGTAACCGTTTACGGGCAATAATCGCTTTGACTATAAGCACAACAACACGCCGTCAAACTTTTTTTTGTATCTTTAAGTTACGTTTCTCTTCCTAATGGGTTATGGTATCAAGAATGGAAACAATTGTAACATATCTCAGGCGATCGGTCACCAAGAAAGATATCGCGACTATCACGAGAATTATGGCGGCACATCCTGACAATAGCAGGCGCTTTATTTCTCAGGAAGCTTGCAGAGTATGGGACTGGAGGCAACCTAATGGCGTGCTTAAAGATATGGTCTGCCGAAGCCAGCTTCTTCTTTTGGAATCAAAGGGCTTCATCAAACTACCTCCGCGAAAATGCACCCTGGCCAACCCTCTTGCAAGCCGATAGAAACCAGCCCCGGGCAGTCGTTGACCATGGGGAAGCCTGGGCAGGGAAGCCGGGGTCAGGTCTTCATTCTTCACATCTCTCAAGAATGAAGACCTGACGCATTCCCCACAAAAGTCGAATTGGTCCAAGTCGCGGGACATTGTTTCACGTTCCATTGTTCAATGAGATCCTCTTTGAGCGCGAGCCTCATGATCTTAACAAACATCAGAATATGTTTCCTGAAGGCTCCTCGCTCGCTTTTTGGAATTCTGCCTCGGAAGCACCCTGGTTTTGAAGTTCACGCGATTTCAGCAACGTCCGGCCAGTATCTACCATCATATTCAGTGCTTCCACGAACCTATCAGCGAATTCCTGGCGAATATTCCCTCTATGTTCTGGCAGGATATCAGGCAAGAGCTTCCTAGTTTTTTCGAGTAATTCTGCCTCCTCTGGATTTAGGCTCTCAATTACTTTGATCATTTTCAACACAACAGTGTCGTTCAATACGGGTGCCTGAACCAAATGTTCCAGTGCCATGCAGTGGGCGGAAATAAACAACGATATCGTCATCAGTATTTTGTTGTCAGGCTTTGGGTGTTCGATGTAATAATTCCCAAGTTTTGTTGAAAGTGCCAAAGCCTTGGTAAGACCTATGTGAATCGGATGCATTTGATTACCTCCTGCGAATTTTATTTCGTTTGTTACTCATATTTACTTTCTCCTCCGGCTACCAACGTAAGGCGGGACAGCTTGTAAATTCAATCAGTTAGCAACACCTTAGATTTTGCTTGATTGTTGAATTGCCATAGAGCCAAAATGGCGGAAAGTGTCCCGCTTTAAGTTGGTAACCTGCCTGCCTGTTTGATTCATTGATAGGAAATCATGATCGTCACGGGAGGAACCTTGCATTAATAGAATATAGAGGGCAAAAAATGTTATCACTCTTTTACGATAATCCATCGTATTTAAGCATTGAAGACGAATCTCTACTGGAAGCTCAGCATTCACCACGTGGAAAAATTGCTACAAGCGAAACAAATGAACCGCTAATGTCGGATTATGTCATAGAATTTAAAAAACTCGGTCATCAAGTAGTCGCTGAAAAGTTTTTTAAAAAAATTAAAATTGATCAGATATGCAAACTTATAGATAAAAGTTTTATCTCGAAAAAAAGAAAAGGTGCTTTTAAAAGGTTAATTCTTGAGCGCTACAGTGAGTTGAAAAATGGAATATAAGAAAAATAAAATTATTGCTGTTGATGTATTTATTGACAAACGAAAATCAAGAATATTTGTTGGCCGACTGAGTAGAAAGAAACAAAAGAATGAGGCTCTGGCAGAATATAAATTTGAATACGATGATAAATATTTATACAGCAGATATCCGGTTTCAATTGGACATGAATTGCCTCTCACACAAAAAGTTTTTTTTCAAGTGAACTGTTTGAATCTTTTGCAGACCGGATACCCTCGAAGGATAATCCGGCGTACGCTGAATATTGTATGAAATTTGGCATAGCGTCTGAAGAAAAAGATTGGTTTGTACTGGTGTCTACGATAGGTAGTCGCGGTCCGTCTTCATTCATATTTGAACCTGTGTTGGCTGAAGCACCTGTCTCAGGTAAAGAGATTAAAAGGTATAGAAAAGAATTGGGTTTAACGATTCGTGAATTCGGCTTGTTGTTTGATTTATCGCCTTTTACGGTACAAAAAATTGAAGCTCAGAAACAAACGGGGCGAGAAATATTGAAAAGGCTGATGATATACATGCGCTTTCCGGAAGTTGCCATGTATGAAATTAAGCGAAATGGCAGAAAAATTCATTCTAATGCGTTAAAAAAAGTTATAAGAAAAACCAAAAAGCAGGAGTCTTCAAATCGACACATCCCAGTATAAAAAGCAGGACATCCTGAACCGCAAAATAAAAAAAGCTTCTCAAATGAGGGCTCTATTTTTCCAGCGATTCAGAGCCAATAATCACCTACCACGCCCATAGGACGTGGTTTGATGAAGACCCCCTCGAAGGGGTCTGAAAACATCGTTGTGCAAAGTTTTTAAGAAAAATCAAATCTTTTATTTTTATAACAGCCGTTTTAAGATTCTTATTTTGCGACATTCTTGTTCCAAAAAAACAATTTCAGGATCAAACAATTTGCAGTTTCTATTTCAAATACAAACGGAATATGTTCAATTTTTTTTCGTGAACCGATTAAAGGAAGTGTAACGGAAAACAACAATACTTTACCACAACTGATTATGGGGTAAATCGTTCACCTTGGAATTGTCAAACTTTTCGGGTCGCTCGGGCAGAGCCCGAGGTTTAATTAAGGACAATTATTTTGAGATCGGGCTGTTACATAATATAGAGTTGAGAAACACTTCTGCTTTTT
>Ga0255428_1113_pt1 | contig 14910 bp, 17 predicted proteins | sample ANMaggSSYBR02J13_FD_182654 | JGI IMG/M metagenome (GOLD analysis project Ga0255428, IMG submission 182654) | Sediment cell enrichment communities from methane seep in Santa Monica Basin, California, United Staets - ANME aggregate JGI... | ecosystem: Environmental > Aquatic > Marine > Cold seeps >... | reverse complement strand
CACGGTTACGCGACGTCAACACTGCCGATGGCTTTGTTCAAATGCTCAATAAAATCTGCGATATCACACTCACTAATGATTTCTGGGGTGTTTCCTTGCCTAATGATTTGGCGACCTCGTCACCCCGCAGTCCATCGCTGTTTGCGTATCATGCAGCATTGGTTTTATTGGATGCGCGGGCGCTGTTTTCGAAAATCCGGGTTTCAGAGTTGCTCGATCCCGCTATGCAGGCAAATCGTTCGGCGGTGGAACGTCACCATCTGTATCCGAAGGGTTATTTAAGCAAGTTGGGAATTACAGCAACCCGGGATACCAATCAGATCGCTAATTACGCACTTGTAGAGTGGGGAGACAACACTCGAATATCGGATCAAGCGCCCATTGATTACTTGCCGGAAATGAAGGCACGCTTTGACCAAAGTGTGCTTGACCGAATGTATAGACACCATGCCTTACCTGATAATTGGGAACACTTGGAATACCGCGAATTTCTGGAAAAGAGACGCGAACTGATGGCCCAGGTGATCGCTGAAGCCTACGCAACCTTAATCGCTTCCGAGATCGAACAAGATGCAGGGGCTGGGGCTTTTGATTTATCTCAGGTAGTGATAAACGGTGAATCCGAGGCTGTGGAGTTAAAATCCACCATACGAACCAACCTCCATACTGGAACCAAGGATCCTCGTATGGAGCTTGCAGTGCTCAAGACCTTGGCAGGTTTTCTCAATACCAACGGTGGCACATTGATTGTCGGTGTTTCCGATGATGGTAGTCCGGTCGGTATCGAAACCGATGGTTTTCCCAATGAAGATAAAATCACGGTTACGCGACGTCAACACTGCCGATGGCTTTGTTCAAATGCTCAATAAAATCTGCGATATCACACTCACTAATGATTTCTGGGGTGTTTCCTTGCCTAATGATTTGGCGACCTCGTCACCCCGCAGTCCATCGCTGTTTGCGTATCATGCAGCATTGGTTTTATTGGATGCGCGGGCGCTGTTTTCGAAAATCCGGGTTTCAGAGTTGCTCGATCCCGCTATGCAGGCAAATCGTTCGGCGGTGGAACGTCACCATCTGTATCCGAAGGGTTATTTAAGCAAGTTGGGAATTACAGCAACCCGGGATACCAATCAGATCGCTAATTACGCACTTGTAGAGTGGGGAGACAACACTCGAATATCGGATCAAGCGCCCATTGATTACTTGCCGGAAATGAAGGCACGCTTTGACCAAAGTGTGCTTGACCGAATGTATAGACACCATGCCTTACCTGATAATTGGGAACACTTGGAATACCGCGAATTTCTGGAAAAGAGACGCGAACTGATGGCCCAGGTGATCGCTGAAGCCTACGCAACCTTAATCGCTTCCGAGATCGAACAAGATGCAGGGGCTGGGGCTTTTGATTTATCTCAGGTAGTGATAAACGGTGAATCCGAGGCTGTGGAGTTAAAATCCACCATACGAACCAACCTCCATACTGGAACCAAGGATCCTCGTATGGAGCTTGCAGTGCTCAAGACCTTGGCAGGTTTTCTCAATACCAACGGTGGCACATTGATTGTCGGTGTTTCCGATGATGGTAGTCCGGTCGGTATCGAAACCGATGGTTTTCCCAATGAAGATAAAATGGGTTTACACTTGGTGAATATAGTTAAAAGCCGCATGGGCATACAGGCTATGACCAGCCTCCATGCGCATTTTGATGATCACGACGATTGCCGGGTGATGGTTGTGAAGTGCAGGAGAGCGCCTTCGCCAGTCTTTGTAAAGGACGGCGAGACGGAACGATTTTACATTCGTACTGGGCCGTCAACAACAGAGCTCAGCGCGAGCCAAACGCAAGAGTATGTCAAGCGGAAGTTTAAGGGCTAACAAGCCAGTACCTGATGCCAAAAGAAATTGTTAGAAAAAAAGGGGCTACGTTTGACGCTTGTTAAAAATAAATGTGGACTTTGTGTGGACTTTGACGCCTATGATTTTATGCGTTTCTCAGGGACTTGCGGGATATCCATAAAAAAATAACTATCTTTTAAGCATGGGAAGGCTTGCGGTACATCAGTTTATAATGGAGAAATATATAACGCCATTTAGATTTACAGATTTGAAATTATGATTCTTGGGGAATAAGTCATTGCATGAATTAACGAAGCCACAACCTGAAGAATTGCAAATTGGTATAAAAATCATTGAGCACATTCTTGAAAATATCTATGAACTTCCTTCTCAAGCAAATGAGCTAAAAGCAATAAGAGGAAAGAAGAGCAAATAGCAGAACACAAGCGTCGGCCGAGTGGAATTGAAAAAGCAATCAGAAAAATTATTTAAAGCTTTAGAAGAATTGGGATTTAGAGCATGAACCACGAAATTAACAAAAAACGGGAAATGAATTTCAATGGTCTGGTTGCCGCCATTCAACAAATTCATGCCCAATTATCGAAGCAAGCCAGTTTTGCGGTAAATGCCAGTTTGACCATGCGAAACTGGTTTGTTGGCTATTATATTCAGGAATATGAACAGCACGGAGCTGATAAAGCCAAATATGGACAGAGATTGATGGAGAGGCTTTCAGAAGAGCTCAAGAAACTGAATATAAGTCGAACTGAAGCACGAGAACTTCGTCGTTACAGGCAGTTTTATCAAACTTATCCGCAAATTCGGGAGTCAGTGAGTCCCGAATTGAAAAATGCTTTAATTTCTCCTGTAGTTGAAAAACGGGAGTCACTGACTCCCATTTCCGGAGATCAGCTTATTTCAAACATTTCTTTTACCCACATTACTGAGTTATTACGCTGTGAGGACGAAACAAAGCGTGCATTTTATGAAGTGGAATGTATTCGCGGTAACTGGTCGGTGCGTGAACTGAAACGCCAGATCAACAGCCTTTACTACGAGCGATCCGGTCTGTCATACGACAAAAAGAAACTTTCAGAGCTGGCAAATCAATGTGCGGAACAGGCAACGCCAAGTTTGGCAATACAGGATCCTTATATTTTTGAATTTTTGGGGCTAAGAGCCAAAGATGTGATGAGTGAATCTCATCTCGAAGATGAACTACTGGATAAAATTCAGGAATTCCTTTTGGAGCTTGGGCACGGATTCTGTTTTGAAGCCAGGCAGAAGCGTATTCTTATTGGCAAAACACACAACTTTATAGATCTCGTCTTTTATCACCGGATTCTTAAATGTCATGTGCTTGTAGAATTAAAACTCGCTGAATTCAACCATGAAAATGTTGGACAACTGAATACCTATGTCAGTTGGTACAAGAAAAACATGATGATTGAAGGTGATAACCCGCCTGTCGGAATTCTGCTCTGTACAGACAAGGATCATGCCTTAGTGGAGTATGCCCTGGCCGGTATGGATGATAATTTATTTGTCTCAAAATACATGCTGGAATTGCCAAAGAAAGAGGAAATGCAGAAGTTCATTGAAGAACAAATAAAGCATGAAGGCGGAAGGATAAAGGATTAAATACAAGGAAAAGGACAGAGGGTCACATCTTAAAAGTTAAATATTGAAACCGAATACTTAATATTGGTCTGACATTACCTACTTGGGGTTACTTGGGGGTCGGGCCATAGGAACATATTGATATTGTGAACAAATCATTTAAATGTATAGTCATATAAGGCCTTAAAATGGTGTTTTTGTGATGTAAAATACCTTTTTAAGGGAAAAAGCGTATAAGAGGATGGCAAGAGCAAAAAGACATTACCTTCCGGGACACGTATGGCACATCACGCATCGATGTCATAAGAAAGATTTTTTGCTAAAATTTGCCAAGGACCGCAAGCGGTGGGTGAGGTGGTTGTTTGAAGCCAAAAATGACAAATGAAGATGTGACTCCGCGCCACTCAAAAAAGTATTCTATCCCGTCGAAGCGCACGAAAGACGATTCCGAATACGTTCTCAAGAAAGCTTCTTTTGCCCACAAGGAAGGCAGGCTTGCTGAAGCGGAAAAAGGCTATCTGGAAGTATTGAGAAGAAAGCCTGATTGGGGAAAACAGAGGGGTCGTGTCTACACTCTTGACAAAAGGCTTCTTTTTGTAAAACAAGAGGGGGCAGTAAAAAAGGTAACAGCATAAAAGGAAAACTCCCATGTTGACATATTTATCAGGCAGCATTTGGGCATCGACAGGGCTCAATTAGTACGCTCATGGGTAAAAGAAAAAAATAAGTCACATATACAACGATGAGAGATTATGAGGATCAAGTGACGAGACAAATTATTACACCTAAATTATCTTCTGTGATAGTTATTTGAATCAGGCAGGAAAATACCCGAAAAGGGGGACGTGGTTGAAATTACGCGTTTCTATCCTTTCAGGGGAATTTTAGGAATTTAGGCGACATTGTTGACTATGTTGACTTTCTATTTTCCCTTCTACTGATAATTTTTGAAACGGGGGCCTTTATGGGACGCTCCTATCTTTACAATAGATTGTATTCGATATGTCAATATATGAAAGAGCGTCCCGGAATTCGGAATTTCCGGAATTTCGGTTGGAGAGCTTGATTATTAACCAGCCTCCGCCGTCCAGTGGGAGGAACATCCGGGACAGGAAACTGGACTTTCGGGATGTTATGTTTATCAAGGCGCTATCTGGAATATTTTATTTTTTCCGAGTCCCTTATCAGTAATTCCTTTGAAAATAACCAGTTTTCTGCCAACCTTCATTCCGTCTCTTAATACATTGTCATCCTGACTTGAAATTCTTCCTCTGAACGTAGTAGTGCGGGGATATCTATGATCGGCATATTCCAGGAGTAGAGGGTCTGTAACTTTGATGAGCGCTTGCTTAGTTGAGTTTTTTTTCTCTCCTTTGCTTTGTAATTTCAGCTTGGAACGAAATCCTTCTACGATACCGACTGCGAAATCAATCATGCGATAGTGATTCAATTTCTTATCATGATTATATTGATGCCACTGGGAATGAATAAACTGCTGAACAAAGTCATGGACATAGCACGCTATTTTTGTATTTTGTACTGTCCCGCTGATCTCCAATACACGCCCCATTTTTCCTTTTTCCAGCACGTAGGCAGACACCCACAGTCCATACACAAAATAAAAGTCCTGTATTAAGTGAGCAAGGTGATAATCTATCCGAAAATGACGCAAAGCGGGGTTGCCGACAAAAACGCTTATAAAATCCCGGTCTTCGTTGCGGGCTATGAGATCCACATTGTATTTGGCAACGAGCGCATGGGCCTTGGCCATAGCCAGTTCAGCTTCATGTTGGTTTTGACTTTCCGCCAGGGCCATGAGCTTCTTGACCCTAAGCATGATCTTATCTTCGGGACTCAGCACTTCATGAAAAATCCGTTCATGGAGCGAACTGTAATTTCCTGAGGCCTTAGGATTTGCACGGAGAAGCTTACAGGCCGTACAAAACTTTGGGCCGTGTGGCGGCTCACCATCGGTACTTAAAGCCTCGTTTGCAAACTGATGGGCAATTTCATGCAGAAGAACCTCACGCACAGCGTCCCAGGGATGGTGAAGTACAAGGTTCCGGCTGAGACAGATCTCGCGTCTTTCGCTGGACCAATATCCAAGTCTGCTCGTCATATCTCGGAGACTGAACAGTGGCCTGCGCATCAATTTTCTGTGAGACGACTCCAAAACCCATAGAGCTGTTTCCCATTCACAAGCCAACCCGTGAAGGATACTGCGTTCAAATTCTTGTGGAAGCGGAATGCTTTTATGAGCTTTCGGGGTGTACATTAGTTTATAAGTTGATGTGGTAGTTGAACTGAATAACGTAGTTAACTATGTTGAATAATTGTAAGGATAAAGGGCGCGTGGCTCCTTCGGTGTATCAGATGGTTTTTGATGTTTTTACTATTCTCGCCATTGTCTCGCCGGCCTTGTTATTTATGACTATGTCCGCAAGCTCGTCACATGGCGTCTTGCCGATGTTTATGATAACCAGTTTCGCGCCTGCTTCTTTTGCATATACCGGTATAAAAGCTGCAGGATAGACTACAAGTGAAGAGTCTATAGCAATCAAAAAATTACAATTTCTGGAGTGTTTAATAGCGGCTTCCTTTACCCTGGATGGAAGAGCTTCGCCAAAGAAGACAATATCCGGCTTTAAAATACCGTGACATTTCTCACAGTCCGGAATTTCAATCCCTTTTTTTAGTTTTTCCTTGATATATTCCATATTATATTGTTCTCCGCAGCTCAGACATCTAACCAATCTCATGTTTCCATGTAATTCAAAAACCTTATCCGGAGAATTTTCCGCCTTCCGGTGAAGATTGTCTATGTTCTGCGTAATAACGCCAGCAATTCTAATTATGGATTTTAACAATATTTTTCAATCATTTCAAATAGTTGATAGTATGACAATTTTTTGTAAGCTTTAACTACGTTTCAAAAAACATAGAAAATTCGCAAAAATAAGAGAAAAACCGACTTGTCCAAATTTAATTAGAACTCATAACCTTAGGGAATTTCATTGAATATTCCATAATGAGAATTGCTATAATAACGCAATCAAGCTTGCCTATCTTTTCCAATTCTGCAATAATATAGTGAGCCTGATTCGGCCTGACGCTTGAAAAAAGGCCTCCTTTAACGAGAATCTTCCATTGTTTTTTTTGTCTCTTCACTGCTTAAAAATTTTTGTATGCTAAAATCATCAGGATCAAATTTAGTCCAGATTCCTCCAAGGCTGCGAAAATCCGGAATTCCTGATTCCGTGCTTACACCTGCTCCGGTAAAAACAACGATCCGGTCAGAAACAAAAATCATTTCTGCTACAGCTCTGATTTTTGTATCCAACAGGCAAGAATCATTCACTTTTTAGCCTTCCAATCGGCATGATATAGAGCGGACGCTCATCCGCCATTGCATGGATGACCGTTTTAACCTGGTCGTCATAAAAAGCGCCGATGGTTAATGGCCCCAGACCTAATGAAACAGCTTGCAAGCAGACATTTTGGGACGCATGCCCAACTTCCATATAAACATACTGCATGCCCCTATTTCCATATTTTCCGGTGATACGTTCATATACGGCGCAAAACACCATAACAACAGGCGCTTGTATTACTGAAGATTGATTTAAAGCCGCACTGCACAATTGAGCTCGTCGGTCTCCCTCTAAAATCTTGAACAATTCATGTCTATGGGGTCTGTATTTATAAATACCTGCGGGAAGGTCCTGCACCCTGCCAGCGACAATGTATACCTCAAGAGGATAAAGCGCTCCGGCAGAAGGCGCTGTTCTAAAACCTCTCGAATCTGTAATGCCCTGCGCAGACCACAAAAGCTGCGAGACTTCGGCAAGCGTCAAAGCTTCTGCAGCATAGCTTCGCACAGACCGTCTTTTCAACAAAGCTGTCTCAACCGGAATATTGCCGTCAAACCGTGGGGCAGGCAGCTTTACGATTTCTTTGGATTTGTCAATAGTCATGGCTTCACCCGTTGTCAAAGGAAAGCATGCGATGTTTAATAAAAAAATTATTTCATAAATCACAGCAAGTATAAAGTATTTTTTCATTGCTGACACCCCCCTTTGTTCTTGCTTCGCATCAAAAGGCTGATATCTATTTGCGAAGATGAGAAATAAAATCTTTAATTTTCCGGAGCAGCGGCTTTTTGATATAAACTTTCAAATAAAGATCCCCGGGCTTTCCCCCGCCTTTTCCATCCTCACCCATTCCGGCGAGTCTGATTCGCTGCCCTTCTCTGACACCCGGTGGAATTTTGACAACCAGCTTCTTGGACTTTTTCCTTAAGAAATATGCATACGGACCACCTTGTTGAGCCTTTAGCGGGTCCAGATGAATAATATCGTTGATGTCGGCCCCGTTTTCCGGCAATTCAACACCAGCGATTTTTTTAAAAGCATATTGGTAGAGTTTGCCAAAGGGTCCCTGCAATGGAAATTGCATTTGATTATGTTTTCCCCTCCCCAAACCCCTGGAAAAAACAAACCCGCTGACAGTAAACCCCGGTTTTTTAAATTCAAAGGTACGGTATCCCTGACCGTAAAATTGCCTGAATATTTCGTCATAATGCCTGAATCCAAACGCCCTGGCCATTTCTTCAAAAATTTGATTTATATCCGAACCGCTAAAGATATCCTGTTCAGAATAATTTGTTCTAAACTGACTGTAAGCAGAAGATCCGAACTGCTGTCTCAACATATCATATTCACCTCTTTTTTCCGTGTCTGAGAGAACAGCATAGGCTTCGTTAACGCGTTTCATTTTTTCAGCGGTTTCCGGATGTTCCTTGTTTCGATCCGGGTGATATTTAAAGGCCAGTTTCCGGTAAGCTTCTTTGATTTGCTTCTGGCTGGCATCCTTATCTAAACCCAGTATCTGATAATAATCGTTTTGTTCCATAATATTATATCATCAACACCTTGCATCTTCTTCACGCCCCGTTCAATCGTCATGTTTTTTCATTGTTTGTTTCTTAATACTGCTGTTTTTCGGTTCAGTCAAGCAGGCTCAAGATAAACAGGGGGTGGTTGAGCAAAGAATACTTGAATAGCCCGGCTCTTAGTATGGAGCCTCTGGACGTTCTTCAGATTATAAGTTTCTCATGCCTTCGTTGATTTTTGTACTGTTGCCAAGAAAAGCCCGTATAGACGCTCCTGGCGTCCTGCATCATATAATAATAAGTGGGATCGAACGTCGATATTTTATGATGACCGTAGATCCGGCAAAAAAGTAAAAATCCGACCCCACAGGGGCCGGCTTTGGTATAAGCCCAGAGGGCATGATTTACTGGGCCTGAGCTAATGAGCCCTGAATTGCCGTATTAAAATCAGTCGGGCCTTATCGTTTGGATTTTATTACTGTGACAAAAACTTCAAGAATACCCAAAACCTGTTATTGGGAGCTACTTGTACTGTCACAATGACAAAATATGGTTTTGGGTGTCTCAAATGATAACGATTTTATGGCAGAGCCAATTTTCTCTGACCTGGCCCAGAGCGCCAGGGTTTCTATGTTCAACTAAAAATACACTTACGTCCAGTAGACTATAATGACCCAAGGGGTCTTGTTGACAAGATCCCTGAAAGTTATTAATGGACATTGAACAGACGTGTATATTTAAAATCCCAAGAAGATTTAGAATATGTCTATGGCCTAATTGAACAGTCTTACAAGGATGTGCTATGAAAGCCTCTAACAAGCCAATGAGGACGGATTTCAATTTCGCTGCGCTTGTGTGTCATAAAGAGAGGCGTAAGCCTTTCGTGCTGTATTAAAGATGAGAGTAGGTCTCTCGGTTTCGGCGACCAGAAGCTGGAATCAAACCGCCCTATGCGGCATTTGTTAAGAGCAACTGTCGTGAGCGATTAGGGTAAAAGGCAATCAGAAAATTGTCAGGTGGGTATTGAGGAGATGAACGAAAGTGAACCCCTGATGAGGTGTCGAAATGGAAAATGATACTGTCAAAACCTGATTCCGAGCGTAAATCAGGGATAAGTTTCAACGTGAACTGGCATAACGGGTGAGACGGCAGTCGGCATAGAGGGGGCATGAACTCAATACAGGCTTTAATATGGAACATGAGAACCTGTTGTTCTGATGTTAAGGGAGAAGCACAAGTGGAAACCCCACGAGGCAAGAGTACCGAAGCAGAGCACAGGGACGGATTAGCCCGTAGTAGTGCTGAAGTTTCTGTAATGGAAATGGAGCGAAGGAGCTAAATCATTCAGTCTGACTCAATGAGTCAACCAGACATGGGAGGAGCCCATTGGAACAGACAAAACCTTTGCACTGGAATCGGGCATGTGCATAAGGTTGAATGATAAGAGATGTATGAAGCGAGAGCTTCACGTACGGTTCTGTGAGAGCCTTTAGGGGAAGTTCTTTTGGGCTACTCGATCATTGCCAGCCGGTTAGCCGCAGCGTTGCAAAAATATAAAATGGATATTGGAGTCAAACATGTCTTTTTGGAATCATAGGGTTATCCATAGATATCATGAAGAGACCGATAGTCATACATATCATATTCACGAAGTATATTATGATGATAATGGTTTTGTTGAAGGATGGACTGAATCAGCTATGGAGCCATTTGGAGAAACACCTTCCGAGCTTCGTGAAGACATCAGGCATTTTATAAAGGCATTTCAAAAACCAATATTAATAGCGAAGATAAAGGATGGTAAGGAAATCCTGGTCCCAGACGAAGAGTCGCCAGAAATAAATCAAGGGCATTATGCTGAATTTTTGGATCGAGCATGGGTAGCCATAGATTATATTTACCAATTTCTTGGTTGCCATCCATTGCTGAGAAAGGAAAAAAGACTTCAGGATATTTATTTTAAAGCAGAAAGAGCCCTGTCTGATTTATATCAAGAGGCTGGAAAACTCGAATATGAATCAGAACAAAACAGCAGCTAATCGGGTAGCCGGGAGTTTTTCTCCCCGGTGGTTTGTCAAGTGGCCGGGTTTATGATATACTTTTTTGAACAAAAGACAGAAGAGGAGTTCTCGTTTATTATGAATCGAATGACAAAAATCTTTCTTCCGGCGGCCTTATGTATGGCACTGATTCTGGCCCCCTCCGGCACACCTGCCGCTTCGGATGTGAATCTATCGGTGACCATTGCCGTCGGTGGAGCTGTGGCATGTGGGGTGTACTTTTTTGTAGCTTATACTGTGAACAATGTACCTGCCCGGAAGCCCATCCAAACCGAAACGGCCTTGCTTAATCGCGGCCCGGAAGGCTGGCGAGTCGGGTGTCCTCATCTGAAGTTTATAGAGGACGGCCGTTCGTCTTATGCGCCTTACGTCGAGATAATAAGTGTGCGATTTTAGGTCAAAGCAGTTCCTCCCCGGTTTCAAGGTCGAGCCGCAGATCGCCGACACGCAGGCTGGCGACCTTGTTTTTTTGGCGCAACGGCGTGGAAATCTCCAGCATGTCCAGTGAAGCCGACCGGATTACTCCAAGCGCGAGGGAAAATCCCTCCCGATCCTGAAAGGACATCAGGCGCTTAGGACAGATCTTCTCCAGACCGTACACAGGGAAGTCCCGGATGCTAAGCCGCTCCGATAGCGCCCCGGAAAAATAATCGAGGAACAGTTTGCGGCGGCGGCGAGCCCGCTCCTCCGGCGATCTGGGCCTCACCGCATCAACCACGGGGAACACATGGAGGGCCATGCCCGAATCGCAGCCCAAAGGCGCCAGAATGTGCTCCAGTTCCTGCTCCTTTTGCATGGCGATTACCGTTTTGGGTCGCAGCAAGGCGATCTTCCATTCCTTGAGAGCACCGCCGCCTGCCATTGGGTCCACCAGCCCGGTGGTGTCCACCACTACCGCGGTTGCTTCTTCCGCCAGGGCCCGCTCCCGCAGTAACTGCACCCCCACCAGGGTGGGGAGCATGTGACGCTGGGGCGAGGTGCTACCCACGAAAAAGGCCGCATCCGGCCGGGGCAAAGGCCCATCCCAATTGCTGACCACGGCAAGGTTCAACGTGGTGGGAACGCCCAGGGTCGTCTGCCCCACGTCCCCATCGAGCCAACCCACCCGGCCATGAAAGCGGCACAAACGGGCCACAAGCCAGCGCACAAATGTGCTTTTGCCACTGTTGGAACCGCCGATGACCATAATGGTGCCCGACAGGCTCTCCAGGTCGAGTTCCAGCCATTCGGACGGGACCTGAATTGATTCCGCAGACGTCACCATATTCATCTAATCTCCATAGCAGCCGACCTTGATGTTCATAAAACAGATACTCTTGAAGAGATTTATCATAAGCTGGTTCAGCTTGAAGAAGATGCCGATAAAGACGATTAGTCTTGTTTGTCCTCATACCTTCCTCTTAAGGAAACATACAGAACTTCACAGACAACCTCTTTTCTGATGCCATCGTCGTTTTTTGCAAGCAAAACAAGATATTGAGTCCTATATTTTTTCACAGGACCAATAAGTCTTCCCCCTATCCTAAGCTGTTCTATCAAAGGAGGAGGAATCTTGTTGCATGCTGCGGTGATAGCAATTCTGCAATAGGGAGACATCTCTCGGTATCCCAAAGCCCCGTCTTCTTTGATGAGTACAATATCATTATAGCCTGCTTTCTCCAGATTGTTTTTAGCAAATTCAAAGGTCAACGGATCGATTTCAATGGATACAACCAAACCGTCTGGCCCAACAATCTCCCTTGCCAGTGCCATAGCCAGACCCAAGACCAACTTCGAGAAATTTGTGGCCCTTATCCAGGCCCAGGGGCTCATAAAAGAGTGGGCAACTGTGTGGGCATGATATAGTTGCCTCTTGGCCGGGAATCGGTAGAGGAACTTCCCGATATGCATAGTCCTTGTACATATGCGGTATGAAATCTTCCCTCGGGACGCGCAGCATCGCCTCCTTTATCCGCTCCGACCTGAGATATCCCCGCCTGATCAGCCACTCTACTTTCTTATGTCTTTCCTTTGTAAATTCCTCTCTGCTTTTCGTGGACTCTTTTGGCGGTGGCACTATCCAACCTTGCATCTTTTGCCTCACACTGCTTATCTTCCTTTTGCCGGCCCCAGGACCATCATATTGTGAGCCGCCTCAAGGACATCAGGGTTTACAAGTTCTTGGTTGTTTGATATCTTTATTGAGCCTCTTGCAGAAACAACGCCAATTGACAGAGTAGTACTACATGGTGTGCCACAGCTCATACCTATGTACGATATATAGCGCATGCGGTGTACTTTCATGTGTTTCTGCAAGAGGCTCTATTATTAAAGAATTCGCCCTGAAATACAACATCTAGAAGCTAAAAAATCTATTTTGCCGATTTCATCCCGCACTTGCATCGAAATGAAAGCTCTATCGTTCTTTGGGTGGCATACAGTGTTTGTTAGCTTTTACTTTTTCTTCACGCTGGTATTCTACACGCCCAAAAAAGAGGTGGCTAAAGGAGAATATACAGCCAAGAACAAGGAACCGAAAATATGGTTTGAATCTTTGCAATCAATGGCGCAAGTACTAAGGAACGAAAATCAGGAACTTTTAAAAATTATAAAAGAACAAAAACCGACCTCTTTAAAAGAGTTGGAAATAGCAACCGGACGGAAGCGAAGCAATCTGTCACGAACGTTAAACACAATGGCTAAATATGGTATTGTTGATTTAATAAAAGATAAAAGAACTGTGAAGCCAATTGTGATGGCAACAGATTTTAAGGTCGAGTTTGGACTTAATACTCCCTTCATTCAATAAAGATAATGCTTCTCCCATAACATCAAAAGAACCGACAACGACTTGAATCGCCAGGTACAAAATGGAAAATGTCCGTGAAATATTGACATTTTCGCAGTTAGACGGCGAGTATGCCTTGAGTGGAGAATGATTTTGGAAACCGAGAAAAGAGAAAAACTAAAAAATCATATCAAAGAAAAGATTGAAGGCTTAAAGGAAAACATAAAGTCTTATCAATTGCTCACCCAGCCTATATCACCGGATAATGCCATTGGGCGGCTCTCCCGTATGGATGCGATAAACAGCAAAAGCATCAATGAAGCCGCCCTAAACAATTCAAAACAGACTTTATCAAAACTGGAACGTGCGTTGACGATGATCGATGATCCTGATTTTGGCTTGTGCTGCGAGTGTGAAGAGCCAATCCCATTTGCAAGATTGATGATTATGCCCGAATCAGATCTTTGCGTTAAATGTGCTGAGGCTATTCATTTTCGTTGAAAACTATCCGACTGCAAATTGAAAGAGACTTCCAATGAGTAACGAACCAGAGGGGTCGCGTCTACACTCTTGACAAAAGGCTTCTTTCTGTAAAACAAGAGGGGGCAGTAAAAAATACCCGTGCAAATTGAGATAATCGGTACAGAATCTCTTGGGGTTCGTGGGCTTTGCGTAGTGGTAACAGTAAAGGATCGTAAAATTATTATCGATCCCGGGGTAGCTTTAGGTTATAGTCGCCACGGTAAGCTGCCGCATCCTTTTCAGGTTGCTGTTGGTGCAAAGATTAGAGAAAAAATAATTGAGTCACTTAAAAGCGCCACAGATGTGGTTATCAGCCATTATCACGGCGACCATATACCCCTGGTGAATCCTAATCCTTATCAACTCAATGCACGAATGGTCATTGAAGCATGCAGGAACACCCGTTTCTGGTGCAAAGATCCTGGTGATGCTTCCGACAAAATATCTATGCGCTACTATGACCTGTCCAGATTACTGAACATGGAGCTTCCTATTGTTGAAGGACAAAAAAATGGTTTGATGACTTTCTCAGGCCCACAACCGCATGGTGAAAAGGATAGCGTTCTTGGAATGGTTATGATGACACGTATTCAAGACGGTAAGGAAGTTTTTGTCCATGCCTCTGATATCCAGCTTCTTTATGATGATTCTATATCTCATATATTGCATTGGAAACCTGATATTGTACTCGTATCAGGCCCACCATTATATCTGTCATACCTGACACCTGAACAGAAGGAAAGAGCACATTACAATGCTGTCCGCCTTGCCGGAAGCGTTGCAACATTAATTATCGACCACCATCTCCTACATTCAGAGGAAGGAAGTCGCTGGTTGGACAATCTTGCATCTTCAACAGGTGATAAGGTAATATGTGCGGCTGATTTTATGGGATGTCGCAGGCTTCTTTTAGAAGCATGGCGAGATTACCTGTACGACAAGATGCCGGTACCGGAAGGATGGCACAAGGCTTACGCGAATGGTGATGTTGATACTGATGACTATGGTGAGATTCCGGTGAAATTTTCCTATCCTGCTTGAATACCTGATCCGCACTCTCATTTTTTTGTTTAAAGAATGCTTTTTAGGTCGCTTGCGGTACATTAGTTTATAAGTTGACGTGGTAAAAAGAGTCATCATGTTGTGAAAATTCAAAGTTTAACTTGAGATTATCACAAATGGGGGTGGGGATAATCTGTTGCCCGTTTAAT
>Ga0255428_1029_pt1 | contig 15815 bp, 14 predicted proteins | sample ANMaggSSYBR02J13_FD_182654 | JGI IMG/M metagenome (GOLD analysis project Ga0255428, IMG submission 182654) | Sediment cell enrichment communities from methane seep in Santa Monica Basin, California, United Staets - ANME aggregate JGI... | ecosystem: Environmental > Aquatic > Marine > Cold seeps >... | reverse complement strand
AATAATGAAATAGAGAACATAATGAAGATTTCATTAAATGTAGGGCAAAATGGTGATGTAAATCTCTGCTTTATTGACTCTGTTAAATCAGACGAGGATCTCTATTCCCTGCAAATAACCGAATCAGCATATCCGAATAAGGGTGAATTATTGTATAGTAAACAGGGTCTCTGGTTATCAATGTTTACCAGGCATATGGATGAAACTTCCATAATGGAAATCGAGATCGAAGATTAATTAAAATCTTCCATCCCCCCCTATCTTTTTTTGTATTAAGTACAACTTGCTCCAGCTTTCCTGTCTATCCGGTTACATGGATGGTCCGGGCTCTTTTATCTAGCAGCTTAAATAATGAAAATTTAACCACACGATCTTGAAGGGATCCGATTAAATTCTATGTGGTGAGTGTGATGGACTTTGCCATAATCATGGGGTCAAAATCTGACCGGCACATGCTGGTGGATAGTCGGTTACTGAGAATTCTATCAATTCCGATTCGGCAGGCATATCTTCCAAGTTTTTATCTAGTTTGTGCATAATTGAGTGTCAGATGCGGCGCAAGGACAGGAAGTTATGGATGCAGGATAAGGCCGCGTAGAGGATGGTAAGGCTGTTTGACCGGACAGAGAATCCTTTGATAATGACCCTGGCTTAAGCAAACGGTATGTTTTTTTAGCTCACAGGACAGGTATGCGCCACCGAGTCCGGTTGCTATCCCATCTTAAGCGCAAGGTGTGAAAAGGATGCGGCACCTATTTGGTCCTGGGTACAAGTTGCAGGATTAGAATAATGGGCAGTCGAGTGATTATTACATGTTTGGATTATGGTAAAAGTTCACGAATACCGTTCTAACTTGTACAAAAATAATTTCCATTTCTCAATTTATTTTGCATCAAATTTTCAATAACCTATTTATACTAATATGGCATACTCATCATTATAATAATGCTAATGATGATGAGGCGTTTGGCATTACCAGATGACAATCATAAAATGAAAAAAAGGTGGTCAAAATGAAAATAACGCATGTTCAATCGGTCTTGCCAGAAGAGGATATTATTACGTTGAAAATAAAAACGGGCGAATCTTCCACGAAGGAAGCCATTTCAAAAGCAGTATATCATTACCTCGATTGTCAGTTTGTAGAATAAATATTAGTATACAAAGTTGGTGAATAAAATGAAATCCAGTTTAAGATATATGGCAGCGGCTCCAATGGAGATTGGAGGAAATACTGAACTTGAAAAGATGGTGAAGATCACGCTGAATGTAGGGAAAGACGGTGATGTAAATCTCTGCTTTGTTGACTCTGTTAAATCGGATGAGGATATCTATTCCCAGGAAATAACCGAATCAGCATATCCAAATGAGGGTGAATTATTGTACAGCAAACAGGGTCTCTGGCTATCAATGTTCACCAGGCACATGGAAGATACTTCCATAATGGAAGTCGAAATTGAAGAATAACGATTATCCTTTCTCTTACAGGCTGCCCCAAAACTAAAAGCATGTGTACAAATCAAATGATGTCTATTTTGGTTTTGGGACAGCTTGTTTATCTCTTTTTTTTACATTAAGTACAACTTGCTCCAGCTTTCTCGTAATATATGATCTATAAGATCAAGTACTCAAGTTAATCCGACCGAAGGGGGGATTTTCTTGTTTACCTGGTTACATCGGTTAATTAATATAGATTAAATCCTATGTGATGAGTATGACAGACGTTGCCATGATCATGGGCTCAGAATCTGACCGGCACATTGCCAAAGGCGCTATAGAAATATTGGAAAATGACAACATAGAGTACGACCTACAGGTAATTTCAGCACACCGAAATCCGGAAGAATTGGATAAATACCTGAAAAATTCAGATGCTGATATTTTCATTGCCATTGCCGGCCTTTCGGCAGCCCTTCCCGGAGTGATTGCCTCCAGGACCTCAAAAGTGGTTATCGGCGTGCCTGTAAGCAGCAAACTTGGAGGTCTTGATGCACTGCTCTCGACCATCCAGATGCCTAAAGGTGTGCCTGTTGCCAGTGTAGGGATCGATAATGGGGTCAATGCTGCACTGCTGGCTATCAGGATACTGAATTTGAGAAAATAGAATAACATCAAACGTTGCAGTATAACACACCTTTAACAAGCCAATCTATTTAATAAGTCAAATATTTCAACGGCACACCCAATCGCAACCGAGCTGTGGGGTATGGTTATTAAGATCAACAGCAATAACGCTAATTTCGTTGATTTTCCACACTAAGGCACAACTTGCATCAAGATCCCCTGTGGAAATACACTATCAATCCAGCAAATTACGGCAAGTGTAGAGACCTACCAGTCATTTGGAGTTGAGTAAATAATACAGTGAAACAAAAAATCAAATGTTACAGGTTTGATTTTTATTTCTAATGTTAATATAGTTGTAACTATTCAGCCTTCCTTTAGACCGGATGCCGATGACGAAAATCAGCTTATTTGTGTCTACGGCGATACATTTTTTAGTTTTTAATACTGAGTCTACGTCCATCGATTCCAAAGGCATTTGACAATTGTGTGCAATTATCTATTTGTGGACTATTCAGTCTACCGATAACGTTTATGTATGGCTGAATAGTTACCCAAAAATTGAACTAATTCTATTGAGATTAATGACCGTGTAGCCATAGATATAAAATAAACACTGAACATATGTCTTCATAATATGTACATTTTTACTGTAAACCTCATGCACCCTTGAGATGCCCCGGATTTGAATGTTAGCGAAATCCGGGGTTTGTGACATCCTACATCCATCTGCAGTCAAAAACTTTATAAAATCCTTGAAAGCAAAATAATTTTAAATCAATCAATCAATCATCAACCAATCCAGTGATCTATTATGCAAACTTCACCACCCACCAAAAAAGTCCGCGCTTCCATTGGCACGCTCGGAGTGCTTGGTATGGAACTCGTGCTAATGGATGCACCGCCTACGACTGCGTATCTTCAGATATACACCGATGAGCGCTGTCAGGCAAACTGTCGCTTCTGCTCGCAGGCGGCAGGTGCCAATGGGGATATGAAACAGATCGCACGCGGACAGTATATCCCATCAGACCTTGACGAAGTGGTGCGAAGACTCGGGATCGCATACGAGCGCGGCTACCTCAGGCGTGCGTGCATCCAGACCGCTATGTATGCCAAGATGTGGCAGGATACGACGTACCTCATCAGCCGCATTCGGGAAAAAAGCCAGATCCCGATATCGCTATCCGTATTTCCGTTAAGTGATGAAAAATACGCTGCATTAAAGGACATGGGCGTTAATGAACTGGTGGTCCCGCTGGATGCGTGCAGTCCTGAGCTGTTTAGCAGGATCAAAGGCAAAGAGGCAGATAGTATCTATAACTGGGATACCCACCTTGACGGGATCAGGCGTGCAGTTCGTATCTTTGGCAGGGGATCGGTGGGCACGCATCTTATCATCGGCATGGGAGAGAGTGCCAGGGATGCGCTCGGGGTAGTAGATAAACTGCACGCAGATGGTGTTTATTCAGCACTTTTCGCATACACGCATCTGCCCGGAACCCGGAATGTGACTTCAAACCTGAATGTCAATCACTATCGCACGGTGCAGTTAGGTGCATACCTGATCCGCGAAGGGTTGGCATCTTTTGCAGATATTACTTTCAGGGACGGGAAGGTGGTAGATTTTGGGATATCCCATGCCGGGATATTGCGATATGTGGAGGTAGGGGATGCATTCAAGACAACAGGGTGCCCTGACTGCAACCGCCCGTATGCCACAGAGACGCACCAGGAGACGTTCAATTTCCCAATTGACCCTGATGCGGATGAGATCAAGATGATAAAAGAGCAGCTTGGAATCATGGAATAGAATCAATTGTTGAAAGCTTTAAACCAATAGACATAAATTATTTTCTCAATCATCGTAAAAATTCAGTGTAATCTGTATCATCTGATGAAAATGATCGCCACAGAGCGCACAGAGGACACAGAGAGGAAATACTCTGTGCTCTCTGTGTCCTCTGTGGCAGAATTGAATAACCAGTAGTGTAATGAATGGAATAGTGAAATAGTGGAGAGACGACGAATGACAGCATCAGACAGCGGTGTGTATCTTGACCGTGTTACGGAAAAAATAAAAGGTATGGATATTAGCGACGCAGCAAAAAAAGAGATGCTGAGATCCTTTAAGATCAGGCTGGACTCATTTTCAAACAACATCCTCTTTTTCAACGAACCATTCACCCCGGTCTCAGTCACTGGCACCGACTGTGAATTGAACTGCAAACACTGCGAAAAACACTATCTGGAACACATGCTTGACGGCAGTGGAGGCAAACTCCGTGCTGCAGTTGTAAATCTTGCAAAGAGGGGACGCAGCGGGGTCCTGCTCTCAGGCGGCAGCAAACTTGACGGCTCGGTTCCAACATATGAACTTTCAGATGAGATCAGGCAGATCAAAGATGACACTCATCTGAAAATGAGTGCCCATACTGGCATTATCAATCAGGAGCAGGCTTTATCCCTGTCCACATGGCTGGATATGGCACTCGTTGACTGCATCGGGAGCGATGCCGTAATCTCAGGGATTCTGGGTTTGCCTAATACGGTAAGCGACTACGAGAACACGCTCAGGTTTCTTACCGATGCAGGGATACCCATAGCACCGCATATCATTGCAGGATTGAACAACGGGGCGCTTGACTGCGAGTTCAGGGCGATTGAGATGGTTAAGAAATACGATCCGGACGTAGTCGTGATAGTGGTCTTTATTCCCACAAAGAACACTGCATGTGCAAGTGCACTGCCTCCTGCGCTTGAGGATGTTGTATCGGTGATCGCAAAGGCGAGGCAGGAATTCCCGCAAACACCCTTATCCTTAAGCTGCGTGCGCCCTGGCGGCAGGTACCGCTCCCGGCTCGATGAATGTGCAATATTGAGCGGCATAGACAGGATCGCAGTCCCAAGCCGGAGCGCGTATCAATTGTGCGCTGAGATCGGGCTGGATATCCATGAGGTCGATAATATGTGCTGTTCGTACCCACTTCAAATCAAAGGGCAAAAATAATAGCCACAGAGAACACAGAGAGCACAGAGGATTTCTTCTCTGTGTCCTCTGTGCTCTCTGTGGCAGATAAATATAAACAATGATTTATACAAATTTTATTACCCGACTTTTTGAAAGGGATACTGCTGTTCCTATAATGTGGGGTTAGAAGAGGGGGATTTAATGAAACTCGCAGCTTCATATCAAAACATCGAACTAATGGCGCCGGATGACGCTGCACTCTCGTTTTTCAAAAGCCCGTTTGCGGCACACGACACAGGCAGCGCGGTGGATATCGCATACGGCGACTTCGGTTCGGCTGCGTGCTCACCTGTTGACGGGGAGGTTGTGGATATCAGGGAATTCGATACCCCCACACCCTTCAAGAACCGCGATTTCAAGGAATACCTGACCGCGATTAGCTGCAAGGGATTTATTGTAAAGATCATGCATGTCAAGCCAGATGTGGAAATAGGGGACCGCGTGCGCACAGGTGAGGAGTTTGGCACATTTATCAGAAGCGGTTACTACTATTTCTGGAACTTCCCACACATGCATGTTGAAGTGCGCACACCGGATGATTATGTGCGGGCGAGCAATGACATGCCGCTTGATGTGCCTGTCGGTGCGGTGAAAAAAGTTGGTGGTGGCATGGCTGAAGATAATGATATCTTTTATTTCACAGGTGAGGTAGTGTTTTCCGACAAGCGATATGCCCTCATCGACTGCCAGGATTACAGTTGCAGCGGCGCTATCAATGGTTATGCTGTCGGCGGTTACCTGCTCGATGGATTCATCCCGACTGGTGAGCACGCCCTGCACAGGTTCGCTTTGATAGGGGAAAGCCGGACTGCGCCGCCGTTTGACACCTTTAAAAGCAGTGGGAACTGGCACATGGTACACTCATCCGGCGTGGGTTTAAGGGTATCAGATGGAAAAAACCGCATGATCGATGCCGCCGGGGTATCGTTTATCTTGTTTTTCGGTAAGCCTTTAATAAAATTAATTCCTACTCGGTATGGTGAATACCTGCCGCAGTGTGGTGAGATGCTTAGTATTCAAATCGAAACAAAAAAAATGATAAGGTAGTAAGTAAAAGAGAAAAGCAAGAGGCTAATTCATGAAAGTTGAAGATTTTGAGTTCCCTGAAGATAGATTGTATTTAAAAACACATGTATGGGTAAAGCCTCATGAGGATAGGTTCCAGCTCGGTATCACAGAACTTGGGCAGTCGCTTTCCAAAGAGATCGTACACATCGACCTGCCTGAAGTAGGCGAGGTGATCCAGAAGGATGACTTGATAATCGCATACGAGACCATCAAAGCTGTATCGCAGATATCGCTTCCGTTTGAGTCTACTGTTGTAAGCGTCAACGAGGATCTCTGGGATGACCCGAACATTGTTAACAGCGACCCATATAATATCGTCATGGTCGAGGTCAGGGGTGATCATGAGGGCACCGGCTTGATGAGCGCCAGTGATGCGGCTGCGTATTACGGTGAATTGATAGCAAAGGAGCGGGAACGCTATGCAGGATATTGATCACGTACATAAGGAAACATAACAATGATCTATCGATAGATAAAGGAGGATAATTCAATGGAGATAGAAGGATACAAAATGCCGGAAGACCTGTATTATACCAAAGACCATGTCTGGGCAAAGGTTGAGGATGACGGGAATGTGAGAGCAGGAATGGATGCATTCGGCGCCACCGCTGTCGGAACGATTGAGTTTATCGACCTTCCGATGGAAGAAGATGAATTCGAAGCCGGTGAAGCATTCGGGTCACTGGAATCCGCAAAATGGGTTGGCGGGCTTACCATGCCTGTGAGCGGTACGGTTGTTGAGGTCAATGAGGACATCGAGGATAATCTCGAACTGATGGCAGAAGACCCGTATGATGAGGGGTGGCTGATTGTGATCGAGCCGTCCGATCTGGAGAATGATCTGGAAAAACTCGTGCACGGGGATGATATTAAACCGTGGTTTGAAGAAGATCTTGCATCAAGATGATATGGCTACCAACGAACCTGAAGGAGGGGCATGCAAAGGGATGAAATTATAAAACTTATCGAAGAAGCTGCAAGAACCGGCCAGACTGAGCTTGACCTGAGCTGGAACAAGCTGAGCGACCTTCCGACTGAGATCACGCAGCTTGAAAACCTCACCACGCTTGACCTGAGGGGGAACCGGCTGAGCAAACTGCCGGCTGAGATCGGACAGCTTGCGAAACTAACCACGCTTAACCTGAGCGGTAACCAGCTTAGCGACCTGCTCGCTGAGATCACACAGCTTGCGAAACTAACCACGCTTGACCTGAGCGAGAATCAGCTTAGCGACCTGCCCACTGAGATCACACAGCTTGCGAAACTAACCACGCTTGACCTAAGCGAGAACCAGTTGAGAGAACTGCCTGTTGAGATTACACAGCTTGCGAAACTAACCACGCTTGACCTAAGCGAGAACCAGTTGAGAGAACTGCCTGTTGAGATTACACAGCTTGCAAACCTCACCACGCTTAACCTGAGCAGGAACCAGCTGAGCGATTTGCCTGCTGAGATCACACAGCTTTCGAACCTCACCACGCTTTCCCTGAGCTTGAACCAGTTGAGTGACCTGCCTGCTGAGATCACACAGCTTTCGAACCTCACCACGCTTTCCCTGAGTTTGAACAAGCAGAGCAAACTGCCAGCTGAGATCGGAAAGCTTTCGAATCTCACCACGCTTGACCTGAGCAGGAACAAGCTGACTGACCTGCCGACTGAGATCGGAAAGCTTTCGAACCTCACCACGCTTCACCTGAGCGGCAACCAGCTGAGCGACCTGCCCGCTGAGATCGGAAAGCTTTCGAACCTCACCACGCTTCACCTGAGCAGCAACCAGCTGAGCGAACTGCCGGCTGAGATCGGAAAGCTTACGAAACTCACCACGCTTTACCTGAGGTGGAACCAACTGAGCGAAATGCCAGCTGAGATCACACAGCTTTCGAACCTCACCACACTTTTCCTGAGCAATAACCAGTTGAGTGAACTGCCAGCTGAGATCACGCAGCTTGTGAACCTCACCACGCTTGACCTGAGCAGTAACCAGTTGAGTGAACTACCGGCTGAGATCACGCAGCTTGTGAACCTCACCACACTTGTCCTGAGCGGCAACAAGCTGAGCGAACTGCCGGCTGAGATAACACAGCTTTCGAACCTCACCACGCTTAACCTGAGACACAACCAGCTGAGTGAACTGCCGGCTGAGATAACACAGCTTTCGAACCTCACCACGCTTTACCTGGGCAGGAACCAGCTGAGCGAACTGCCGGCTGAGATAACACAGCTTTCGAACCTCACCACGCTTTACCTTGGCAGGAACCAGTTGAGTGAACTGCCGGCTGAAATCACACAGCTGGCGAAACTCACCACGCTTGACCTGGAAGAAAATCCCATCAAATCACCGCCTCCGGAAATTGCTATAAAGGGAGTTCAGGCAATTTTTGAGTATTTTAAATCATTAGAAGCCGAAAAACAACCACTAAACGAAGTAAAAGTATTACTGGTAGGGGATGGTGGTGCAGGAAAGACCTCTTTGGTAAAAAGACTTCTTGGTGAAGAATTTGATAATAACGAACCACAAACCCACGGCATTAATATCAAAAAATGGGAAATAATCGATGGAGACGATAAGATAAAGGTACATTCCTGGGATTTTGGTGGCCAGGAAATAATGCACGCCACACATCAGTTCTTTTTATCAAAACGAAGTCTGTATGTTTTAGTTCTCGATGGGAGAAAAGAAGAAAAAACAGAGTACTGGCTCAAACATATCGAAAGTTTTGGTGGCGATTCGCCAATTTTAGTTGTATTAAACAAAATAGATGAAAATCCAAGCTTTGATGTGAACAGACCGTTCTTACAGGATAAATATAAAGGCATCAAAAGTTTCCACCGCGTTTCCTGTAAAAAAAATAAAGGAATTATCTCTTTTAATGAAATTTTGACTGATGAGTTGGCAAAAGTAGAACTTCGTCAGCAACCATTTGCAAAAAATTGGTTCAATGTGAAAACGAAACTGGAAAACATGAAGGATAATTTTATCAGTTATGAGACATTCCAAGATTTATGCATTCAAGAAAGTATTACAGGCGAATCAGCTCAGAACACGCTTATAGGATTTCTTAATGATTTGGGGATAATATTGCACTTTAAAGATTTCCAATTAAAACATACACATGTTCTTGAGCCAAAATGGGTGACCGGCGCAGTTTATAGAATCATAAATTCAGAAAAAGTAGCGAAGAATAATGGCCTTTTAAAGCTTGAGTCACTAGCTGGCATCCTGAAAAAGGATGAAGAAACAGATTATTTTTATCCACAGGATAAACACGAGTACATCATCGACCTGATGAAAAAATTTGAGCTGTGTTTCGAGATGGAGCAAGATTGCATACTTATCCCAGACCTATTAGAAATTCAAGAACCGGAATTCGATTTTGATTATTCCTCTTCCCTGAGATTCCTCATTGACTATGATTTCCTACCAAAATCTGTAATGCCTCGCTTTATTGTGAAAATGCACAAGGATATTAAAGATAATTTGCGATGGAGAACCGGAGTCGTTCTGGAAGATGCCACATTCAATTCCACAGCCGTTGTAAAAGCTGATGAAGATGATAAAAAAATCTATATCTTTGTGAATGGAAACCAAAAGAAAGATTATTTTTCAGTGATTCTATATAATTTCCGGAAAATAAACAACGATTTTGAAAAAATGAAAGCTATAGAACGAGTGCCCTTGCCGGATGAGCCGGAAATTACTGTTAGTTATAAGCACTTAATCAGATTAGATAGAAAAGGTGAAAAAACGTACTTCCCGGATGGCTCAGAAAATGAATATAATGTAAAAGAGTTATTAGGGACAGTTTATGTGGAAAATAAAAATGAAGAAGAAATATTGCAGCTTTTAAAGAAACTCGTTGATAAATTCGATACTGAGGAAAGCTTGCTGGAAAAAGCAAATAGCATAGCTATATTACAACCAAACATTGGGGGATTCGGGATTAATATTAACGAATTAATTCGAAGAGCACTTGAACTGAAAAAATAATTAAAAAGTTCTAATGTCTCTTCCAGTATCCTGCTTACCCCAAGCTTGTTCACTCTACTCAAACCTGAACCTTGACACCGCCACCCCGAAAAAGATAACAACCATAACCAAAAGCATCCCCATCTCTTTTACAATCCCCCCAGTCCTCAGATCGAAATACAGCAGGTCATGAAAATCCAGGCTGTACGACTTGTTGAGAACAGGACTCCCGCCAGGTTCGTCTGCAAAAATATCCATCTTAAATCCCGGTGGCAGGTTGATGGAGTCAAGGGAGCCGGAATCAATGGATGGCGTGATGGCGGGTTTTATGTATCCCTTTCAAAAAGTAGGGTAATAAAATTTGTATAAATCATTGTTTATATTTATCTGCCACAGAGAGCACATAGGACACAGAGATGCTTTTTCCGCCCAAAACTCCCCTCTCTGTGCTCTCTGTGAGCTCTGTGGCAGTCATATAGAGTTCCAAATTATACTTGCGGAGTAGTATACTTCACCCGCTTTACAGCCTGTAGTTCCATTTCTCAGATTCGTATTTAGGTAAAAGTTCCTGCGCCATCTTTACCTCGCTCTCGCTTGGTTTTGAATCGATCAGTTCCACACCGAATATCTCCCCGAATTTGCGCAGTATCACTTTCTTGACCCCTCCCATATCCACTTTTTCCGGGAGTTCCTTATCCATCCATGTCATCCCTTCCTCAATAGAGGCAACCTGTTTATCGCTTATCTTCTCAAGCGGGATATTCGTGAGGCGAAGCATTTCCTTTATATCGAAATCCAGTAGTAGTGTACCGTGCTGTAGTAGTTTGCCGCTCCACCTGGTCTGCGCATTGCCAGATATCTTCTTGCCGTCAACAACAATGTCGTTGATGGGTCTGAAAGTCGCATTCAAGCCGTACTCGCGCAGAGTCTCTATAAGCATGCCGAGTATCTGGTGGTACGAATCCGTAACATCGATCGGGAAGAGTTTATCGTCTATTGTCCCGATAACACCGTAGTTGATCTGCCGTCCCCGATCATCCGAATACGCGAAACCACCGCCGCTTGTGCGCCGTACGATCGTGTAATCCTTGCACCGCTCAAGGTTCAGTTCCACATCAGCCTTCTGGAAATACCCGAGGATGATGGATTTTGTGGGGTCCCAGAATATCAGGGTGTTTCCCTCATCACATTTCAGGATGGCTTCGTTCATTGCCATCATGTACCTTATGTTAACCTTTCCAAAATCAATGACCCGCCATTTTTCCATATGATCACCCGTTTCCTTTTACGTAGATGATAGTATAACAAAGTTTCTTATTCTCGATTCCATCTATTTATCAGAGGCTGAACAAGACTATTTCTAGCTCTCTTTTACGTTGAGTGGGTATGATAGCCAAACTATTGGATTCTTCGCGCCCTTTGCGGACTTTGCGGTGTTATATGATAAACATAGTCGCCTTCATTGATGTTTATATTAATTCACCGCAAAGGGCGCTAAGAACGCAAAGATTATTTTATCCTCACCAGCTTAAATCGTGAAAATTTACCCAGACGATCTTGAAGAGATACCTATTTCTTCATCTTGCGTATAGCGAACTCGCATGCCTTTGACAATGCATCATAGGTCTCAGACACAGCAGGACAGTATGCAAATTCTGCTTCATAGAGGTCATGCAGGTCCATATTACCTTTTATCGCAAGCGATATCAAATTAACCCGCGATGCCGCACCTGCTTCACCGACTGCCTGACCGCCTATTATCCTTCCGGTTCTGGCATCTGCCAGGATCTTGACTGTGATTTCCTTTGCCCCCGGATACCACTCAGGTCTGGTTAAGCCGCTTGCCTTTCCAGCGACAACCTCGTATCCCGCGGATTTTGCAAAGAACTGGTTAAAACCGGTTGCTGCAACTTCCATTGAACCAATAACTGAAACAAAGGTCGTAAGAGACCCATCGTACGTTTCATATCCGCCAGCCGCATTCGCTCCTGCTGCAATACCCTGGCGGTACGCAGTTGTTGCAAGCTGTGACATCCATGGCTTGTGGTTTATCGGGCTTACGGTCTCTACACAGTCACCTGCTGCGTATATCCCGGCAATACTTGTCTCCATTTTTGCATTTGTTTTAATACCCCAGTTTCCAGGTTCGCATCCCGCATCCTTTGCCAGGTCCCAACTGGCACGTACACCGGATGCCATGATAACCATATCAGCAGGGATGCTTTTACCATTTACAGTTACAGATGTTACCCCATCATCACCGGAAACCTTCTCAACAGTGGCATTCATCATGAGCTTGATGCCGGATTTCTTTAAGGATTTCTCAAGGACCCTTGCAATATCAGGGTCGATCGCCCGCGGGAATGCATGGGGCAGCATCTCCACAATGGTCACATCAATATTATGTGCTGCAATTGCGGCTGCAGTTTCAAGACCAATCGCACCCGCGCCGACTACAACAGCATGGGAAACGTCTTTTGAGTAATCAACGATCTGTTTTGCATTTTCGGGGTTGCTTACCACAAATACTCCCCTGTTCAACAGTTCATGTGCACCCGGGATCGGAGGTATGAATGGAAAACATCCTGTTGCGATTATTACCGAGTCGTAGGGAATAGTTTTTTCTTCACTTGTTTCAATATCCACAGCAGTTACGACCTTATTCCCGGGATCGATGGACACTGCCCTGTGCTTCAAAAGTTTGACCATGTTCATTTTTTCCAGTGGAAGGCTGTGTATAAGTTCATCGAACTCATCGATTACACCCTCCATCACAAAAGGCAGCCCGCACGGTGAAAACATGTCGTACTCCTTCTGGTCGATGATCGTTATCTGCGCATCAGGATTTACTTTCTTTGCAGTCTTTGCGGCGATAAAGCCGCTTACGCCAAGACCGATTATCACGATTTTAGTGGCTTTCATATTAGTGTAGTTCTCCCATATTCCTACTGTCAAATTTGCTTTAAAATTTCCGGAAGATATATTATCTTTTGTGTAACAAAGTGTCTTCAGTTTTTAGAGTCTTTGTTAATCCCGTCTATGCGGTATAGATAACCTGTCAGCTTATTAGTAATACTTTTTATTTTCTTCTGGTCTTTTGAACTATAACGAACCGCAGATGCATGCAGATATGGTTTTGCTGGATTCTGGTTTGTGGATTGTGGATTTGCGAGCAAGCGGCGCGTTCCATCATAACAGATAAAATCCTACCGGAATATAGGTTCAGAGTTTCCAGGTAGATCCGTCCGGGAAAGTGAACGGTAAACAGTTCACTATTCCATCGAATTGAACTGTTTACAGTAACACTTTAAAGGATATTGAACTCCCTTCGGATATTTTTCAAAAACGAAAATGTAAAAATAATATTGGAAGCAAAAAAAGAAAAAAACCAGTAGAAACCCTACTGGTTCAATATAGCTTCTGCCTCTTCCCTGTATGCATCCATCACGTATGGAATGCCCGAAACCTTCGCAGCCTCCTCGGTCAGTCACATCACATCTTTCCTTGAGATGGTAGACAGGTTAAAGTTCCTGCTGCCAGCCATCAACTGCTGCAGTCCGGTCCTGGTCTTCTGGCAGTAACTGTAGATACCCAGGGCTCCCAGCGGTATGTCCTTCACATCGCTGCCGAACCTGTCAACAAGTTCCTCATAATGCACAAATATCTCTTCGACCCTGCGCCCGTACTGGGACACTGTCTTGGGCAGGTCGTCCTCTTCGATCCATTTAGCGATGTTCTTACCCACCATGCCTGGTATCATCAGTCCGCGACCCATACATACTGCTTTCACATCAGGTGCGCCCATTGCAATGGCCTTGAATACGCCGTCCTCGCTTGAAAAACCACCAGCCATTGCAAGATCTGGTACTCTCTTGCCCCGTGCCTTGAGCATTTCAGCGAACTCATATACCTGGCTATTTACAATAAGAAGAAACATCCGGGCATAAAATGCGTTTGATGAATCTCGATTAATTTAAATAAATTTACTGAAAGTATTGATAAAAGTTAAAATGTGCAATACCCTGATTTACACAATCTTTTTAACCCATTCCTCCCATTTTAAGCACCTAGTATGAAAGCAATACTAGGATTAGAAGACGGCACAATTGTGAAGGGCGTTGGTTTTGGTGCCGCCGGAACTGCTGTTTGTGGGGAACTTGTTTTTACAACTCAATATACCGGATACGAAGAGGCACTTACCGACCCTTCATATGCCGGCCAGATACTGATGTTCACCTACCCCCTCATCGGCAATTACGGCGTAAGCGGCAAGACCTTCCAGTCAGACGGCATGAAGGCAGAGGCCCTGGTGGTCAGGGAGGCATGTGACCATCCATCCCACCACCTGTCAGGGCGCTCCATTTTTGATTTTGCAAAAGAAGAAGACCGGCCCGGTATCGCAGGTGTGGATACCAGGATGCTGACCATCAAGACCAGAGATACCGGCGCTATGCGGGCATGCCTGCTCACAGACAGCGACGATGGTGTGGAAGCAGTGCGACTGGCAAGACAGCATCCGAAGATATCTGACCAACACGACCTGATAGACAGGGTGACCTGCCCCGCCCCCTACCATATTGAAGCAACCGGCAAGGACAAGCCTCATTTCGTGGTCATCGACCTTGGCATAAAGACCAACATGATAAAGAGCCTGCAGCAGCGGGGTGTAGGTATTACCGTAGTACCTGCAAGTACTCCGCCTGACTATATTACTGAACAAAAACCTGATGCCATATTCGTATCAAACGGCCCGGGCGACCCGGAAAAGGCAGGCACTGCCATTGATGTTGTAAAACACATGATGGGAGAAGTACCCATCTATGGCATCTGCTTCGGCAACCAGATAATATCCCTGGCGCTGGGAGCCAGCACCTACAAGCTGAAGTTCGGGCACCGGGGTGCCAACCAGCCTGTAAAGGACCTGAACACAAATACTGTATACATCACCTCCCAGAACCACGGATTTGCAGTGGATGCCAGTTCCCTGGATGCGGCAGAGGCTCATATCACCCACCTGAACATTAACGATAATACAGTGGAAGGTATCGCTCACGACTACCTGGATATCATGAGCGTACAGTTCCATCCCGAGGCCAGCCCCGGTCCCTGGGACACTGAAAAATGGTTCTTTGATACCATAGTGAAAAGGGTGATGAAATAATGTCCCGTAATCCTGATATTAAGAAAGTACTGCTGATAGGCAGCGGTCCTATCATGATAGGGCAGGCGGCCGAGTTTGATTTTAGCGGTAGCCAGGCATGCCGTTCATTGAGAGAAGAAGGTGTGAGCGTAGTACTCATTAACTCCAATCCTGCCACTATCATGACCGACCCGGAAATGGCAGATGTGGTATATATCGAACCCATTAAACCCGAGATCGTGGAACGTATCATCGAAAAGGAGCGGCCGGACGGAGTGATAGCGGGACTGGGCGGGCAGACCGGGCTGAACATAGTCAGTGAACTGGCCGGGATGGGCGTACTTGAGAAATACAATGTCAAACTTTACGGCACACCCCTGAAAGCCATACAGGATACCGAGGATCGGGACCTGTTCAAACAGGCCATGCAGCGTATCGGTGAGCCTGTACCCCGCAGCAAGGCCGTGAACACCATTGAGGATGCAGTTGCAATGATCGAACAACTGGGCCTGCCACTTGTCATCAGGCCGGCCTATACCCTTGGC
>Ga0255428_1156_pt1 | contig 16242 bp, 12 predicted proteins | sample ANMaggSSYBR02J13_FD_182654 | JGI IMG/M metagenome (GOLD analysis project Ga0255428, IMG submission 182654) | Sediment cell enrichment communities from methane seep in Santa Monica Basin, California, United Staets - ANME aggregate JGI... | ecosystem: Environmental > Aquatic > Marine > Cold seeps >... | reverse complement strand
TGCCATTGCCAACGCATTTTTTGGTGTCATTAAATCGCATCCTTTCCTCTTTCTCCGGTACGAACCCTTATTGCTTCTTCAACAGAAAACACAAAAATCTTTCCATCGCCTATTTTGCCCGTGTTTGAAGCCTGTATAATTGTTTCAACCACCTGATCTGCCAACTCAGAATCAACAACTATTTCGATCCTGATTTTTGGGATAAAGTCCACCACATATTCGGCTCCCCTGTAGATTTCCTTGTGGCCTTTTTGGCGTCCATACCCCTTGACCTCTGAGATTGTCATTCCCTGTATGCCTATTTCATTTAATGCTTCCTTTACATCATCTAATTTAAAAGGCTTTATAATCGCCTCAATCTTCTTCAAACTCATTATGATTCCTCCTTATTACGGTTAACGGTTATCAGTTCACGGTTAAAATGCTTCAACCTGTGCGGTTAGCTTTTAGCCATTAGCAGTTAGCTTTTGGATAAAACTGGTCAACATCCTCTTTACCTCATTGATCTATTGATTAAGTTCTCTAAAATCTCTCATTTCCACTCCTTTTCAATGCTAATGGCTAAAAGCTAACTGCCAAAAGCTCAATTGAGGTTAAAATGCTTCAACCGTCGCATAATTCATTAAAAAAACCGTGAACCGACAACCGTGAACCGTAAACCCTTATATCCCGGTTCCCGGCAGAACATCTGATAACGCCTTTTTTATTGCAAGTACCCGGTCCGGCACATCAACCTTTTGGCCATCAAAATCTCTGACGTAAAAAACATCTACAACCTGATCAACTTTAGTAGAAATTTTTGAGACCCATACATCCAGCCCGCACCTGAAAAGAGCGTCGGTAATGCTGAAAAGCAGCCCCGGAAAGTCATATGCAAAAACTTCAATGATTGTAAAAAAACTGGAGCTTTCATTATCAACAACGATCCGGTTGGGCCTTTTTGATGCGCGTGGCCTAAGGGATTGATAAGCCGACATCTTTTCCTTTAGAGCTTCAGTAAGATCCAACTCACCCGCAAGAGCGGATTTAAGGTTTGCTTCTGCTTTATCCCATCGCTCGGTTTCAAAAATCTGATCAAGGGGCGGCTTAACTTTAAAAATATCAAGGGCAATATTATTTCGCCAAGTATATGCCTGAGTATCCAGAATATCAATACTGTTTAATGTAAATACTCCTGATATCTTTGAAAAGAGCCCGGGACGATCTATTGCACAAATCGTTACAACCCTTGTGTTAGAATCTGAAGTCCGGGTTACTTTCCAGACAAAATCGGTATCCCCAAGTTTTTTGTAAAGCCTGATATGTTCCAATATATCTTGTGCCGAAGTGTACAGAAGATATCTCGGCGACATTACCTCAAAAAACCGCTCTAATTTCTGCTTTTCCTGCAGCAAAGATGCAGATAATAAAATTTCCTCTTTTTTCTTATTAACTGTCTCGACAGCTTCTCCTGTTGCCAGCTCACCTTTTTTCAAAATGTTCAGCACTGTAAGAAAAAGGTTTCTTAAAAGTGCTGATGTCCATTCATTCCAGGCCTTTGGACCGGTAGAAATTGAATCTGAAACAGTCAGAAGGTAAAGCATTATTAAACGTTCTATATCCTTTATCTTTCTGGCACAGGCAATAACTGTCCCCTCATCATTTAGATCTCTTCTGGACGCAGTTTTGATAAGAAGTAAATGTTCATTTATCAAAAATGTTATGGTTTCTATATCGCTTTTTTTGAAACCTCTTTTTTTAAGTATATCTTTAACGATTTTTGCTCCTTTCTGTGAATGCCCCCCAGCCGGTTCTCCTTTCCCAATATCATGGAAAAGAGCTGCCCAAAGCAGTAATCTCTTACTGGAAAGCTCTTTATACAGACTTCCACACAATTGGTTTCCAGCTTTATCTTCATCAGGCATACCGAATTTTTTTATTGTCTTTACGGTAAGTAACGAATGCCTTGCAACAGGATAGATATGATACTCATCATACTGGATTCGATTAACAATATTTTTAAATTCAGGTATAAACCGCACTAAAAATCCTGTGCTTAACATATCATTCAAAACATCAATTGTTGTGGGCGGAGCAAATAAAATCCTTTCAAAAGATTTTAAAGCAAATGAAGCGTTTCTGAAATCATCATCAATCAAATAAATAAATTCTTTTAACAGCCGCTTTGCTTCAGAACTTAATGGAACTTGCAGGCGAGCACTTTCTTCAAATATTTTTATCAGCAAATCCGGAGAATCCAGTATGGCCTCGGAAGAAACAAAATTAAGCATACCCCTCTTAATTTCGAGACCATTTATTTGAGTTTGTGTATTGAGTTTTTTTGACAGCTTTGACTTTTCTATGTACCCTTGTTCACCAATAAACATCAAGTATTGCTGTTTCAAAACCTCCATCCGGCTGTGCAATTTTGATAGAAATCTTTCTACCGGCTGCAGCCCGTTTTGTTTTCTGAGATTCAGGGCATTGGCCAGTTCTGTCTGATACTCGAAATGCAGTTGATCACACTTTCTGCCGGCTATATAATGCAATCGGTTTCTTACATTCCATATAAACGAAAGCGCCTCTTTTAAAATCCGGAACTCGCTATGAGAAAGGAGACCATAATACTCAAGATCTCTTGGCTGTTTAATGTTATATTTAATTCGGGCAATCCACAGCATTGCGTGGTAATCTCTCAATCCCCCCTGCCCTTCCTTAATATTTGGTTCAAGCAAATATGCAGAGTCTCCAAAACGACCATGACGCTTAATACCGCTTTGAACAAGCCATTTTATAATTTCGTCAGATTTGTCCCTTATTACCTTTTCCCGAATTTGTCTCATCAGCTCTGAATACAAAATAGACATCCCACATATAAAACGCGCATCCAGAACTGAAGTCAAGATCACAAAATCTTCTTCTGAAAGGCTTACACATTCTTTTATCGACCTGGTTGAATGCCCCACATCTAAACCTATATCCCATAGCGGATATACTATTTCCTGTATAATATTATCGGCTTCATCCGGAACATTTTTTTCAAAAAGAAAAAGAAGATCAACATCCGAGTGAATGCACTGTTCTTTCCTTCCATAACCACCCAGAGCGATTATGGCATAAGGATTCTTGGCGATGTTTATTTCAGGATCAACCATGCTGCTTTTGAATTTTTCCAGAAAATAATCGTCTATAATCCGGCTATGGTGCTGCATAATACTGTGTTTTTTCACGCTAATGAAATCTGAGATCAGCTTGTTTTTCCTTTTCTTTAACTTCTCAGAAGGGCTTTCATCGCGGAGCTTTATGTCTTTTGATTGTGACAACTTTGCATTACCTTTTATGCTGGTTGCTCGTTTCTGGTTGCTCGTTAGTAATCATTGGTCATTGTCTGTTTCCGGTTGAGCCAAAGGTTTAAGCTCAATTTTAATTCCCCTGCTCATCCACCAACTCCGGCAACTCTCTCAATCCCAAACACTCCAGCAACCCATTCAAATCTTCTCTTACCGACCAGAGCACGCCATTTTTCAGCATCAATGCTTCTGCATCCTCAGTAAAACCGTCGTGAGCAAAGAACCATAATCTCAAAATCTGAAGTCCTTCACCCACTTCCTCTTTTACAGCGTTTCCCTTCCGCATCAAAGATTCTACCTCGACCCGGCCCACCTTTCGACCTATCCACCACTTGCTCTCACATATCCAGCGTTCTTTGCCTGCGCCACCTTCCACATCTATTTCCATGCCTTTGCCACCACCAAGCCTGCTTCGCAGCTTTACATAACTGAAATGCCACGGCAAAGTAATATCCTCTTTGCTGTGAAAAAGTTTGCCTGGCAGGGTTTTGTTCTGCCCACTCCATAAGATCTGAGCTATATACACTTCTGCAAGATAACCCTTATGGTCATAAATACGACGCTTTATGGTCTGATACTGAGTTCTTAAATCGTTTTGGACTCCGGCTCTATCCTGCCCCTCTACCTCAATCCTGCCCCACACCTTCAAAAATTCAAGCAGGATCGGATCATCTATCTTCCTGAACCATCCGCCAAGTTCCATGTACTGGAGAAGATCACCTCTGGAGAGTTTTATCAATACATCCCTGATGGTCTCAATCGGCACAACTTTTCCTTCACGCTCGGCAAGTTCTTTCTGAATTCTATCAAGATCAAGACGGTCTCCTTCTTCTATGGCAGATAGATATAAAACCCACTTGGTGATGCCGTATTGATTGATCCGTTCTATCCACTTTGTTACCTGATCATTCAGTTCAGCCCATATAAAACCGGAAGAAAGGTCTACTGCAAGAATTTCGTTTAATGTTTCTTCGCTTACAATCGGCTTTCCCTGCTTTGCGGCCTGGCGAACAACGGCTGTTATATAGAAAGGGTTGCCACCACAGCGATCCGACACCACAGGAGCCATCTCATCCAGCATATCAGTCTTGTGATAGAGTGCGGCTTTGAGAGCCAACTGTGCGCCCCAATAATTGGTCATCGGCTCTATGGGATGACTGTCAAATCTCCCGAAAAGAGATCCCCGACCAAGTATCTCCCTTGCCAGGATACTCATGGCAGAGCCTGTGACAAAATGAGGACAGGTGGGAGACTCTACCGCTTCCTGCATGTAACCGACGATATCAAACTCGTATTGTGGAAGACGGGTATTCTGAAATTCGTCCAGGAACATGACAATGGTTGTTTCATCTACGTCTGAAACACGACGGGGCAGCCATAGGGCATCCTTTTCCGGGATGATAACAGTCTTATCATGAAGTTCTTCAAATATGTTCAAGGCGCCTTGTATTCCCGGTGTTATTTCAAGACGTGTTCTGATAATCTCCGCCAAATCCTGATATTTTACGTTATGAGCGGAAAGAATAAAAGGATCATGAAGCCGAAAGGCTGTATACCAGCGCAGAAAATTCTCCACATATTCGGTAGCAAACATCCACCGATCTATGACAGTATCTCTAAAACTGTAGTATACAGGCACTACAGAGGAATTTCCTTTTTCGTAGTTATCCTGTCCGAAAAAAAGGGTATTTACCACCCGCTTGAATATCTCGGTCTTGCCCATCCGGCGTTGGCCTAATAATACAGTGGACATTGTCCTGCGACCTATAGCCTCAAGAGCTGCATTATAAAGATATTCCAAATGTTCCTCACGATTCGTATAAACCTCTTCAGATACCAATGGTCGAATCGCCCATCTGCTATTTTTCTTTTCTGCAACAAGTTGTTCGTTAATAGTATTCATTATGCCTCTAAGTAGTGCCTGAACGAAAACTCCGAAATATGTTTTTTAAATTTCGTTTAGAAATTTCCAACTCATTGAAATTACTTTCTTTTTTTAACTCAAAACCGTGCCTTAACGAGGTCTTCGTTCAGGCATTAAGTAATGTTAAACGATGTAATTGTCAAATCCTTCCAGAAAACGCCCTTGCAATTCTTTCTGATTAGCCACAGACACAAGGCGGGACACTTTAAATTGCTTTGGTCCTCAATTGTCATTCTCAATTATGGTTTTCCAGATTTTCTTTACGTTCTCACGCAGATCAATAAATTCATTATCAGATACTTTAGCTAGTTTTTCCTGAAGACTGAGCCTGTGAGCGGATGCTCTATATTCCAGATAGGCCTCCTTAAGAAAACGTGCCGTAGAATCGTCCACTATCTTTGTCTCAATCAATGTTTCCAAAAGGCGCACAATATCTGTCCATCCGGCAAGTTCATTATATTCGCTGGATTTCAAAAGTACAAGATACTGAACTATAAACTCAATATCAACCATACCTCCCTGGTCCTGCTTTAGATCAAAAGACCCTGGCTCCGGGCTTAAAAGCTCCTTGCGCATACGTTCCCGCATTTCCCTGACTTCCTGTTGAAGCTTGGTTTTGCTGCGTGAAAGAGTAAGCACATCCTTGCGTATCTGTTCAAAATACCTCGCCAGATTAATATCTCCGCTTACAGCTCTTGCCTTAACGAGGGCCTGATGTTCCCACGTCCAGGCTTTTTCAACCTGATATTCTTTAAATGCTTCGATGTGACAAACCAGAGGACCGGAGCTTCCGCTTGGGCGCAACCTCATATCTGTTTCATACATGCTTCCTGCAGAAGTATGCGCGGTTAGAATATGAATGATTCTTTGCCCCAGGCGGGCAAAAAATTGAGCGTTATCTATTGGACGTATTCCGCCTTTTGTTTGTCCATTAGTCCCTGCATGAAGAAAAACCAGATCAAGATCGCCGCCATAACCGAGTTCAATACCACCCAGCTTGCCATAGGCTATAACAACAAAACCCCTTTCGCTTATTTTTCCGTCAAAAAGGCAGGTAGGCTTTCCATATTTTTTAATTAAATGATTCCAGGAAAGTTCAAGAACCTCATTAATTATTGTCTCGGCAATATCGGTAAGATGATCACTTACTTTCATAAGAGGAAGGGCATTTGTAACATCCGCAGCCGCGACACGCAATATATTGATCTGTTTGAAAATACACAATTCTTCAATTTGATATTCAAGATCCTGGGCAGGTATATGGTGCAGTTTTTTTCTTATCTCATTTACAATATCAGATTTTTCAGGTGGTATATATAGGGTGCGGGCATCAAGCAATTCATCCAGAAGTACAGGGTGGAGCGCCAGCAAAGAAACTATCCATGGACTTGCATTTGAAAGTCTAACCAGATGAACAAGAGCATCAGGATTCTCCAAAAGAAGAGCTATGTAACAGGTTCGCCTTTCTATTACTTTGATCAAATCGATTATACGGTTTAAAACAAGATATGGTTGTTCGGATTTTCCGACTTCCTTCAACACAAGCGGGATAAGCTTATCGAGCCATTTTCGCCCTTCATTACTCAGTAACCGTGTTCCCGGATCATTACGAAGATGTTCCAACAAACGCAATGCTTCATCCGGCCCGTCAAATCCAGCATTAAAAAGCACTTTATTGCTATGGTCATTTTCTATCAGATCAAGCCATACATTTTTCAATTCACTATCAATTTTTTCGCCTTTTGTCTCAAAATCTTCAGTGGCAAGCAATTTATTAAAATGATAGTGAACACTTCCTATGTGCCGTTTAAGCTCTAAAGCAAAAAACTCCCATTTATCAAAACCCATTGATGCGGCAAGACGTGCTTTACCAACAAGATCCGACGGAATTTTATGGGTCTGCTGATCAGAAAATTCCTGAAGCCGGTGCTCTGTATTTCGTAAAAACTCATATGCCTCTGTAAGATCATTGCAAACATCCTGTGGAATGTACTTTCTATTCGCAAGAATTTTTAACACATTCAGAATACTACGCTCCTGAAGAACAGGCACTACTCCCCCACGTATAAGCTGAAATATCTGTCCGAAAAATTCTATCTCTCTTATACCTCCGGCACCAACCTTAACATCCCCATCCATTCCCTTATGACGTACTTCAAGAGATATTTTGTGCTTCATATCCCTTAAAGATTCATAAACTCCAAAATCAAGGTATCTACGAAAAACAAAGGGCTTAAGTCTGTCCAAAAGTCTTCTACCTGCTTCTTTGTTACCGGCCAACACCCTTGCCTTGATCCAGGCATAACGTTCCCATTCCCTACCCTGTCTCTGGTAATAATCTTCCATGTTGTCAAAACTCATAACCAAAGGCCCGCTTTCGCCAAAAGGCCGAAGCCGCATATCAACACGAAAAACAAGTCCATCCGGAGTGGTTGTGCCAATCACATTTACAAGACGTCTGCAAAGGAGCACAAAGAATTCTTCATTGCTGATGGACTTTGATTTACCTTTTGTTCTCCCGGCTTCAGTATATGCAAAAATCAAATCAATATCAGAAGAAAAATTAAGCTCACTTGCTCCAAGTTTACCCATACCAAAAACCACAAGATATTCTTGAGAGCCATCAGCTCCTGTAGGATTGCCATATTCAGAACAGAGAGATTTATAAAGAATTGAAAGAGCCTCTTCGAGACATGCATCTGCAAAATTTGAAAGATCAGCCATGGTTTCCAAAAGATCTGCCCAGCCGGCAAGATCCCTCCAGGCAATTCTTACTTTCTCGCGAATTCTGAAACGACGTAGCGTACTGGAAATATTATTATTTTCTTTTGCCTCAGAAAGAAAGATTTTAAGCTTATTATCATATTCACCCTTTGCGTACCGTCTTTTAATATCGCCGCTTATAATAAGATCAGCCGGTATCTGTGGATTACGTATGCAGCTTCTGGCAACAAAATCACTGAAAGCAAAAACCTTTTTCATAACAGCAAATATTTCAGGATAATGCCTGATTTCGACCTTTGCATTCTCCGCTGCAGCTATAAAAGAATCCAGCTTATTCTTTGCTTCTTCTGCCAGTTCTTCCGGGATATCATTTGCTGATTTCATATTTGATAAGGTAATTTCAGATATTGTAACATTTTAGCTTTTTAAAAAGATATCCGCTTCAGGTGGATATGCTTCAGCCTTCCACCTTCAGCCTATCCACCTGAATCGTTACCAATATCTTTATATAACAGGAAACTATCAGAGTTTAAAGTGTTAATTCGTGGCTGACCGAAAACCCCTTGTTCCGAGTGGTCATTGCGAGGAGTGAGGAACGACAAAGCAATCCTTTTATTCCCAGGAAATCGAAAACTGTATCGAACGGGCTGTACTTTATAAATAGTTCCCGTGCCGGACAATCTCTCCTTCTACAAGGTAGATTACTTCTTCTGCGATATTTGTGGCATGGTCTGCTATCCGCTCAAGGTGGCGGGAAACCAAAAGCAGGTTAATCAGATAACTCACACGATCGGGGTGCTCGCCAATAGCATGTTTGACCACGTCATAGGCTTCATTCATCATATTATCCACCTCATCGTCTAAGGTGCAAACACGCAAAGCGATGTCCACGTCCATGTTTACAAAGGCATCTAGGCTCTTCTTGAGCATGAATTCGCTTTTTTCAGCCATCAAAGAATGATTGAAAGGGATATCAAGCCGTTGCCGTCTGGCAATAACCTGTACCCGTTCTGCGATGTTCACCGCCTCATCAGCAACCCTTTCCAGATCATTGTTTATCTTAATTACCGCTGCAAGAAATCTCAGATCAATAGCAACCGGCTGATACAAAGCCAAAATTTTCAGGCATTCTTCTTCTATTTCTACTTCCATCTCATCGATCTCATGGTCTGAAATTATAATTTTTTTTGCAGCATCACCATCTCTTGTCTCTAAAGCCCTTATTACCAAGCGAACACGTTCCTCCACCATAGCGCCAAGTGAAAGAATTCTTTTTTTTATTTTTTCCAGTTCTCTTTGAAAATGTATGGTCATGATAATTTCCCCATTTGTTATCCGAGACCTTTGCAAAACGCCCCCTTTTGCACAATTTCGGCGTCAGGCTTAGATTTTAATCCTCAAAATATTCGATATATTCCTCCGGTTAAAATCTTCGCCTTCCTTGAACTTGAGCAAAATTGAACATTTTTCAAAGGTCTCTATCCGAACCTTCCGGTGATGTAATCTTCTGTTTGCTTAAGTTTCGGCCTTGTAAAAATGGCATTGGTTTCACCTGTTTCAATAAGTTTTCCCAGATAGAAAAAGGCTGTTATGTCTGAAACCCTGGCTGCCTGCTGCATGTTATGAGTTACAATTATAATGGTAAATGATTTCTTCAATTGATAAATTAATTCTTCTATTTTTTGGGTAGCAATAGGATCAAGAGCCGAGCAAGGTTCATCCATTAGCAATATTTCGGGTTCCACAGCCAGTGCCCTGGCTATGCATAATCGCTGTTGCTGCCCTCCTGACAGGCCAAGGGCCGATTCATGGATTCTATCTTTAACCTCATCCCAGATAGCCGCCAGCTTAAGACTCTCTTCCACTCGGTTTTCAATAAGGCCCTTATCTTTAATGCCATTTACTCTTAAACCATAAGCCACATTCTCAAAAATTGTTTTAGGAAAGGGATTTGGTTTTTGAAATACCATACCGATACGGCTTCTAAGCATTACCACATCTACCGAAGGATCATAAATATCAAGGCCGTCTAATAAAATATAACCTTCCACTCTGCTTATGGGAATCAAATCGTTCATCCGGTTCAAACAGCGCAAAAAAGTACTTTTACCGCAGCCTGACGGCCCAATAAGAGCAGACACCTCATTTATATGAAAATCAAGAGAATTATTATGCAGCGCTTGAAACGCACCATAATAAAATTTCAGATTTTTTACTTCTATTTTTACAGGTTTATCCACAGAGCTTCCTTATACGTAACACTTTCCCCAAAAGGGGTGGCTTGTTTATATTAGTCCAAAAGTCTTGACACTCTTATTACTGCATACGCTTTCTGAGACGGGAACGATAAATTATTGCTATAAGATTCATGCCCAGAACAAGAAATATCAGCACGAGTGATGTACCGTATTGCAGATGACGCGTTGCTTCGATCTCTGTCCCGGCTGTAGCAAGAACATAAATATGGTATGGCAATGCCATTACTTCATCAAATATAGATACGGGCAAACTGGGTGTAAAGAACACAGCGGCAGTAAACATAATAGGAGCTGTTTCTCCTGCGGCCCTGCTTATCCCCAGGATTGTTCCTGTAAGTATTCCCGGCAAAGCCGTTGGCAATACAACACGATAAATTGTCTGCCATTTAGTAGCACCAAGTCCAAGCGAAGCTTCTCTGTATGTATCAGGCACAGCTCTTAAAGCTTCCTCGGTTGACCCTATCATAACAGGCACCGTCATTGCCCCCAGAGTAAGAGCCCCTGCAATTATGCTAACCCCCATTTTTAGCCAGACAACAAAAAAAGCCAGGCCAAAAAGGCCAAATACAATAGATGGAATACCCGCCAGATTATTTATTCCTAGCCGGATCACCCTTATTAGCAGGCCTGGTCTTGCATACTCATTCAGGTATATCGCAGACGCTACCCCAATGGGCATAGCGATTAAAATGGCTCCTATACTAAGACACAAAGTTCCCACAATACATGGAAGGATGCCACCCTTTGTCATTGAATCCATTGGTGGTTGCGTCAAAAATGTCCAGTTTATGGCTCTCCATCCATTTGCAATCATAAAATATACAATAATAAACAACGCAAGCCCGTTAATTAAAGCTGCAAGACGAAAAACATTGAACACAATTTTCTGCAAAAGATTTCTACGGCGTTGCAGAGAAGACTTTGAGACAGACATTTTATTTCCAGCCCTTACATTTTTTTTTGTAACACTTTAGCGCTTTTAAATATAAAAGTTTCCCAAACGACTTAACATCTTGTAATTGTTTAAATTAGTACACCGAAGGCGTACCACCAATTTTCAATTTTCAATAGTCAGTTTTCAATTTTTTAAAGCGTTGCCTCACCTACCTGTTTATATTTATAAGCAATATGATCCGCTACAATATTGAAAAGAAGCGTGAAGAGAAAAAGTACTATCCCTGTTGCGAAAAGAGCATAATAATGATCGCCGCGGAATGGGGCTTCAGCCATCTCTGAGGCAATACTGGCCGGCATCGGCCTTACCGGATCAAATATAGATTCCGGTATAAAAGCAGCCCCTCCTGCTACCATAAGCACAACCATTGTTTCGCCAATTGCCCTGGACATACCCAGAATTACAGCAGTGCTGATACCTGAAAGTGAAGCAGGAAGAACAACCTTTAAAATAGTCTCCAAAGGTGTTGCGCCTAATGCCAAAGAGGCTTCTCTAAGAGAATTCGGAACGCTGTGAATTGCATCCTCAGAAAGACTGCAAATAGTAGGGATAGACATAAAAGCCAGCATTAATGACGCGTTGAAAAGATTCAAACCAGTTGGGATATTAAAAACATTCTGCAAAAAAGGAGCTACAAGAACCATCCCGAAAAAACCAATAACAACGGAAGGAAGCGCAGCTAAAAGCTCAACCATGGGCTTGATAATCTCACTAATCTTTTTTGATGTTACCTCTGCGATATAGATTGCCGTGAGTATCCCGAGTGGAATTGATATTAAGGCAGATAGCAAAGTAACTGCCAATGAAGCTACAATAAGTGACAAAATTCCAAAATCAGGGGGTTCTGATGTGGGGTACCAGTATTTTCCGAAAATAAAATCTTTAACAGAAACTTCATCAAAAATTGGAATTCCTTCCATGAAAAGAAATATCATAATCATGAAAAGCATCACTATTGAAACCGATGCTACAACAAAAAAGAGTGTGTGCATAGTCCGCTCTGTAATCTGACGAGTATTTGCCATAATAATAACCAAAAATCTGTTTTTCTGGTTCCCATGCTCCAGCGTGAAAATATATACCGTCCGGGTTCCCACACTGGAGTATGGGGAATGAGGCATCTTGATCGCTCTCTAACCGTGAACTGTGAATCGTAAACCGTTACCTTATTGTTAATACAAACGCACATATCCACTGGCGGCAACGTGGTTTTGCCCCTTTTCGGGGTTAATAACATAATTAATAAAGTCAAGCGTTTCGCCTTTTGGCCAGCCATTTGTAAACATGAAGAGAGGTCTGCTTATTGGAAATGACCCGTTCAAAGTTGTCTCTTCTGTTCCTTCTATGCCATTTACTCTAAGCGCCTTTACGCCTGGGGTTAAATAACCAATTCCAATGTATCCTATAGCATATTTATTATTCGAAACAGCCTGAACTATTGCTCCATTAGAAGCCATGACCTGAGCCCTGGGAGTAATTCTTTCTTTTTTCATTACTTTCTTTTCCCATGTCTCAAATGTCCCGGAAGAAGTATCGCGTGAGTTCATAACGATCTGCAAATCAGGTCCCCCCAATTCTTTCCAGTTTTTTATCTCGCCGGTATATATGGCTTTAAGCTGATCAAGTGTAAGGTTGTTAATATTATTGCTGGGATGTACGACAGGAATGATGCTGTCATAGGCTATGGCAAAAGCAACTGGAAACACATTTTTCTCAACTGCCAGCTTTATCTCTTTATCCTTGATAAAACGTGAGGCAGTTGCAATATCCGTGCTTCCATCAATAAGCGCTTTGATTCCATTGCTTGACCCGCCGCCGGAAAGAGATATTTTTATATCAGGGTTCTCTTTCATGTAAGCTTCCACTGTTTTCTGTGCAATCGGCAAAACCGTGGTTGAACCCTTAATTACAAGATTCACGGCCTGTGCAGGATTTGTAGCAATAAAAAACAAGCCGGCAATCGCCATTACGACAATAGAGTTTATCTTTTTCATATTTTTCCTCCCTTTTTAATATGGTTACCTTAAAGCTTAAGTGTTAGTTTATTGTTAGAATATAATAAGATTTCCGTTAGCCCTAAAAGTTAATGACTATATCCAACTGCACGCGATCCTCGTCCTTTTTCTCATCCTTGCGCTCATCGTCACGTTCGGTAAAAAAACCAGTGGCTCTGGCCTGAATATTATCGGCAAGAAAATACCTGCCATGAATATAATGTCCTTTGTTATTGGTTCCTCCGCCGTGAAAGTCGGAATCAACGAACACAGCCGGAAATGCATAATCTTCCAATACCTGGTAATGATATTTTGCGTACCAATCCCCTTTTTTCTTTTTGTTCCCAACAGATAAACCTACAAGCCAGCCAGTGTCACGATCATCACCCCCATAGGCAGCGAGATCTGCAGGATCGCTATCTCCGGGATCAACCCCTTTTTCCATGAGTTCATCAATATCAGCGCCTACATTTATAATGTAGTTCCCGAATATGGAAAATGGCACGGGCAGGACATCTTTTATATTAACTTTTGCCGCCAGCTCCCAGCATTTGAATTCATTGAGAAGTTTCTTGTCATTGTCGAAAATCATCTGCTGGCCGTACTTGTTGTTGTATCCTAAAAATGTGTCTGTTTCATCCAGTGCGCCGTCTTTGTCCCATTCAAGTTCATCCAGGTTCTTAAAATCGTAATAAGTGCCTGCTAACTCAAATTTTATCTTTTTGGATGGTTTGATCTGAGTGCCTAATTGAAACACAAGGAGGGTCGGATCTCTATCGCTGTCCTTTATCTTTAATTCCTCAATAAACCACTGACCCAGATTGGAAAAGATGCTGATACTGTCTGTAATGTTAAAATTGAGGCTTTCTGAAACTCCTTCAGGATTGACATCAGGATCCCAGACCAGTGGGGTAGTAAACAGGGGGTTCTTATGTTTCCCGCCTGTGATCTTAAAAAAATCAGCAGGTTGCCAGGACGCGTATGCCCTGTCGATAAAGATCTGCTTGCCTCGAGCATGTTCGTCAAAACTCTGGTTTGTGGTATTCTGATAGCCTGATCCTGAAACCAGCCTGACCCCAACCTTTGTGGTATCTGTTATTTTCGTGTCAAAACCAAAACGAAGACGAAGCCGCTCACGATTGCGGTCATATTTGTCATCCCCCTCATCCCTCCATTGAGTATCATGGCGCAGCCTCAGGTCCCCCTTGAAATCAATTTTTTCTATTTTTTCTAAAAGTTTAAAAGTTTTTTCTTTCGCCTTATCTTCTCTTGCTTCTCTTGCTTCTTCCTCGGTAATAATTCCTTTTTGCTCCAGGATGTCCGCCAGGTCACTTCCCCTGGCCTGGAATCCGGTCAAAAGCACAAAACTCAAACAAAGTAATAGACTTAAGTGTAATCTTTTCATCTGTTTCCTCCTGTTAAATTTAATTTTTTCCACCCATTCTCGGATAGAATTTAATCTTGAGTTATCGGCTATTCTTATATCTATCTGTTAGAACAAAATGACAATTGTGTTAGATTTTGGTTAAACCTGAATTGAAAAAGACAGGCATCGAGAATAAAAGTGTTTCGAAAAGTTTTAAACGGAGAAATTTAAGAAAAGGGGGAAGGTGGATGTCAACTCAACCGTGGGTACAGTATTTGACATGAGATGTGTGATAGTCATACACAAGTTGATCAGCCTGGCGGTAGCAAATGTCCGGTAAAATCTAAGGAACCTCCCTGAAATCGGTAATCTCTACGCCCTCTTCGTCCCTCAAAAGCGCCCTGGCATTCAGAATGGCCTTTTGCATATCCTCTTCCGGGGTGTTTGAAATCCTCCCGTGTCCTGGATAGAGCTCGTTTATTTTTCTTGTCTCCAACAGATTGATTGAATTGATATAATCGCCAACACTTCCAGACTCGCCAATATAGGAAAGTGTGCCACCGGCAAATAGAGTATCCCCTGTAAAAAGGATCTTTCGGGTAAATTCATAAATGCAAATTGAACCGGAAGTATGCCCGGGTGTATGCACTACTTCCAGGATGTAGTTCCCGAGATCAAATCGAAATCTGTTTTCCAGCCAGAGATGAACTTTAAGAGATGGCTCGTTGAGATCGCCGGATTTATACATGGTAACGTATCTATCTTCAACGGTAATCTTGGTAGCAGCAAAGCGATGGGCAGCAATCAGGGAATAATCCTGGAAATAACGATTGGCTCCAATATGATCAAAATGTTCGTGGGTATTGATTACTATATCTATATCTCTGATCTTGAGTCCCAGTGTAAGCAAGGATTTTTGCAATTTTGAGAAATTTTTATCCACTCCTGAATCAATGAGAACATTCTTATAATCTCCCCTGATCATGTAGCTGTGGCTGCTGGTATCCTCTCCCTTGAGCCGGAAAATGTTGGGCTGCAATTCTATTATCAGGTCATCTTTTACCATAATTTCTCCATTCACTCTTTTTTGCGCCTTCTTCATCCTCATAAATCTTAAAGAACTGATCCATGCGATTTTCCTTAAAATAGTTTAGTATCTCCAGCTTCAAGGAACATAGCTTTAAGCATCCTCCGAGAAGGTCAATCTCCTTTTTCATACCATTTAAAACTCCCAGAAGGGTGATTGGTTCAAACTTCTCTAACTCTTTGAAATCCATAATTACTCTTATGCCTCTTTCCTTGAGATAAGAGGAAAGGATACTTTTGACCTGAAGAGCCTCATTCTTTTTGGGTTGACCTGAGATTTTTACAATAAAAAAATCGTCGTCCTTTACTATATGATATTTCATAACTCGTTTGTCCTCTTTTGTTTGTCTTATCTTTAACCTTTATTTAAGAGCGTTGGCCATAAATTATACCGCCTGCAACAGCAGTGATTGGCGCTACGGTCACAAGACCGAAACTTCCAACGATTGTGTTTAATATTTCAGCAGCCACAAAGTTTATGTTGAAAATGTTTATAAGCGGAACTCCCTTTTTTTTCTCCTCGCTAATGAAATATGATTTATGTTATAAAACCTGTTCCAACACCTCAAGCATTCCCTTGGTAGTGATTTCCAGGGTGGACTCATT
>Ga0255428_1147_pt1 | contig 16929 bp, 18 predicted proteins | sample ANMaggSSYBR02J13_FD_182654 | JGI IMG/M metagenome (GOLD analysis project Ga0255428, IMG submission 182654) | Sediment cell enrichment communities from methane seep in Santa Monica Basin, California, United Staets - ANME aggregate JGI... | ecosystem: Environmental > Aquatic > Marine > Cold seeps >... | reverse complement strand
ATTATCGAGACTTTTTATTATTTAGCATGAAAGTACCCTTGGGTTCTTTCATCTTTTTGTGCATGTCATTCGAAGAATTTCATGCACGTTTGCTGGGACGATTCAGAAAACCGCAGAGAGCGCAGAGGCACGCAGAGAAAAACAGCACATCTCTGCGCCTCTCTGCGTCCTCTGCGGTGTATTTTTTTTGCCACGATCCATTTATCCAGAATAAATTAAAAAGTCCCTAATAATCCTTCCAACATTCATCACCATTCAAAGCTGTCGTAACGCCTTGACCGGGTCCAGTTTTGCACCCCTCCATGCAGGATAAATGCCTGCAATGACGGATATGACCAATGATACCAAAAACCCGGCTGCAAGTATTTGTACATTTATTACTGTTAAATGTTCGAAATCCGCGATCCCCAACTGTGCTACCAGCATGGGCCTGCCCACACTGTCTATTAAAAAGGAAAACAAAATCCCGAGCAGGTCACCAAGTATCCCGCCCAGTACTCCTATGATGATACATTCGGATAAAAACATCCTGATTATGTCCAATTCCGATGCCCCTATAGCCTTGGTAATTCCGATCTCATGAGTGCGTTCATACACCGAGACGATCATCGTATTTATTATCATGAGCCCGCCCACGATCAATGATATGCTTGAGAAGAATGCAAGGACAAGGGTCACAGCGTTCATTATTTTGTTGACCGAATCTATTTCATCCTGTGCACTATAGCAGGTCAGCCCCAGTTTCTCAATGGCAGTTCTTGCAGCCGGTGTCTGGCCGGACTTATCCAGCTTAACAATAATGCCGTCATAAACATCTTTCCCGGTAAGCTCCCTGGCAATATTTATATCTATGAATGCCTGGTCATCGGTATCGGTCCCGGTAGGTTTTAACCTGCCTGCTATCATAAAGGTAATATCCTTATCTATCGCCCTGCCTTCTTCTCCGTACAACCTGATCCTGGCATCAATGGCGTTTCCGATCTCTGCCCCCTCAATCTTTGCGAATTTCTCCCCGATATCACTTCCCAGCACGATCTGGTATGTTCCTTCCTCAAGCCACATGCCAGCTTCAAGCTTCAGGTCTTTGGCATCCATATATTTTGCTGAAATGCCATTGGCTTTAAAATATGTCTTATTTGGTGTCACATAATCATCCATGGTATATGGTGCGACTACAGATCCATATTCCCTGACCGCACGTACTTTTGATTCGGTTATCAGGATAATATTTCCATTGCTGACTCCCGGGGATACCTCAATTAAGGTCAGGTCATGGGATTTTTCGATCTCACCAACTGCATTGACACGGATCCCTTCCCCCAGGGATGTAACTCCAACTACGGCCGCCACACCTACTGATATCCCGAGCAAGATCAGCAGTGTCCTGACCTTTTTGGTTCGCAACTGCCTCATTGCCAGTAAGAATGCTTCAATCAACGATCTCACCGTCCGTTATTGTTATCACCCTGTCGGCATTGTTAGCCATTAGATCATCATGTGTTGTAACAATGAATGTGATCCCCTGCTCTTTATTCAGCTTCTTCATGAGGTCAATGATCTTCTTTCCTGTCCTGGAGTCTATATTTCCTGTTGGTTCATCTGCCAGGATAAGCCTGGGATGGTTTGCAAGTGCACGGGCTATGGACACTCGCTGCTGCTCGCCCCCGGATAGTTCTGAAGGGAGGTGAAGCGCCCTGTCCCTTAGTCCCACAGATTCTAACAGTTCTTCTGCCCTTTTTATACGTTCTGGCTTTGGAACCTTGTTGAAATACATGGGATACCATACATTCTCCAGGGCATTCATTGTTGATATGAGGTTAAATCCCTGGAAGACAAACCCCATTGTTTGCCTGTGTAGTTGCACGAGACTACCGGCATTTCCATAGTCGATCTTCACATCATCTATATAGACATCACCGGCGGTAGGCTTGTCCAGGCATCCTACAATGTTTAGCAGTGTAGATTTCCCTGATCCGGACGGGCCCATGATCGAAATAAACTCGCCGCTGGCAACAGTCAGGTTTACATCATTGAGCGCCACCACCTGGTTCCCTGAGCCAAAGGTGTAGTACTTTGACAATCCCTGTGTTTTAACCATACACACAATTAGTCACCTTTTACCTGCCACATAAGCAAATAGTATTGAAACAATCCCAATCATTAGCTCGAAACCAGCTGTTTTATTCGCTTCCCCTTCCCCTTCCCCTTCCTCTTCGAACTCCAGCACCAGAATCGCATTTGTTACCAACATGTAATCACCGCTGTCTTGTATGCTGGCAAAATTATCTTTAGGCTTTAGGTAATTTGTTACTTCCCGCTCATCAATTGCGATCTGGGCTGATTCACTTGTCAAGTAAATGTCTTTCCACACTTTTCCGCCGCCGAATAATATCCTGATAATATCTCCCAGAATTGGCGTGACTTCTGCTTTCTCGTTAAAAAAAAGCTTGTTGCGAGTCTGTTTTGCACCATGGGTTAAGCCCCCCGATGGAGAAGCAGTTATCAGGTATGCCCTGCTCACTTTTTCTGCATCTACATCACCTTTGAAATACGTGGTCGTTGTGGCCATTTCCGGGGTGATACCATGTTCAGCATAGATCATATCACAACCTTCATTGACCCAGTATTCAATAACTGGCGAGTCCTGGTATTCATAGATTATGAGCAGTCCGATTCCCTGTAAACAAAATGTCCGCTCATCGTCTGCCGAATTTTGTAATGATATCGAATAAGCGCCATTTTCATGTATCCGGTCGCTCAGATCATAAACATCTGTGCCTGAAAAGAAGTCGTATCTCGCTGCAAATCCTTTGGTATCGATATATCTTGAATCATGTAATACAGGGTTGACAACATCATTATGCATGACTGATGCATTCATCACCGGATATATACCTTCCAGGCCTTTTTTACTCCATACCCAGTACGTATATGCCCTTGCAAATCTGATACTTGCATCGGCCGGAACAGCAACTTCAAAGTCAACCGTGTAGGTATCATTTGACTTCATCTCTCCGCTGTATTTGCTGTTGCCAAGAGCAAATTCGACACCGCCCGGGTGTACATCATGCAAAACAGTGATCAGTGGTTTATCTCCGGCATATGATGCCGATGCCGGAAAAATAACTATTATCAGGAGACTAAGTAAAATTAAATACGATTTCATCCACATTATTGTCCTCATTTGATTCAATTACATAGTTTTTCTCGTCTACTATTGCTTTGAGGGTATGTTCGCCCCCCGCAACCGTTACCATCAGTTCCTCTTCCATTAAAGAACTGCCATCCAGCTCCTGGATATGCAGTGCCGCAATTTTTTCTTCATCAAGATATAAGTTGATATCAAATTGTCTGGCTGGTGACTCCCCATTATTTATAATGACTATTGGAACTTGATAGTCTGTTTGTTGGTTTTCGGTACCGGGTCCGGTACACCCGCTAAAACATGCAGCTACAAGAAAAACTGCCAGCAAGAAGGCTTTTTTTCTTCTAAGACTTCCAATAACCAGTAGCATTAATAACGGTGTTGATGCTTTAGCCAGGCTGTTTTCAGTTTCGGTCTTTTTTGGTTCTCCTATGGAAATAGACAGGTCGGGTCTGGTATTGACATCTACTTCTGCTTTATAGACATTGTTATTTTCATTAGACTCCAGTACTAAATTTTCAGGATCGACTATTATCTCCAGGATATGGGGTCCTGCCGTAGCATGCCAGTTGATCGTTGACCTGATAACACCGCTTGCATCCATATTCACATCAGTCGTTGAAGCCTCACTCCCATCAACATCCAGCCTGATCCTGACAAATCCTTCATGCAGTCCACCCGGATTACCTATCACTACCGGTATCTCAACATCATTTCCCTCAATAAGACTAATTTCATCGATCTCAACTTCTATCGATAGATCAGGTCCGGAATTGGTAGCTGTCCTGTGTTTCAATACCAACGATGTGATAACTGGGTGCAGATAGTCTTCACCTTCGTTATCGCCGATCTTTCCATCCCCATCCAGGTCACGTCCTAAAAGGAATGTAAGAACATTATCTGTCTGTGTATATTCAAGCACATCGAAGCATTCAATATCAAAATAACTGCTCCGAATGCCAGAACCAAAACATGCATCACCACTTACCTCATTGGCAATATCCGTTACTCCGGTGTTGTATCCCATATCAAGGAGATATTGAGGTGTGGTCCCAAGCTGGTGGCCATTAAATAACAGATAATCAGGCAGGTCCTTTGAACTTGTCAGATAAACTACTGTGAGTTCTGCTTCGTTCGGACTGGTCCGGTCCTGCATATCATTGAAAAATACAGATGTTTCATAATTTATATATTCCTGCTTTCCGCTCCATCCCCCACTATGGAGATTCACATTCCCGTCATATATCTCGTAGGTGATCCCAGGTGCATTCTTGTCTTCATAGACTGCGGCGAGTACAGCGCCGTACACCCTCCCGTCAAGTTTATTACCGGGTTCTCCCTGGCTTGTTTCAATGATAACCGCATTCTCACCGTTCACAACAATATCAGTTACATCATAGTATACCCAGTAAACTCCATGGCCTGAACAGTACACGTTTGGGCTGTCATCATTAATACCCATCAGTGGTACTTTATCCATGCTTTTACCGTTCATGTCAACCCGGACCCATCCTTCATACTCTTCCTTGCCGCCCCAGATACCAACATACAGGCGTGCCCACCTGATATGACCATCCGGCACATCAAATCTCTGTGAGTAAGGCGGGAATTCCATGCCGTGTCCGCCGTCGATATATACTCCACCATTAACCGTGCCTTGTGAAGCGATTGTAAACGGTATGCCGTCATATGAATAGCTTGCCTGGACTGCCGGAATGAATGTGAACAGCATTAAAATAAATATAATTTTCTTCATAATCTTTCACTCCATTGCTGGATATTCTCTGATTGCAGTGGCAGCTAACAAAAAGTTACCAACTACTCAATCCTGTGTATCTCCCAATATTTCTATTGCCCTTTGAAGATGGCTACCCGCCATGTCCATAGCCTCAGCAGCCAGTAACAGTTCTGCTTCAATATCCTGTTGTCCCATCTCTCCAGCCTCTTGTGCTTGCTTTCGAAATCCGGCGGCATGACTGCTATTATGCCCGGCCCAGTGTTCAAGTTTTATCTTTAACTTTTCAGGTTGCATTATATCATAGCTCCTCTCACTTTTTTAGCAATACTGTATCCTATAGCCCCTCCTATCAGGCCGCCGATGGCGGCAATACCCACCTCTCCCCAGGCATACCAGGGGGCATAATATACCTTCCATACGGCAGGTGCAAAAAAGAAATAGAACATCCAGTAAGCATAGGCACTCCTCGCCACACAGTAGATTATAGCCGTGCTCCGCCTGTCTGCATAATCTTTCTTGAATAACAATACCAGAATATCCACGATTATGCCTTCAGTCATATACCACCCCATCCATATAGTGATATTAGAGCCCCACACCACAAGTGCTACAAGTTCCACCACCGTGAACAACAGCGTGGCCGTACCCGGCTTTCTTACCAGCTGGAGTGCGATTATCATCAACACGGCCGTGGGTATGGTGAACAGCAGTCCGCCAAGGGGACCAAGCAGGTCATTGAAGGTCTGCCAGAACCACCTGAAAACAACACCGATAAGGCCAGCAAGGAGTGCTATGGTGATAAGGTCAATAGTGGTGAACTGCTCAAGCACATTGAACTTCCAGGCAACTAAAAAGGCCAGTAAAATGATACATATGCTTGCAAGCACAGTGCCGTAGGTTATCCAGGATGGAGGGGGGACAACCTCAACAACGTGGGTATAGCTAGTGGAATGAGTACCGGTACTGTCCTCATAGTTGGCTGATATTGCAAAACTTCCCTTTTTCTTGAATTCGATCGATTCGGGCGGCTTTACACTGAAAATAAAGGATATGGATTCCCCTGGCCCCAACTCCCCGATCCTGGCTGTCACAATATTATTATCAGCACTGATGTTTTTCATTGCCTGTACCGGGATCTCGATATCCATTTTAAGCGGGACTTCCACAGATACCAGGATATTGCGCAGGGTTTCATCCCCTGTATTGGTCAGGACAACCTGGCCCCTTTCATACCATGATACACCGGCAACCAGTCTGTTTTCCTGGTAAATTTCCTTATTCTTCAAGGGTATGTCCATGCCGATCTCAAGCTCAGCCGCAGCTATTTGCGGCAAGAAAAAGATCAGTAAGATGAGAATAGCTATCCACTTCATTTTTTACTCCTTACCCTGTATACCAGGAATATCATTGAAATAACCAAGACCATAACAACTGCTCTTGGTAAATTTTCTCCTTTTGATTCAGCCATTGGGTGGATCTCAATGTAATCGTCTCCCTGGTCTTCCATTAATTCTACAAAAAGAACTGCATTAAAAGGATGGATATATGTTTCCTCGCCACGCTCAAACAAGACTGAATTGTTGGCAGTATCAACAAACTCTGTGACATCCCACCTGTCCAGGTCAAAATATGCACCGGACTTTCTCCTGCCAACATCTTCACCCAGCAAATTAGAATTGAAATATAACTTATCGATCTCACCCTCATTACCTGCTATCATCATTGTCCACAGGGTGGCATTTGTTGTCCCTTTTGGGATATTACCCTTGAATATTACCTCAGCATGGTCAATTTTTGACGTTTGGGAGAGGGCATGGTTCCCTTCGGCAATCCAGAACCGGGTTTGTGGCATAGTAGTATCATTATACACTGCCACCAGGACAATACTGTACGGCGCACCGTTTGTGTTATGATAGGTTACTGATACAGTGTTCATCCCAGGTGACAATTCATCGGTGACATTTAAGACATAATCGCAAATCCCCCATGCGGCCACATAGTCTGGTTCGCTTGACCTACCCAGGCTTTTTCCATTGATGCTGACCTCGATCCAGTCGTCTTCGTTATAATTCCATACAGGTACATACAAACGGGCATATTCAATATTACCGGGCAGATCAAAGTATTCCACATAAGGGTCTTCATAAGTAAGGCCGTGACCGCCACCCACGTAAACCCCGCCATGGATACTGCCATCGGCTATGACATACAGCGGCGTGCCATCGCCCCGCCATTCACCGGCAGAGGCCAGGGGTACCAGCAACAAGATCGAAATGAAAAGAGCGATTTCCTTCATATTATATCCCCGGCACTGTGCCGCCATAACCTATAAAACTGAGATATAACCCTGTACCCATGAAGACAAAGATATATGATAGAAAAATATAATCAGCTCTACCCAGTTTTAGTTCATTTAGATATGTCCTGTTCTTTGTTGCCCGAAAGGCCCTTGAATCGGCAGCGATAGCCATCTGCCGACCTGACCTTAAAATATTGATGACCAGCGGGAAAAAGAGGTGTTTTAATGCGATTATCTTGTTGGTGATACCCTTCATCTTGAGGCCCCGTACCTGCATGGCATTTATAGTTATGAGACTTTCCTCTATCATGGAAGGAGCAAAACTTACTGCAGAAGAAACCATGAAAGCGATCTCGCTTGGAAAACCGAATTGTCTCTTTCCGATCTGGATAAAACGTACAAGACCTGCAATGAGCTCACTGGGATGGGTGGTGGCCACAAGCAGGAGGGCGGCACTTACCGATGCCATGAACCGGAATGACTGGATGAAACCATACACGGCACCTTCCATATACACATGGATCCCGCCTGTAATGGGTCCAATTACAGGGAAGTGTGCCGGGATTATGGTAAATGTGGGTGTTTCACCCCAGTAGTAGAATAATGACTGGGAGATCATGAACCCGAATACCATAGTAAACAGCACGAACGCAATGGATTTGATCTTCTCTTTGGACGGGCGTAACAGTGCCCAGAAAGGCAGGGTTGACAGGAATATTGCAAGCAATACCCAGGGTACACCGGCTGTAATGGTCAGGGTGGAGACACTGAATACCCATATTAACTTGACCCTCGGGTCAATGCTGTGGATTATTGTCTCCTTTTGTTCGTAACGGAATATTCCCCGCAAAAGATCACCAAAATCATTAAGATTTTACATAGACGTAATACTCCCGATATAAGGCTATGTTATTTATACTTAATTGGTGTTATTCGTTGAATAAAAATAAAAATGATATCAATTAAAAATCTTACTTATTATTATCCTGGTTTTGAAGATGCAGTACTTGATAATATCAACCTGACAGTTGAAGAGGGTGAGTTCATACTCTTGCTTGGGCCCAGCGGTTGCGGGAAATCAACGTTAGTCCAGTGCTTGAATGGTATAATTCCCAAAGTTGCCAGCGGAGACCTAAGTGGTGAGATATTCATAAACGGAAAAAATGTCAGGGAGCATAAGGTCTACCAGTTATCCACCGATGTCGGGCTTGTGTTCCAGAACCCTGATACCCAGTTGTTCGGGCTGACAGTGGAGGAAGATGTTGCTTTTGGCCCTGAGAACCTGGGTATTGAAAGAGAAGGGATACGTGCACGTGTGAAGCACTCCCTGGAAACGGTTGGATTGACGGACTTTAAGGATAGGTTCACTTTCACGCTGTCAGGGGGTGAGAAGCAGCGAACAGCCATTGCAGGCAACCTTGCTATGGAACCCAAAATACTTGTGCTTGACGAACCCACTTCAGACCTTGACCCTGCAGGTACGAAAGAAGTATTTGAGACCCTAAAACACCTGAACCGGGATAGGAAGATCACAATAATCCTGATAGAACATAAGATCGATGAGGTGATGGGGCTTGCAGACAGGTCGGTAGTGATGGACAAGGGCAGGATAATCCTGGATGGTAATACCTTTGACATTTTCAGCAGGAACCTTGATGTCCTGGAGGGAATTGGCATTCATCTGCCCCAGTTGATGCGCATTTCCAGTTTGCTGGGGGTAAGACCATCCTACAAGGAAATTGTATCTGGCCTGGGCAGTCTGGACAGCTCTTACAGAGACCTGCCAGCTGCATACCATCCGGCCAGTGGTCCCCCCCAGGTGGCGTTTGAGAATGTCGAATTCAGTTACCATGACGGCAATCTGGCATTGAAGGGTGTCAACCTGGAAATTAGACGGGGTGAATTTGTGGCCCTGATCGGGCCCAACGGCTCAGGAAAGACCACCCTGTTGAGCTGCCTGATAGGACTTAACAGGCCAACGGCGGGGCGAATACTGATAAACGGGCAGGATATTCGAAAACGGGGTGTGGCAGAACAGGCCCAGGTTGTGGGGTACCTGTTCCAAAATCCGGATTACCAGTTATTTACTGATAGCGTGCATGAGGAGGTGGCTTTCGGGCTGAAGAACAGGCAGACAAGACCTGATGATATTGAGAAAAGAGTGGACCAGGCCCTGGAAATGATGGAACTGTCAGAATACCGCGACCGGCACCCGCACTCACTGAGCAGGGGCCAGAGGCAGAGGCTGGCAGTTGCTTCCATACTGTCGATGGAACCTGATATTATTGTACTTGACGAACCCACTACCGGGCAGGACCGGGGACATCTGAACAAGTTCCTGGCCCAAATGAAAATGTTGAACGAGGCTGGAAAAACGATAATCCTGATAAGCCATGACATGGGTGTAGTGGCAGAATATGCGAGCAGAACCATTGTGATGAAAGATGGGGGGATATTGATGGATGCCGGTACCAGGGAGGTTTTTTCGAGACCTGATGTTCTCGAGGAGGCGTCCATCGAGCCGCATCTGCTGGCCCGGGCGTGTAATGATGTGAGGAGGGCGGGGGGAGATATTCCGGTGCTGCTGACTGTGGGGGAACTGGAGCGGTATTTGGGGTAGGGGGGAGTGGGGATTTGTTTTTTGCCTCATCTTCCCTTTTTTCTTCTATGATTCATGCCCTTTTTAGATTTTTGTTTATTTTGGATTGCTTTTACTCGAGATTTTATTTTTTGACCTTCACGTTTCTTATTAATTTTCATTAAAAAATTAGCATAATCTATTAAGTATTTCACGATTAATGGACTCTCTTTACCGAAGGATGTTTCTACAATCTCAACCGCTTGTTTGAAATGGGATTTTGCTTTCGAATATTTGCGTTGAGCTTGATAAAGTGAACCCAAATTAATGAGGGTTATAGCTATATCTGGATGATCCTCCCCAAGGACTTTTTTTTCGATATTCAGGGCATTATTGTAAAATTCCTCTGCTTTTTCGTATTTGCCTTGATCGTGATAAAGTAAACCTAAATTATTGAAGGTTGCAGCTATATCTGGATGTTCATCACCCAACTTTTTCCAGATAGCTAAGGCATTATCATAATATTTTTCTGCTTCTTTGTATTTGCCTTGATTTTGATAAAGTCCAGCGAAATCATTAAATGTTTCCGCTAGATCTGGATGTTCATCACCCAACTTTTTCCTGATAGCCAAGGCATTATCATAATATTCTTCTGCTTCTTTGTATTTGCCTTGATATCGATAAAGTCCAGCAAAATCATTAAACGTTTCCGCTAGATCTGGATGTTCATCACCCAACTTTTTCCTGATAGCTAAGGCATTATCATAATATTCTTCTGCTTCTTTGTATCTGCCTTGATATAGATAAAGTCCAGCAAAATCATTAAACGTTTCCGCTAGATCTGGATTATCCCCTTCGAATACTTTTTTTCTGATACCCAATGCTTGTTCAAAAAATAGTTTAGCTTCATCATAAAGTGCCCGTGCTTTCAAGTAGTTACCAGCTTTATTAAGCAATCTTGCAGCTTCTTGAAACTCAAAGTTCGATTTTTCGATGAGTTCCAAACAGGTTTTAGCATGTGGAATCATGGCTTCACAGATATTCCATGTCTTGAACTCTACTTCAGGAAATGCTTTATCTACAGCTTTTATTGTACACTCTACCCACTTGCGTTGTATATCATTTTCCATCCTATCCTTCAGCACTGCTTGAATCATGCGGTGAATGCTATATGTTGGTGAACCTGGGTCACGGCTGATAAGTGAATATTTATTAAGTGGATCGAGTACTTCATCAAGAGCAAGTGGATTTGAATCAACATCAGCAAGTGATTCACAAAGAACTGGACCAAGTTCATTGGCTCCTTGAGCAATTAGTTTAAGTGGAATACTATATGGATTCAAAAAAGCACTGACATACAATAAATCAATAGCAGCATTAGATGTTTGCTCTACTTGTTCAAAATTTAAAGACCATGTGGTTGCTACTGTTTTCAGATATCTATCTGACTTCGTTTTTTCAAGCAACTCTATGCCTCTTTTACGATAACTGATGAGATAGTCATTAAATGTTGAACTTTTTTCGTATATGTAAGCCCCTGCTTGTTCTAATGCCAGTGGAAAATGATCGAGTTTCTCACCGAGTTGTTCAATTGCATCAATTTCAATTTGTTCAAGTGGATGTTTATTTCGTCCGGTTCGTATTAGTAAAAACTTTTTACTTTCATCTGGTGACATTTCATCCATTTTTATAGGATCCATTATGCCGAGATTGCTAAATATTTGGGCTCGGGATGTTAATATAATGTGACCTTTTGGCAAAAGAGGAATAAAATCTTTGACTAGCTTTGGATTATCAGCGTTGTCGAAAATTAATAACCAACCACTATCAGTTTCAAGCCGATGTTTTACGGCGTCAACTATAAGGTCTTGCTCTTTATTGTCTTTAACTGATAGATTCAATAAACCAGCAATGTTAACAAAACTTGATATTAGAGATTCCGTAGAATCAGCATTTACCCAAAAAACCTCTTTGTATTCGTTCTTGTATTTATGAGCATATTTTATAGCAGTCTCCGTTTTTCCTATTCCACCATATCCACTGATTGCTTGAGGTTGCGATAATGCTGCAGCACCATCTGATTTAAGCGCTTCATGTAATTTTTCTATATAAATTTCACGACCTGTGAAGAATGGGTTTTGCAAAGGAACATTAGATTTAGGTTTAACAAAGGCTGATTCTGGCTTTACTGTTTTTGGTTTTTCTTTCCGTGGAAATAATGGTGTCCAATTTACTTCTGTATGCTCACCCAATGGCTCTAAAATCTTACATTTACCACTTGCCCAGAATATAGGTAAGCTGTTATTTGGACTATTGTATCTGAAAAATACTAAAGCTCCAGAATTCTCATAACCTAATGGACCAATCTTATCTAATCCCTTAGTTAATTGTTCACCAATAGTAGAGGCCATTTCCTTTGCTACTCCGCTTTCTTCGGCTGTAAATATATAACCAGTATCAAAAGCCGTATTAGAGATTTGTTCTGTAGTTAAAACGATTTCAAATAAACCACTTTTTTTTATTTCATTAATTCCATCTTCTAATCCAAAAATTGCATAATAATATAATTTCTGGTACCCAATTTTCTTATCATTTTTCAATTTTTTAACATAATTAGTTGCCTGATGGCCGGTTCCAATCATATCATCAATAAAAACAATGCTCCGGCTATCAGATGGATCAAGATTTTGTGACAACACAAATTTTGGGTCTTCTATTAATTTATTTAGTGAATAAAATAGATGAACTGAACTTTTTTCAATTCCTTCAATGTCTGAAATTACAAAACCATTCAAACCAGAGATATAATTTTTTATTTCTTCAAGGCTTTTGTCAATTTTATCCATTTTAAAATAAGTAATATTTGATAGCAATTTCAAAGCATATATTTTCCAATCAAAAAAAGGGAATTGAGCAATCCAATTATCTGCTTTATTTGTCAATTCATCATCATTTATTTCAATTTTAAATTTTGATTTAAACTTAGAATAATCCAGAGTTGACTCAATATTCTCTTTATGAATTATAATGAACTTTGTATTTCCAAATTCAGTGGGATTAAAACGATTGAAAGATAGCTCTTCTTGAATATTATCCTTTATATTTTGCCCAAGGAGGTGGATGATTTCATCTAATTCTTTTGAAGGATTCTTTAAGATCAAACTCCCCGCATAAAGTTTTGACCATTCGTAATCCAATTGCTGATTATCTTTTAATCCATCAAGAGATTCTTTTACTTTGTGAAACATTATAAGTCCACCAAACAGACCGTATAAAGAGTTAATTTTGTTTATCACCCCAAATACATAAAAAACTATCCAAATATTCTTTGTATATTTCGAATTGCACAATCTAAATTCCCAAAATGATTTGATGAGATCGAGCGAGACATTTTCAGGACTATACATGGAATTAAAACTTGAAAAATCCGGTCAATATCCTGTTTTTGCGAAATTTGCCATAACCCAAATGATCACCGTTTCAAAACGACTCCCCTCATACCAGCCATACCACCGACCATACACCTCACCCAAATCCACGCCCCCATCCTGTAATTCATTCATCAGCAGCCAGAACATATTATTCGCCTGCCCCACCATATCGGCTTCCACCAGTTCGGGCCTGGTTCTGACAGCCCCGGTAATTATCCCTTTTACCTGTGCCCTCATCTTGATATTCAGCAGCACCTCGTCAATGCTCCCGCACTCACTGAGCCGAGGCCAGAGGCAGAAGCTGGCGGTAGCTTCCAGGCATCCCATTTAGCTGCATCTGATGGCCAGGGCGTGTAATGATGTGCGAAAGGGGGGGCGGGATATTCCGGTGATGCTGACTGTGGGGGAGCTGGAGCAGTATGTGGTTTTTGTCGGAGGCTCACTTCTTATTTTTTATCCTTCCAATTCCACCATTTCAGTTTTTCCGGATCGGGATTTTTGTTTTCGGCAAAATAAACTGAAGAACGGCAAACATAAAGCACGCAACGGTCAACTTGGCATCCTTGATCTACACAAATTCTAAAATACAATTCTTCAGGATCTTTGCCTTTCAAATCGGAAACTTTTTCAATCCCGATATTCCATAAAATTTGGGAAATGCTTTTCCCAATTCCTGGGATTGTTTGCAATTCTTTTAGATTACTATTCATCTAAGTAAGTGCTCCTCAAATTTTCATATCTTTGAACTCTGGGATCTATTCAATTAGACGATCCTCTCGTTGAAATATTATTTCAACATCATCCTTTTTAATCATTGCCCAAGTTAAAACTGAGCCAGAATAGTCACCCATTTTAACTTCTTTGCTTTTGTCAACTGATATCAGACCATGCGGACTGCCTGCGCTATTTGGCAAAAGAGATGGATGTGGATGTTCTAATCTTCGGGCATTTCCACCATCCGATAATCGAGGAGTCCGAGGTGCTTCTGCTCTCCTCGGGCAGTGCCATCGTGCTGGACGAACCCACTACCGGGCAGGACCGGGGACACCTGATCAAGTTCCTTGCCCGGATGAAGATGTTGAATGAGGCTGGAAAAACGATAATCCTGATAAGCCATGACATGGGTGTGGTGGCAGAATATGCGAGCAGGACTATCGTGATGAAAGACGGGGGGATATTGATGGATGCCGGTACCAGAGAGGTGTTTTCCAGGCCTGATATTCTTGGCGAGGCGTCCATTGAGGCACATCTGCTGGCCAGGGCGTGTAATTATGTGCGAGGGGAGATATTCCGGTGATGCTGACTGTGGAGGAACTGAAGCGGTTTGTGGGGTAGGGGCGGGTTCGGCCCCACATCTGGGTAGATTGAAAATAAAGAAATAGTAGTAAATCAATTATTGCAACATGGTAAAATTAAAAATATTCACAGCTGTTTTACATAAGGAAGAGGATATGTATGTAGCAGAATGCCCTGAAGTTGGGACTTTTAGCCAAGGAAGGACCGTAGAAGAAGCTGTAGATAATCTTAAGGAAGCCACTGAATTGTATCTAGATGAGTTTCCGGTTGAGAATGAAGTCAAATCTATTATAACTACATTTGAGGTTGCTTCTATTGCCGAAGCTTAGGAAAGTATCTGGGAAAGCAGCTGTTAAAATTCTATGCAATAAATTTGGATTTGAAATTAGAGGTAAATCTGGTAGTCATGTACGACTTTCAAAAGTGACTCCAGAAGGTAAAGTTGGCACTGTAATACCTATGCACGATGAAATTAAAATCGGCACATTAAAAGGACTATTAAAATTAGCAGAAGTAGATCCTGATGAGTTTAGTAAATATATTTGATGTTTTTACTGTATATATTTTATAAATATGTATTCACGTAACTGCGACCGAAGGGAGCAGTTTCTTAATTTATTTCACAAATAATTAAACATCATATCAACTCAAATAGAGAGTGGATTTACACATCCCGGGATAAAATTCCCTCATACTACCCGCACCACCGGCCATACACCTCACCCAAATCCACGCCCCCACCCCCATCCTGCAGTTCATTCATCAGCAGCCAGAACATATTATTCGCCTGCCCCACCACATCGGCCTCCACCAGTTCGGGCCTGGTCCTGCCAGTCTCGGCAATTATCCCTTTTACCTGTGCCCTCATCATGATATTCAGCAGCACCTCGTCAATGCTCCCGCACTCACTGAGCCGGGGCCAGAGGCAGAGGCTGGCGGTTGCTTCCATACTGTCGATGGAACCTGATATTATTGTACTGGACGAACCCACTACCGGGCAGGACCGGGGACACCTGAACAAGTTCCTGGCCCGGATGAAAATGTTGAACGAAGCTGGAAAAACGATAATCCTGATAAGCCATGACATGGGTGTGGTGGCAGAATATACCAGCAGGACCATTGTGATGAAGGACGGGGGGATATTAATGGATGCCGGTACCAGGATGTATTTTCCAGGACTGATGTTCTTGAGGGGACGTCCATTGAGCCGCATCTGCTGGCCAGGGCGTGTAATGATGTGCGAAAGTGGGGGCGAGATATTCCGGTGCTGCTGACTCTGGGGGAATTGGAGCGGTATGTGGGGTGGGGGGGGTTGGGTCCTACATCTGGGTAGAGTATACGACGTAGGATTTCGCTAACGCTCAAATCCGGGGCATCTCGAAGGTGCATGAAAATAACTATTTTCAATTATTATAATTATATTAAATGTGGTACAGAAATTAATACCATTTTTTTAGTATGATTCAATAAAATAAGTAGGTTTTTTAATCATTAAGAAATTTATAAGAACTTAGAGCTTCAAATGAGGATAAACGGAGATGATCAATTGTCAGATTTCTTGAAGAATGTCATATTGAAATTGGATTTTTTAGGTGAATTAAAACTTACCAGACAATTTGTGGATAACATGAAAAGAATCGTATCAAATGACTTTCCTGATTTTGAAACTCAAGATCAACTATCTCTAGAAGTTATGATTAAAGTGGATGAAAGTGAAAAAACTACTAAAGAGAAAAGATCTAAAGCTTATCGTTTTTCTGATACTACAACTAATAATTCATTAACATTAGAACGTGATGCAATTATTTTTGATATGAAAAAATATAATGGTTATAAAGATTTCAGAAAAATTATACAAAAGGTAATTCAAACTGTAGAGACTGAAAATCCATCTGCAAAGTTATCTAGAACAGGTCTCCGTTATATAAATCAGCTAATTATAGATGAAGGAAATCCATTTGATTGGAATGAATTCGTAAAAGAACCTCTTACCAGTAGTCTTGAGTTCATTGAAAACCGAAATGAACTTTCAAGATTAATGGGGATTATAGAATTAAATAGATCAGATTATTTTATCAGATTTCAGTATGGTTGGTACAATAGTGAATTTCCAAATCCAATTGCTAAGAAAGAATTTGCTCTAGATTATGACTGTTATTCTAAAAATGAAATAGATATCTCTGAAGTTCTTAGCCAAATTGATACATATCATACCGCAATAAAAGATTTATTTGAATATAGCAAAGAAATTGGTCTGCAGAGTATAATTGAGGATTAATAATGACTGATGAATTAACGAATTATGATTACTTCAGTGCATCGGAGACTGTCGCACCTTTTCCAAAACACAAGAAAAAAGAGGAGTCTTATAAAGATATTAATATTGATGTTGAAAAGTACGAAAAGACAAAAGTAAAAAGGAAAACTTTTCGTTATGTTCCC
>Ga0255428_1136_pt1 | contig 17582 bp, 14 predicted proteins | sample ANMaggSSYBR02J13_FD_182654 | JGI IMG/M metagenome (GOLD analysis project Ga0255428, IMG submission 182654) | Sediment cell enrichment communities from methane seep in Santa Monica Basin, California, United Staets - ANME aggregate JGI... | ecosystem: Environmental > Aquatic > Marine > Cold seeps >... | reverse complement strand
GGGAGATGCAGAGCCAAAGGAAAAAGAACAAACCCTTGTGGACGATCCTGGCGGTTCTGAGACTGTTTTGATTGTAGAAGATGATTATGGTCTTCGAAAGTTTGTGCAAGAGGTTCTCTATGGCTATGGGTACAGGATCCTTGCAGCAGAAAATGGTGAAGATGCTTTGAGGGTCAGCGATGAATACGAGAGCCCGATCCACCTGTTGCTCACCGATGTGGTAATGCCCAGGATGGGCGGGAAGGAACTCGCAGAAAGGCTGCAGCCTCTATATCCCCTGATGAAGGTGCTTTACATGTCGGGATACACGGACAACGCCATTGTGCATCACGGTGTTCTGAAGCCAGGGCTGAATTTCCTTGAAAAGCCTTTTACACCGGAAGGCCTGGCGCGGAAAGTGCGGGGGGCGCTGGACGATGAAAATTGAAGATTGTATATTGAATATTGTATATTGAAGGAATTCTGTCAATTTTATATAAATTAATAGAGCGTAGCGATTTCCACAAATATTCAACCTGTGCGGTTAGCCATTAGCGGTTAGCCGTTAGCATTGAAAATGGGTGGAAATGAGAGATTTTAGAGAACTTAAAGTATGGGAGAAAGCCCATCGTTTTACATTACAAGTCTATAGAATCACAAAGAATTTTCCTTCTGATGAACGATTTGGACTTACGATTCAGCTATGCAGGGCTGCGGCATCCGTTTCGACGAACATCGCTAAAGGTTGCGGAAGAGATAGTGAGCGAGAACTTGCCAGGTTTATGAGCATCGCTGCCGGATCTGCAAGCGAGGTGGAATATCATCTGCTTCTCGCTTGCGATCTCAATTATATACAGGAATGAAACATATAGAGAACTTAATCAACAGGTCAATGAGGTAAAGAGGATGTTAAACAGTTTTATCCGAAAGCTAACCGCTAACGGCTAAAAGCTAACCGCACAGGTCTAAAAAATTGGAGTTTTTAATGACTGAAAAACCAACCTATGCAGAATTAGAACAAATGGTAGAGGAACTGAGAAAAAGTGAAAAACAACAACAGATCATTCTCAATGCTTCTGGTGATATGATAATGCAATATGATACAGATTTGAGAATAGTGTGGGCAAATAAGACCGCAGCTACTGTACTTAATAAATCTGTTCAAGATATTGTTGGGCATCAATGCTATAAAATATTTCAGGATAGAGATACCACTTGCCCAGGCTGTCCTTGCGTAAAAGCCCTGGAAACTGGAAATGTTGAAAATCAAATTATGCATCATCGGGCTATGGATGTTGTAGGCGAGTCTTATTGGGACAATTGTGCTGTGCCAATAAAAGATGATAACGGTCAACTTGTCGGATTCGCTGAGATCGCTCGAAATATTACGCATAAGGTGCTGGCAGAGAAGGCGCTGCTGGACTCCCAACATGAGCTGAATATCAGGAATAAGATCGCAAACATCTTCCTTACGGTTTCTGACGAGGAAATGTATGGCGAAGTCCTTCAGATTGTTCTTGAGGCCATGAAAAGTAAGTATGGTATATTTGGCTATATTGACGAAAACGGAGATTTGGCAGCCCCCTCAATGACAAGAGACATCTGGGACAAATGCCGTATCTCTGACAAGAAAATAGTATATCGTCGGGAAGAATGGGGCGGTATATGGGGACGTGCGCTCGTAGAAAAGAAGACACTTTTTTCGAACAAACCCTTTGAGGTGCCTGAGGGACATCTGCCTATATCCTGTGCTGTGGTTGTTCCTATCATCGACCATGGAGAGTCAGTTGGAACATTGGAAGTCGCAAACAAGCCCAAGGGTTATGACGAGAAGGACATTCAATCGCTGGAAATGATCGCTGACCACATAGCGCCAATCCTAAACGCGAGACTACAGAGGGACAGACGTGAAAGAGAGAGCAAGCAGGCGGAGGAGACGCTGCGGAATAGTGAAAAAAGACTTGCAAGAGCTGTTGAGGGAAATTCGATCCCAACCCTTTTGATTGACAGCAACCACATTATTACGCACTGGAATAAGGCTTGTGAAAAATTAACCGGCATTTCTGCTGCTGAAATCGTTGGCACCCAGAAAGGGTGGTCGGCTTTTTATGCTGAAGAAAGACGGTTGCTGGCTGATTTCATAGTGGATAAAGCAACAGAGGAAGAGATAATCAGGTATTATGAGGGTAAGTATAATAAATCTAATTTGATTAAAGGCGCGTATGAAGGTGAAATTTTCCTTCCTGATATGGGCGAGAAAGGTAAATGGCTTTTCGTAACTGCATCTCCATTGAAAGACTACCATGAAACGGTCATTGGAGCAATCGCAACCATTCAAGACATCACTGAGCGCAAAAATGAACAGGAGCAGCTCCGGCAGTCCCGGAAGATGGAGGCCATCGGCACTCTGGCTGGCGGCATTGCCCATGACTTCAACAACCTGCTGACCGTCATTATCGGTAATGCCCAGCTTGCTTTGATGGATGTCACCAAGGATGAATCCTTGCGTGAGGGAATAGAAAAGATCAAGAAAGCAGGGGAGAAGGCGGCATCTCTTACCCGGCAGCTTCTTGCCTTCAGCCGCAAGCAGGTGATAATGCCCGAGGTTATAGATCTGAATAAAGGGATAAACGAAACAAAAAATATGCTTAAGCGTACGATCGGAGAAGATATTGAAATTTTAACGATTTTAGAACCTGAGCTGGGGAAAGTCTATGCAGACTTCGGACAGATCGACCAGGTGATCATGAACCTTGCGGTCAATGCCAGAGACGCCATGCCACAGGGAGGAAAACTCACCATTGAGACAGCCAATGTCGATCTAAACAAGAACTATTTTCGCGAGCACGGTATTAAAGAAGAAAAACCAGGCCATTATGTGATGCTAACTGTAAGCGACACCGGCATCGGGATGGACAAAGAAACCCGGGAACATATCTTCGAGCCTTTCTTCACCACAAAGGAAGTCGGCAAGGGCACGGGACTGGGTTTGTCCACAGTTTACGGCATTATCAAGCAAAACAATGGCTTTGTCTGGGTTTACAGCGAGCCTGGCCAGGGTTGCACATTCAAGGTCTTTCTGCCAAAGGTAAAGGGAGATGCAGAGCCAAAGGAAAAAGAACAAACCCTTGTGGACGATCCTGGCGGTTCTGAGACTGTTTTGATTGTAGAAGATGATTATGGTCTTCGAAAGTTTGTGCAAGAGGTTCTCTATGGCTATGGGTACAGGATCCTTGCAGCAGAAAATGGTGAAGATGCTTTGAGGGTCAGCGATGAATACGAGAGCCCGATCCACCTGTTGCTCACCGATGTGGTAATGCCCAGGATGGGCGGGAAGGAACTCGCAGAAAGGCTGCAACCTCTATATCCCCAGATGAAGGTGATTTACATGTCAGGATACACGGACAATGCCATTGTGCATCACGGTGTTCTGAAGCCAGGGCTGATTTTTTTTGAAAAGCCTTTTACACCGGAAGGCCTGGCGCGGAAAGTGCGGGAGGCGCTGGACGATGAAAATTGAAGATTGTATATTGAGAATTGAATATTTAAGGAATTCTGTCAATTTTATATGAATAGATGGAGCGAAGCGATACAATAAATATTCAATATTCAATATTCAATATTCACTATTCAATTTAAATCGGTATTCAATTTTCACTTTTTATTAGTCTTGTCTATTATGAATCAAATTTCATAATAGTCTTGACTTTTATGAAGTTTGATTCATAATAGCCGCATGGAACGATATTTAGAAAAATATATTAAAAATGATTTAAAAGAGAAAATTATACTTTTATCAGGGCCGAGACAGGTTGGAAAAACAATACTGTCAAAGCAGCTTATACCTTCGAATGTTTATTTGAACTATGATTCAACTTTAGATCGAAAAATTATTTATGCACAAGAGTGGACAAGAAATGTTCCCTTGGTGATCTTTGACGAACTCCATAAAATGAAGAAATGGAAATCGTGGATTAAAGGCATATATGATACCGAAGGGATCCCTCCTTCATTAATTGTCACTGGTTCAGCCAGGCTGGATGTTTATAAAAAAGGGGGAGAATCACTGGCAGGCCGTTTTTTTCCTTATAGACTGCATCCATTGACAGTCAAGGAAATCTGCAAATATCTAAATAAAGATTCCGAAAGCGCATTGGATAAATTAATCAAATTTGGCGGTTTCCCTGAACCATATTTAAAAAGCAATGCAACTTTTGCAAAACGCTGGAGGAGAACACATACTGATACAATTATCAGAGAAGATCTTCTGGATTTAGAAAGAGTAAGAGATATAAAGTCAATCGAAATAATGATTGATTTATTAAAAATCCGTGTAGGTTATACTACTTCATATACATCATTAGCAAATGATCTTCAGGTCTCTATCCATACAGTGAAACACTGGTTACAGATTCTGGAAAACCTGTATGTCATTTTTCCGGTTCGACCTTATCATAAAAACATAGCCCGCAGTATTTTAAAAGAATCAAAATATTATCTGTATGATACCGGCGCCGTTGAAGGGAGCCTGGGTGCAAAACTGGAAAATATTGTTGCCTGCGCTCTTTTACGGGAACTCCACCTTATTGAAGACACAACAGGTAATAAGACAGCGCTTTATTACCTGCGGGACAAAGAAAAACATGAAGTCGATTTTTTTATTACCATTGAAAACAGGCCGGCAAAACTGATTGAAGTAAAAGTAAGTGATGATAAATTTTCTTCATCATTATTTCGTTTTCATAGCTTTCTAAAAGATGCAACGCCAGTCCAGATTGTTTATAAACTAAAACGCAAAAAGTCAAAGGGCCCGGCAAGCATGCAGCCTGCTCATGAATTTTTAAAGAATTGCGATTTGATGGGTAAATGGAAATGACGAGAAAAAAGTAGAACCTTCTTATGGTACCACTACCAGAGGTAGTGGTTTAGGCCGATTAATTAATGGCACGTATTCTTATAATAGACGATGATGAGCAAATACTGGCTATGCTTCGACAGACGTTAGAGCGCGAGGGATATGAAGTTATGGAGGCTTCTGAAAATATTCAATATTCACTTTCCAACCGGTCATGGCTGATCTTTTCTTAGATAAACTCCCATTGGAATAATCCTATGAAATTAAAGCGTATTTTATGTGTTCTATTAATATTGTTTCTAATCGGATGTGCTGATAATGATGAGTCGCCCGTAAAGAAAAGAGATGATTTTAAAGAAACTCATAGGCAAACCGCAAAAAGACTGAACTGGATAGGGCACTGGTTAACAGAGCATGACAGGGAAATCCTAGTTAAAGAAATTGCACAAAACTTTGAGTTGATGAATCCGGATATAAATGTCAACCTAACAGATTCCAGACAAATAATGAGCTCCAGGGGCCCTGAAATAACCGGTAAATTTATTGCAGATATGATAAAGAGCGGGAACATTGAATGGGATGTTGTGAGGATGAATCAATTCATCTACCAGCATGTTGCAGAGCAATTAGATGATCCAAGCTGGGGTGAAAAATATCTTGTCAATTTTGAAGAAGTTGATGGTTTTAATCAGACACAGAAATCTTTTATTATAGATGATCCTGTTTACAGGAAACAGACTGGTGGAATCTTGGTCGGACCTTATATTGAGGGTTATTACATGGCAATTTTCTATAATAAAGATGTTGCTGAAAAAATGGGGGTTGAAATAAAACGATACAACATGACCTTTGAAGATCTTTTGGGGTATGTTAAAACAGTTAAAAAATACAACAATAAGCACAATACAAATATTGCTGCTTTCTATGAATCTGCAAACTGGATAACCATGAAGATATTGTTCCAGAACCTTTTTAAGTCAGAGTTTGAGGATTTTGGTAAAGCTAAAGAAGAAGTTGGTTCTGATGAAAAGAACAAGGTTCTTTTAAAAACCTTCCTGGCTTTTGAACAGCTTGGCAAATATAATCCTCTTATAGATTCATATAAGGATAATGTCTTTTATCAGACCAGGCATCTTGTATTGAATGATGAGTGTCTGTTCTTTATAAATGGCATCTGGATGTATAATCACTGGATGGGTATAGATCAGGAAAAGACGAAAAAGATGATCCCTGCTGAACTCCCCGTATTTAAGGAGGTAACCCATTACTCTGGTAGTTTCATTCCAACATGGGCAGTTATGAAGGATGCTCCCAACAAAGAAGAAGCAATCAAACTTCTGATGTTCTGGAGCAGAGCACGGATTGCTGAAAAATGGGTGCGTTATGCAAAAGCGCCCACAGGGTTGGCCGGTAATATTAGTTCTTCTGATATCGGCGATGACCCTTTTGATCAATTCATTATAAAAATTACAGATAACTATGGTAGCAATGTTCATTATAGTGATAATGCGGGATACATCTTAGGAGAAAAGAACCAGCTTCTGCAGCATAATATTAACAAAAAACTGTTGCAGCTATTAGACGGAAATATAACCGCTCAGCAGGCTTATAATGAAATTATGAAAGAGGTTAAATGAGAAAAAGTAAAATATCTAATTTAAGCTTAAGAACAAAAATATTTATATTTACTATGATGCCGTTTGTTCTGGTGATTATAATAATCAGTATATTATCAATTCAAAACAGGATAAAAAATGAAAGGGAACTGACTTCAAATAGAATTGAATCTTATGTAACTCTATTGGAAAGCGGTGATTTAAGTTTTAACAGTATAAAACAAAAGGAAAAAATAGAAAAACTTCTCAACGAGAAAGTTTTATCGGCCGAACTTATAAAAAGAGACCGCAGTATTGCCTTTACCACCGGCGGTAACGAATATGAAATTAACAAAGAACAAATCGATAAAGCATTTCAAGGAATCAAACAATATACATTGTTTGTTCTCTTCCTGAATATTTTTGGTATAATATTATCGTTCTTATTAATATATTTTCTGTCTAAAAAAATTATATTAAACAGGCTTAAGAGTTTGACTGATATGTGTTCCGAGATCAGAAGAGGAAATCTAAATCACCGGCTGTCCGTTACATCACATGATGAGCTTGGAAGACTCGCTTTAACTTTTAATGATACAACAAAGAAACTGGCTGAACGTAATCAGCAGTTGAAGGAAGAGAAACAGAAAGTTCTTGATAATATCAGGGAATTGGTAAAATACCACGAAAACCTCGAGGAATTAGTAAAAGAACGAACCGGAAAACTGGAAGAATCCAGGACCGAACTTGATGTTTTAAACAAACAGCTTCAAGCCGCCAACAAGGAGCTGGAAGCCTTTGCATATTCCGTATCCCATGACCTCAGGGCCCCGCTGCGGAACATTGATGGTTTTTCCCAGATATTGCTGGAAGACTATTCGGGTATTTTAGATAAACAGGGGCGGCACTACCTGCAAAGAGTAAGGGCAGGCACGCAGAATATGGGTCAACTGATAGATGACATCCTCAGTCTTTCCCGCAGTGGACGTCATCACATGGACAAAAAAACAATCAATATGGAGTCCATTGTCAGAGAAGTTTACAACTCACTTGAAAATGAATTAAAAGACAGGAAAGTTGACTTTACGGTTCATGAATGTCCACCTGCTCTTGCTGATTCTCATCTTGTAAAAATCGTGTTTACGAACCTGCTGTCCAACGCGTTGAAATTTACCAGAATCCGCGAACATGCGAAAATTGAAACAGGTTTCATGACTGAAGATGGCCATACAGTTTTTTTTATAAAAGACAATGGCGCAGGTTTTGATATGAAATATGTTGATAAACTGTTTATTCCGTTTCAGCGGCTCCATCGTGCAGAAGAATATGAAGGTTCTGGTATCGGCCTGGCAATTGTTCAACGTATAATTCACAGGCATGGCGGCCGGATCTGGGCGGAATCGGAGATAGATGTGGGAACGACGTTTTATTTTACTTTTTCCGTTTAACGGGTTACTGGTTACGGGTTACGGAAGGATAAAACTGAAAAGGAGAAAAAATGCGGCCGGAAGATATAAAAATTCTTTTAATTGAAGATAATCCTGATGATGTTGAGTTAACATTAAGGGCATTTAAAAAACACAATCTTGCCAATCATATTACTGTTGCCAGGGACGGAGAGGAGGCCCTGGACATCATATTTCAACACGGGAAGGAAGTCTCCGGAAGGTTGAAACCGGATCTTATATTGCTGGACCTGAAGCTGCCCAAGGTAGATGGGATGGAGGTCCTCAAACAAATCAAGAAAAATTCGGAAACAAAAGTTATTCCTGTGATTATTTTAACATCCTCAAAAGAAGAAAATGACCTGGCTGAAAGTTACCTGCTTGGCGACCTTGAAATGCTTTATCGATTTGTTCTTTGTTAATTTCATATTCGTTACCGCCGGTGGTAATGCAGTTAGGGTTATACTGGCTGTTAATAAATGAACCGCCTCCACTGAAACAGTGAGAAGTGAAAATTGAAAATTGTATATTGTATATTGAAGGAATTCTGCTAATTTTATATGAATTAATGGAGCAAAGCGATTTCCACAAATTTTCAATATTCACTATTCAATTTTCAATTTATAGGGCTTCCACAAATATTAAATTCTCACTTTATAAGTAAGGAGTAACGACAATGGCTAACATCCTGGTTGTAGATGATGAAAAGTCCGTACGAAACCTGTTAAGCCGGATGCTTTTAAAAGGTGGATACGAATGCACCCTGGCTGCTGATGCGGTAGATGCCCGTAAATTCATTAAAGAACGTAATTTTGAGCTGATCTTGAGCGATGTAACTATGCCGGGGGAGTCCGGCATTGATTTTATCCGATATGTTGCGGCCGAATATCCGGATACAGCGATAATAATGGTGACAGCAATAGATGACCCCGAAATTGCCGAAACAGCCCTGGAGGCAGGAATTTATGGGTATATAATTAAGCCTTTTAACGCGAATGAGTTGATCATTAACGTTCGTAATTCCCTGCGTCGTCGTGAGCTTGAAATTGCAGATGGAGCTTACCGCAGGAACCTGGAACAGATGGTGGAAAAACGCACCGCTGAATTACAAAAAACACTGGAAGGGACTATTTCCGCCTTGATAATGACCGTTGAATACAGGGATCCATACACAGGCGGCCATCAGCAGCGAGTGTCTGATCTGGCCAGTGCTATAGCAAAAGAAATGGGTTTTCCGGAAGATAAGATAATGGGGATTCGTATGGCCGGGTTGCTTCATGATATCGGCAAAATAGCAATTCCTGTAGAGATTCTCAGTAAGCCAGGTCGATTAAGCAAAACAGAATTTGAGCTTATTAAAAATCACCCTCAAGTCGGTTACGATATATTGAACTCAATAAAATTTCCATGGCCTATTTCTCAAATAGTTCTTCAACATCACGAAAGAATAGATGGTTCCGGATATCCTAATGGGCTTTCAGGTAACGAAATACTAATTGAGGCTAAAATCCTGGGAGTTGCGGATGTTGTTGAAGCCATGGCCTCTCACCGGCCATACAGGGCTGCCCTCGGTATTGATAAAGCCTTGGAAGAAATCTCAAATAATAAAGGTAAATATTATGACACTGAGGCAGCAAATGCGTGTTTGAGGGTTTTTAAAGATAAAAAATTTAAATTTAAATAGCGTCTGAACGAAAAAGTCTTTTTTTCAATACTGACAATAGTTTCAGCTTATTTGGCTATGTGAAGCTTTTTCAACACCAGCGTGCTTTCAACTACCATCCATATTTCAAGGAGAAAAACCGCCAGCCCGATGAATAGCAGCAGCCAGTTTGAAGTAATAAAGAATTTGTTAAGATTGATGAGCATAGCCCATCCGGTTATAAACAGCATGAATACCATAGGAATCATGGTATATACAATTTGAATCTTTTTACGGGTAAGATACACAGTAATTAAAAGAAGTGCCAGCCCTGCCAGCAGTTGATTAACCGATCCAAACAGGGGCCATAGAATAAGGGCTCCTTTGCCGCTGCCGTTATAGAAAGCAAGGGCAAGTGCGGTTCCAACCGCTATAATAGTAGCCGGATGTTTTCTTGCAAAAACCGGCATTTTCCAGGCCGTGCTTAATTCAGAAATAATGTAGCGCTGTAATCTGGTGGCGGTATCAAGGCTGGTTGCGGCAAAAGAAACAACGAATACACCCATTATTGTAATTGTCAAATCGTATGGAATGCCGATTTTTTCAATCATATTAGCTGAGCCGATCACAAATGCACCTATCTTTGATCCGAGTCCGGATGCGGAAGCCCAACTCGAGTAATGATGAGCAAAGGCTGCGGCTCCGACAAATGTTTCTCCTTCCTTGCTAAAGCCTAATGCTAATCCCGCTCCACATGCGATTAGAACAAGAACGGCAAGCATGCCCTCCATAAGCATTCCGCCAAAGCCTATAAAAAGTGAGTTGGTTTCATTTTTACATTGTTTTGATGAAGTGCCTGACGAGACTAAAGAATGGAAGCCCGATATGGCGCCGCATGCAACTACAACAAAAATCATGGGCAGAACAGGCGGCGCTCCCTGAGGCGTGAGATTAACGGCAGGTGCCACAATAGTCGGTTTTGTAATAATAATGCCGATAGCCAGCAAACCCATTGCAATGATTAACTGGTGGGAGTTAATGTAATCTCTGGGTTGCAGCAGGGTCTGAACTGGCAGTATAGATGCAATATATGCATAAATAAGCAGTGCAACCACCCACAATGCTACCGGACTCAGGCCGAAGATGGCCGGCATCTTAAAAGGGAAATGAGTTCCTATTATTATGGTAAGATACATCAGTGTAACGGCGATGATGCTCATTGGAAGGGGTGGAGCGCCTTTTTTGTAAATCATGTGTCCAAGCCAGACGGCAATGGGGATCTGAAGCCAGACAGGAATTACAGCCTGGGGATACATGTTAAAAACGACGGCTATGACCACTCCGAAAATGGCTACAACTATTAAAAGCTCCAAGAAGATTATGAGTAAAAAAAGAGTGCGCACTCTTTTATTGATAACATCTGAAGCAATATCACCGATACTTCGGCCTTGATTACGCAGTGAGATTACCAGTGCTCCGAAGTCATGCACGGCTCCCATAAAAATAGAACCTAAAAGTATCCATACTAATGCAGGCACCCATCCCCAGATAATAGCAATTGCCGGACCCACGATCGGGCCCGTACCTGAAATGGAGGTAAAATGATGTCCGAACAGAATTTGTTTCTTAGAAGGGACAAAATCAACATTATCCTGAAATTCCCTGCAGGGGCAGATGGCTTCAGGGTTCAGTTTGAAAATCTTTCGTCCCAAAAACTTACCGTAAGTGTGATAGGCAATTATATACAAAGCCGCCACGCCGGCGGCCAAAAAAAGTGAGTTCATAAGTTTTTTTGTAATGATTCACGGTTGACTGTCATGGAATTTTTGTGAATATTTTTATTCTTTTGTTTAGAGGATGCGCAGAAACGCCATATCCGGCATCTTGAGCCATTTTTCTAATGCTGTGTGAAGAATCAGCAAAATCAAGAGGATAAGGCCTTATATCGTCTTCGCTTTCAACAATATTGAATTGAATTTCTTCATCTGTAAGAATTATTACGGGTTCATTGCTGTTATTTAGCTGGTCATACAAGTTTTTCCAATTTCCGGATGTATTCATTAATAACTCCTTTAATCAATATATCTTAATAATGTTGAATTTGATTATTTGCAAAAGTAATATAGTTTGAATTTTTAATCAAAGAATTTCTTCTGTCTTTGCCGTGGGGTAAGGATAAAAGGGCTCGGTCAGAGCAGTACCGGTATTGCAATGGCATATGTCAAGCCGGTTATCAATAGTATGCCGATAATATTCAGCCACAATCCCGCTCTGCACATTTGAGGGATAGTAACGTAGCCTGTACCAAATATAATGGCATTGGGCGGGGTTGCTACCGGAAGCATGAAGGCACAGCTTGCAGAAATTGCGGCTGGTACAATTAAATGAAGTGGATGAAAGCCCATTCCAGAGGCAATAGCAGCCAGTACCGGTATCAATGTAGCAGTGGTTGCGGTGTTGCTTGAGAGTTCTGTAAGAAAAACAATTATGGCGCTAACCGACATCACAATAAATATTGAATTCATGCCGGAAAACCCGTGAACTTGATTTCCGATAAGTTCGCCAACTCCGTTTGCCTTTATTGATGCTGCTAAACTCAGACCTCCACCAAATAGTATTAACAGGCCCCAGGGCAGTTTGACGGCTGTTTCCCAGTTCATTACAAAAACCTGTTTTTTGAGATCAACAGGGATAACAAATAATGCAAGCGCTGCGACAATTGCTATACCGGTATCAGTCATACCTGAAAATATCCTTAATCCATTCCATTCTATTTTTGCCAAAAGCGGACGGAATATCCATAATGACGCAGCCATAATAAAAACAATAAAGGTAAGCCATTCTCCACGAGTCATATGCCCAAGCTTTTGATATGCGCTTTTTGCAAACGCAGCGCCGCCTTTAATAGCTATATTTTGAACTGGATACAATACACGCGTTATAAGCAGCCATACTATTGGCACAAATACGAATACCAGCGGCAGTCCTACGCCCATCCATTTTACAAAGCTGATCTCAATACCCAGATTATTTTTAATATATGAAGCCATAAAAAGGTTCGGAGGTGTGCCGATAAGGGTGCCGATGCCGCCGATAGAAGCTGAATAAGCAATTCCCAGCATCAGGCATATTGAGAAGTTCTGTTTGTTATCTTTTTCAGATGTGTGGTTTATTTCTACTGATGACTTGTTATCTTTTGATAAGACAAGATCTATTACACTCAAGCCTATTGGAAGCATCATAACTGCGCTGGCTGTGTTTGAGACCCACATGCTGAGAACGGCTGTTATGCCCATGAATCCGGCAACTATGTTGTTTGGTCTGGTGCCGGCCAACCTCAATACAAAAAAAGCAATGCGTTTATGAAGCTCCCATCGCTGCATTGATAGAGCAAGAATGAAACCGCCCATAAATAAGAAGATCAACTCATGTCCGTAAGGAGCGCACGCTTGTTTAACAGAGGCTGCGCCTGTTGCCGGCAGCAATGCTATGGGAAGAAGAGCGGTGGCGTAAACAGGAATTGCCTCAGTCATCCACCATATGGCCATCCAGACTCCGGTGGCGGCAGTTACTTTCCCGGCATGAGAAAATTGCACAATTTGTCCCTGGCTGTTCTGATAGGTTTCAGGAAGAAGAAAATATATGGCCAGGGCAAAAAAAGGAGCTATAAACAGACCTATCAACTGAATATTTGAACGTTTATAAGTTATACTTTTATCCATCAAATCAACTTGGATATAAAATGGTTTTTGTGGGAATGACGAGCGCCTGATACGATATTTCACGCATGACACGACAATTTTTTACAGCCTTTCTTTTATTATGACATCAACACATGACTGGTCTGCAAGAGTGGAGAGGTCTCCCAAATCGGCTATATCACCTGCCGCTATTTTACGTAGTATCCGCCGCATGATCTTGCCACTCCTGGTCTTTGGCAGCGTATCCGTGAACTGAATTTTCTCAGGCGTTGCTATTGGGCCAATATCTTTTCTTACATGGGCAATCAATTTCTTTTTCAATTCTTCTGATCTCTTCACCCCGCTTTTTAAAGAAACAAAGGCATATATCCCTTCTCCTTTTACCTCATGGGGATAGCCGACAATAGCTGCCTCCGCCACGCTGTGATTTGCATCAATGGCACTTTCAATTTCTGCTGTACCCAGGCGATGGCCTGAGACATTAATGACGTCATCTACGCGTCCCATTAACCAGTAATAGCCATTCTTGTCTTTTTTTGCTCCATCGCCGGTGAAGTACATGCCCGGGAATTGGCTGAAATATGTGTTTTTGAATCGCTCTGGTTCACCATAGACGCCCTGCATCATGCCGGGCCAGGGTTGAGTCATGACCAGGTAGCCACTCTCGTTAAGGCGGGCTTTCTTGCCGTTATCTTTAATGATTAGCGGGGCTGCACCGGGAAAAGGAACTCCGGCCGATGCAGGTTTGTTGGGTATTGCCCCTGGCAAAGGAGCTAGTACAACTCCACCGGTCTCAGTCTGCCACCATGTATCAACTACAGGGCATTTGCCTTGACCTATGTTTTTATGATACCAGTGCCAGGCTTCAGGGTTAATGACTTCGCCAACACTTCCAAGCAGTCTTAAACTGCTGAGATCATAATGTTTAGGCCATTTTCCACCATGTTTGGCCAACACACGGATAACTGTTGGGGCGGTGTAAAAAATAGATACCTTAAATTTTTCTATAATTTCCCAGAACCTGCCGGGATCCGGATAGGTGGGAACCCCCTCGAACATTATTGATGTAGCGCCGGCTGAAAGAGGACCGTAAATAATATAGCTGTGTCCGGTAATCCATCCTATATCTGCTGTACACCAGAAGGTGTCTTCATCTCTCGCGTCAAATACCCATTTGAAAGTCTGATTGGCGTAGAGAAGATATCCTCCTGTCGAGTGCAGTACTCCCTTTGGCTTGCCGGTTGAACCGCTGGTATAAAGAATAAAAAGCGGATCAATAGCGTCCATAACAGCCGATGCACAGGAGTTTTTTATATCCGGAGCGTTCATTTCATCGTGCCACCATGAATCTCGTTTCTTTTTTAAGGTTATTTCTGTATTGGTTCGGCGTACTATAATACACTTTTTAACCTCGGGACAATTTTTAAGGGCTTTGTCGGCATTTTGCTTGAGAGATATGGTTTTCCCGCCGCGGAATCCGCACTCTGCTGTGATTAGCATTGAGGCACCGCAATCTTTGATTCTGTTCATCAAAGATTCAGCGCTAAAACCTCCGAAGACAACACTGTGAATAGCTCCTATCCGCGTACAGGCGAGCATTGCAATTGCAAGTTCAGGAATCATTGGCAGATACATGGTAACTCTATCTCCCTTTTTGATCCCATTTTTTCTTAATACATTTGCAAATCTGGAAACCTCTGTATGAAGCATCTGATAAGTATAAATTTTACTTTCATTCGAATTTTCACCTATCCAAATCAAGGCAGCCTTGTTTTTTCTCCATGAATAAAGATGTCGATCAAGGCAGTTATAGGATACATTAATTTTTCCACCTTCGAACCACTTCACGTATGCTTCGGTAAAATCATACTCAAGCACGTTTTCCCATTTTTTAAACCAGTGCAGATCCCTGGCTCTTTCTGCCCAGAAATCCTGTGGATTGTTAATTGAGTGTTTGTAAATTTCTTTATATTGCCTAAAGCTTTTAATTGCCGCCTTTTTTTGGAACTCCCTGGATGGAAAATACTTTTTGCAGTCCTTCATCTTCACCTCCGGTTATTATTTTATAATCGTCTTCATCTTGTTACTGCACCGGTCATATACAGAATTTGCCAGAGATTTTATCTGGTTCTGAACATCAGTGAGTTCGGGAAGACCTGGAGGGGGTATGAGGTTGAATTGTTTTATGCTGACAGGTTTGAAACGCAGGGTTTTGTCAATAGAAGCTATTTCGTCAGGTGCGAAATTATCGCCCATAAAATGTTTTTTTGTAATTTCTTCAAGATCCATGCCTTTCAGGAAGTTCAGGATGGTAAGAAGGTCATGGTTGTCCTCAAACTTTTTCAGGTTGTGATTTACCGCTTTACATTCATCCATAAGATTCCTGTAAGCTTCAAGGTACTTGTTATTCCAGGTGCATAGCCTCGTATATGATTCCAAAAAGAGTTTTTTAAATTTTAAACGATCTGTCAGGCCGCGAACCTTAATGAACAGTACATCTTTGCGGTATGCAAAATCATCAGCTATCCGTTCCTTAAAAGGGATTTCTTTTAATCCAAGCAGAAACACAAACTCATTGATGAATTCAGGCTTTGGAAGTAAGTTATACATTCGTGCAAAGCGTTTGAAGAGCATTTCCTGAAGCTGAGCGGCTTGATCAGCCAGCTCCTTAACATAGGCAATCTGTTCTTCGATCAACCGTCGTTCATATAAATAATTATTAATAACCTCTGCTTTGACCTCCTGGGTCATGGCGGAGATTAAATCGTCTGTCATGGTCTTACCTCAAGATGTTTCAATTTAGGTTGAAGAAGGTGTAAGTTCATTTATCCTGTTTTGTACAAATTCAACTGCTGCTTCCAGCTTGTCTATAGAGCTTGTTTTTACAGTTTCCATGAGTTTTTTTACTTGTTCTTCTTCTATATGGAGGAGCTTTGAAATATAAAAATCGTCCAGTTCTCCACCCTCAACAAAAATACCGCATCCGCCCGCAGTGCCCAGAAACTCTTCATTAACAAATACAGGTATTACAAATTTGGTAAAGCCGACATCGCACTTTTTAATCACCGCTTTTTGCGTGGTGCGCGCGGTTTCGGCCATGGACAACTGTGCGGACGAACAAACCACCCGGCTATCGTCATTTCCTTTTATAGCCGGACAAATCTTATTAGCCCATCCTGCCGGCGGATGAACCACAACTCCGTCTCTATCTACAATGCTTCCGTTAAATCCGAATTTATCATAAATTTCCTGCGCTAGGCGATGCCATACCTCGACTGGTGCGATATCTATAAGCTTCATTGTTACCCCCTGATAAGTAGTGTTTTTCAGATAAATTTTAAACCCGCATGTATTCTTAGGAACGGGGACGAAATAACTTCCCCAACTATGCATCACAGCTTCAGGCCGCCTTTGTCTGATCTCAAATCCCAAAAATATTGAAATAGCTCGCTATTCCATCAACTTTTGTGATCTGAGATCAAACAAATTCGACCCAAATCTGTGCGCCTACTTAGGGAAGTTATTTCGTCCACGTTCCTAAGTTATTTCGTCCCTGTTCCTTAACATGGGCTAATCTTATGGGTCAAGGAAGTTTTGGTGGTTGAACTGCACAGGTTATCAAAACACCTTGGCGCTATGCGCTTAATGATACTGAATGTTGTTTGTTCACATAATTTCTGACAAACCGGTTAATCCGGTCCCAGGTATAATCTGTTATGGCTTGAGCCTCTTTTTTTGAAATTGTCTTAATGTCATCTGAAAGGCTTTCTATCTTATTTTCATCAATACCGGTTATTTTGTTTATAAGAAAAGAGTCAACCTCTCCTTCTTCAATTAAAAGTCCGCAGCCTCCAACTGTTCCTATAAATTCGTCGCCGATAAATATGGGGGCGGCTATTTTAATCAGGCCTGCATCACATTCTTCTATAATGGGCTCACCAGTCAACTTTGCCTGAGAAGCCATGTTCATATTTGCAACCGCACAAATAAAGTTTATTCCCTTGTCGTTTGCCTTAATAACAGGACAAAGCCTGTTCGCCCAGTTTGTATTATCGGTTATTCTGATTCCATTGATGTCGTAAACATTAGCATTAAGGCCGGATTTTCTGTGTATTTCATTTTCAAATTCAACCCATTTTTCAATAGGCAGTATGTTTGTAAAACTCATTATTAACTCCTTTTAACTCAGATTTAAGTAGTTTTTTAGTTTTTTAACTCCATTATCCATGTATTATTATTGAGGCCAAAGCTTGCTGATTCCTGAAATTACTGTTCTTTAGCCCGTATTTTTCACAAGCTGAGTCTGCCGCAGGCGAAGGCTATTAACCCGTGGCGCTTAACTCAGGTTTATCCCAAATTTAGTGA
>Ga0255428_1133_pt1 | contig 18162 bp, 16 predicted proteins | sample ANMaggSSYBR02J13_FD_182654 | JGI IMG/M metagenome (GOLD analysis project Ga0255428, IMG submission 182654) | Sediment cell enrichment communities from methane seep in Santa Monica Basin, California, United Staets - ANME aggregate JGI... | ecosystem: Environmental > Aquatic > Marine > Cold seeps >... | reverse complement strand
TTTCAGATGCAGGATTCATTTCATGCGACGTCTCTGCGACAAAGCCAAAGTAAAACCTTTTGGCTTCCACGCTATCCGGCACCTAACGGCTTCCACACTGTTCAATCGGGGGTATGATGTGGGGGTGATTCAATCCATCCTTCGGCACAAAAGCCCCAGTACAACGGAGCGGTATTTGAAGAGCATCGGCATGGAAAGAGTGCGAGACGCCCTGGAAAGCTTGCCCTCCAAACCGGCGGAGGTTGTGTCGATTGATATTGACCGAGTCTACGAACGAACGTTAGGAGAGTAAAATGAGAGGCCAGAAAAGCAAAAAGCCGTCTATGGAGCCGTCATCTCCACAAGCGGCTTTCATGAAAAGGCGTAAGGCCTTTAATTTACTGGTGATCCCACGGGGAATTGAACCCCGGTTTCCGGCGTGAGAGGCCGGCGTCCTGACCGCTAGACGATGGGACCCTTTTTAAGTCGAACATGATTATAGAAAAGGGTATACTTTGTCAAATATTATTTTATAGATTTGAATACTTCTCAATCCTTTTACCCTTTCTGTAGCCGAAAACAAAATATATTATACAACCGATAAAAGGGATAAGAGCAATTATTCCCCATGTAAACTTATATGCCAGTTTACCAAAATCCTTCTTAGCTATATCAAATATGGCCAGGCAGGTTATTACGTAAAACGCTATGCCAAGGCCTACAAAAAATGTTGTGGTATTCAATTTTATCCTTTCAATTCAATAATTCAAATATTTTTAATATAGTATCCACATAATAGTTACTATGGTTATAATGATAAATGACCTTATAGGCATCTTTTCTGTCTATTCCCGGATGCCATCCGTAATGGCCGAGATATGTTGCTATACTTATTATAGCATCGGCATGGTTAAAAAGATCAACACTTCCATCTCCGTCCCCATCTTTTGCGAATGAGAGAATACTGCTTGGCATGAATTGAGCTATACCCAATGCCCCCGCAAAAGAGCCATTAATAATAGCTGGATCAATTCCCTCTCTGTTTACATATATAATAAAAGCTTTGAGTTCTGAATAAGCCCATTTTGATTTCCTGTCTGACCACTTATTGAATTCTTCCCTTGTACGACTGTAAGAGCTTGAATTTTTATCCCAGACCATCTCACGGATGTTTAAATCCGACAAAGAAGCCAGCGTTGAAAGAGTGTTTAAAACAGATCTGTTCCCAATTACTTTTCCAAGTCTTGTTTCAACCAAAATTATAGAGGTTATAATTTTTTTGTCCACGCCGTATATTCTTTCCGCACTTGAAAGCTCTGTACTATATTTGCTCATATATTTTTTTGCCTTCTTAATGGAGCTTTTGGAAGTGAACTGATCGTAATTTAATTTAGCTTCGCTATGCACGAAATATCGAGAAACACCTTTAAAATCAAAATAGACCTCTGGTCTGCTGTATAAATCTTTTATCATACCTTTATCAAAATCTTCTATTATGAGTCTTTGCTGCAGGGATTCAAAATATACCCTGCTGTTATCTGCAATAGCCTGGTTTTGAAAAGATGGCACGGCAATTAATATCAACAAACCTGTAAGCAGAACTATAATTGTGCTGTAGTTAATTTTAATAGGCATCATCGCTACTCTCCGGGTAATAATTTGATTAATGACTCTGTTGATTTACTCCGATGATTTACTCCGATTTTGAAAATCAGAACACACCATGTTGCGTTATGCTCAAACATTACACACAATATATTGTGCCAATTTTTCTGAGAAGCTAGTAAATCAACAGAGTCATTAATTAAGTTAAATATTTTTATTTATGTTATTATTATTGCTTAATTGCAACAACTTATTGTTTGCCCAATCAGAAGAACCGCTTGGGCCACGTTTACGAACAATAGTGAAGAATAAATATGCCAACGATATAATTATAGGCGCAACTACTGGCTCTTGGGCTTTTGGTGAATTGGAATATAAGCTTCCAGTTTGATTTTGCATGACTGATGGGACGAGCTTGAGGGAGGGCTGGTGGAGAATACGGATTAGATCTTGTATAATTTTTTTATATTTGGTACAAAAAAAGTTTTGCTTGCTCATAATAATTTATTGATACCTAAAACCTGCTTGAAGAATTTAAATTGCACCTGCGGCAAACTAAGCTTGTGAGAAATACGGGTTAATTTTGGAGGGTAACTGCATGTTGTTTACTGTTCTTCTTTATATCTCTCTTTTTGTCTTTCTTCTTGGCCTGATCTACAAGGTTTCCACCTGGTTCTCGCGAAAAATAGGAATTGCGTCTAAAAATTTTACGACATCTGAAAGAATATCAGCGGCAGTAAAGGGTATATCGGGCGTTATATTCAGCCCAAAAATCCTTATTCTTGCTAAAGTTTTCTTGCTCGACGTTGTGCTGCAAAGAAGAATTCTGAAAGAAAACCTCCTCCGGTGGTTGATGCATATGCTGATATTTACCGGATTCATGATGCTGCTGCTGATGCATGCCTTTGACTCTTTTATAACCTCACCTCTTTTTAAAGAATATTATTCTACTGTAAACCCGTTTTTATTTCTCAGGAATTTTTTCGGCATTATGGTTTTAGCCGGCTTGATGATCGCCGTTTACAGGCGCTTTATTCTGAAAGTACCCCGCCTCAAAACCAGCCCCATGGACTACTATGCCATCATTATTCTAACTGTTATTATGATTTCAGGTATTTTTCTGGAAGGTATAAAAATAACATCATATGCTGAATTCCAGAATATGGTGGAAAATTATTCCGCCCTTGATGATGAGGGAGAAATACTGGCACTTGAAAAATTATGGGTTAAGGATTTTGGTCTGGTTTCACCGAATGTTAAAGGGCCGATTGATCCTGCGATTATCCCCTTCTCTAAAGAATTACATAATATGAACTGTGCTGAGTGCCATTCCTCACCCAAATGGGCGTTTACCGGTTATCCGGTCTCCAGAATTTTAAGCCCTGTTGCTTTATTTCTGGACAGGTCGGGAGTAACGACGTTTTTATGGTATATTCATTTCCTTGCATGCTTTATCGGCCTTGCTTATCTGCCTTTCAGCAAGATGTTCCATTTCATCGCCAGTCCTGTAAGCCTCCTTGCAAATGCTGTAATGGATAAAGACAAATCTTTTCCTGCAAATATCGCAACCAGACAGGCAATGGAACTGGATGCATGTACTCACTGCGGCACTTGCAGTCTTACATGTTCGGTCGCAACGGCCTTTGATAAAACAGGTAATTTAAATATTCTTCCTTCAGAAAAACTGGTATTTCTAAAAACCTATGCCTCGGGCAAGGATTTAAAAGAAAATGAGCTTAAAGCCATTCAGGAAGGAATTTATCTGTGCACCAATTGTGACCGCTGCACAGTCGTGTGTCCTGTTGGTATAAATCTCAGGGAGTTGTGGTTTAACGTAAGAGAAGAACTCATTCAAAAAGGCAATCCAATACCACTTGTGCTTTCACCTTTTTCTTTTTATCGCGGTTTGAATCAACAAAAGCTGGATTCAAAAAATTATTCAAATCCTGCGAGCCTAACAAAGGATGCTATTACAGACAAATGCGAGTTAATGAAAAATCCTGATAAAGTAATTTCTTTAACTCCAGTTAATAAAGAATTTAAGGAAAAAGTAGATCTTTCTTCTCAGGCAACTACCTATTCCTATTGTTTTTCCTGCCAGAACTGCAGCACTGTATGCCCGGTAGTGGGTAATTATGAAAATCCGCAAGAGGCTCTTGGCCTGCTGCCGCATCAAATCATGCGTTCTGTCGGACTTGGCTTAAAAGATCTGGCTTTTGGTTCAAAAATGCTCTGGAGTTGCGTAACATGTTACCAATGCCAGGAGCATTGCCCTCAGGGAGTAAAAGTTACCGATGTTTTGTATGAGCTGAAGAACCTTGCAATAAAAGAGAGTTTTAATAATGAATAAAATGATAAAATATGCATTGTTTCTTGGATGTAATATCCCTGCCAGGGTGCAGCAATATGAGACCTCAGCCAGGTCTGTGCTTGCTGAGCTTGGCGTTGATTTAGAAGATATTAAAGAGTTTAACTGCTGCGGTTATCCGTTAAGAAATTCGGATTTTAAGACATCTGTACTCTTTTCCGCACGGAATCTGGCTCTGGCGGAAAAGCTGGGTTTAAATATGATTACGCTCTGCAAATGTTGCTATGGCAGCCTGAAAATGGCTGAACACCATATGAAGGAAAATTTATTTCTTAAAGATGAAGTCAATGAAACACTGGCAAAAGAGGGATTAGAGTACAACGGGGATATTGAAATCAAACATCTTCTGTCAGCGCTTTATTCAGATATAGGAATCAATACATTAAAAGAAAAGATAACAAGAAGTTTCAAAAATCTTAAAATTGCTACCCATTACGGATGCCATGTTTTGCGTCCAAGTAATATTATGCAATTCGATGATCCAATATCGCCTGTTATTTTCGATAAACTTGTGGAACTAACTGGAGCAAATAGCATTGACTGGTCATTAAAGCTTGAATGCTGCGGAGCACCTGTACTTGGAATAAATGATGACCTTTCAATGAACCTGACGGAAAAAAAACTAACTGACGGAAAAAAAGCTGGTGCAGACTACCTTTGCACTGCCTGCCCATGGTGCCACCTGCAATTTGACAGTGTACAGAAGATGATGTTAGAGCAGCGACGCTTGAACAATCATCTTCCGGCAATTCTATTCCCACAGCTCCTTGGGCTGGCTATGGGTATTGATAAACAGACTTTGGGAATAAATATGAATCAGATAGACATAAGTGCTATAGAACCAGAATTGAGCTATTAGCAGTTAGCTATTAGCGGTTAGCACAATAATTTCAATATATTGATAGATGTCAACATTTCACCCAATGGGTGAAAATCGAATCGCTGGTAACCATCTGAAATAATAAGAGCTAACAGCTAATCGCTAAGAGCTAATCGCTCATCTTAGGTAGAGACCTCATTATCATAGGAAAATAAATGTCAAAAGAAAAGATCGGTGCTGTAATGGTTGTAGGCGGCGGAGTTGCTGGAATGCAGGCCGCACTGGATGTCGCAAATTCAGGCTATTACGTCTATCTTGTTGAGAGAACAAGCTCTATCGGCGGAATCATGTCCCAATTAGACAAAACCTTTCCGACCAATGACTGTTCCATGTGTATTATCTCGCCCAAACTGGTCGAAGTCGGCAGGCATATAAATATAGAATTACTCACTCTTTCAGAAGTCAAAGATATATCAGGGGAAGAAGGAAATTTCGATGTACAGGTAACTCAATACCCGCGTTATGTTGATATGGATAAATGTATCGCATGTGGTCTATGCGCACAAAAGTGTCCGAAAAAAGTTGACAGTGAATATGATGAAAGACTTATAAAGCGCAAGGCAATATATTTAAAATATCCGCAGGCTGTCCCCCTTAAATATGCAATTGATTCTGAGAAATGTATCTTCTTTAAAAACGGCAGGTGCAAGGCATGCGAAAAATTCTGCCCCACCGGTGCCATCAACTTTGATGACCAAAAAAAAGATTTGAGTCTCAAAGTGGGCTCAATCATCCTTGCCACCGGCGTCAGGGCTTACGATCCGGCAACTCATGACATTTACGGGTACGGAAAATCTCCTAATATAATTACCAGCCTGGAATTTGAACGAATTCTTTCAGCATCAGGTCCTTTTGGCGGACATCTCGTCAGGCCATCAGATAAAAAGGAACCAAAAAAGATTGCATGGCTGCAATGTGTTGGATCAAGAGATACCCATATAGGAGCCAGAGGCTATTGCTCGTCGGTCTGCTGTACCTACGCAATAAAAGAGGCCATGCTTGCCAAAGAACACAGCAAAGAGCCTCTGGATACAGCTATTTTTTATATGGATATACGCACTCACGGAAAAGATTTTGAAAAATATTACAACAGAGGCAGAGATGAATCAGGCATAAGATTTATAAAATCAAAAATCAGCAATATCTTTCCGGTTGGAGATACAGGCAATCAGATCATACGATACATAGACGAAAACGGCAGAAGAGTTGATGAAGAATTTGATATAGTTGTCCTCTCGGTAGGACTTGGCATAAGCAAAGAAGTAATAGAACTGGCCGGGAAATTAGGTGTTGAACTTGATCATTATAATTTTGTATCAACTACAAGCTTTGACCCTGTAAAAACCTCCGTCCCAGGAATAGCCGTATGCGGAGCCTTTGAGTCTCCGATAGACATCCCCACATCAGTCATCGAGTCAAGCGCGGCAGCAGGCTTGGCAGGAATCAGCCTTTCCGAATCCCGCTGGAGCCTGACAAAGAAAGAAGAAATTCCTGAAGAAATTGATATCCGCGGAGAACCTCCAAGAATAGGGGTTTTTATCTGTAGGTGCGGAATTAACATCGCCGGAGTGGTCGATGTGCCGGCTGTAGTCGATTTTGCGAGTACCCTGCCGTATGTTGTTCATACAGAAGAAAACATGTTCAGTTGCTCGCAGGACACTCAGGATAAGATTACAAAGATAATAAAAGAAAAACGTCTGAACCGCGTGGTTGTGTCAGCATGTACTCCCAAAACGCATGAACCGCTTTTTCAGGAAACTTTAATCAATGCGGGTATTAATAAATACCTGTTTGATATGGCCAATATCCGCAATCACTGTTCATGGGTACATAGCGCAGAACATGAAGGGGCAACCGAAAAGGCAAAAGAGCTGACCATGATGGCCGTAGCAAAGGTGGCCTTGCACGAACCTCTAATTGAACCGGAACTGGAACTTAACCAGTCAGCTCTAATCATAGGCGGCGGCATATCCGGTATGGCGGCAGCAAAAACTTTATCAGGACAAGGGTATCATACATATCTGATTGAAAAAAATGAAATGCTCGGCGGACAGGCACGGCATATCCATAAAACCTGGCAAGGTGAAGATGTACAGCAAAATCTAAATAGAATGATTGAGGAAATTCAGTCGGATGATAAGATTGATGTCTATTTGGAATCAGAAATAACTGAGGTTAACGGTTTTGTCGGAAATTTTAAAACCAGTATCCAAAAGGACGATAAGGAAGAAGTCCTTGAGCATGGTGTGACAATAATTGCATCAGGAGCCGAAGAGCTTAAGCCTGATAAGTATTTATATGGCCATGATCCTCGCGTTCTGACCGGTCTTGAATTGGACCGAAAATTTATTAAAAACGACAATTCTATCAAAAATATAAAGTCAGCTCTGTTTATCCAGTGTGTCGGCTCAAGAATAGAAGAACGTCCTTATTGTTCAAAAACATGCTGTACACATTCGATAAAAAACGCTCTGCAACTCAAAGAACTCAATCCGGAAATGGATATTTTTATTCTTTACAGAGATATGCGCACTTATGGATTGCGCGAAGACCTGTACCGAAAAGCCCGAAAAAAAGGCATCCTCTTCTTCAGATATGACGTTAATAAGGAATTAAGCGTAGATAATGACAGGGAAGACTTGCGGATAAGGTTCACTGACTCCACAATTAAACGAAAGATTGAGATAAAGCCGAATCTTCTGGTTCTTGCATCCGCCATTGTACCGCCGAAAAAAAACCCACTTGCACAAATGTTTAAGGTGACCCTTAATGATGACGGTTTTTTTATGGAAGCGCACGTTAAACTCAGGCCTGTTGATTGTGCAACAGACGGTGTATTTATTTGCGGATTAGCACATGCGCCAAAGCCGATTGATGAATCAATAGCGCAGGCGCAGGCCGCAGCAACAAGAGCTGTAACGCTACTTGCCCAAAAAACAACAAATATGAGCGGCACGGTTGCCTATATTGATCCTTTAAACTGCAGCAGTTGCGGCGTATGCATTAATATCTGTCCCTTTTCAGCGCCATCTTTTATTGAAAAAGGCCCGTTTACGGGCAAGGCAGAAATTAACTCAGTTCTGTGTAAGGGTTGCGGACTATGCACAGCATCATGCAGATCAGGGGCAATACATCTTAAAGGATTTGACAATGATCAGATATTTTCACAGATTTTTGCATTAGAAGAAGCAGTATAATGTAACTCAATGCTCAAATCCCAATTTGACAAAAATAATACTTCGCATTACAATATGTATTACGGAGGTGCAAAAATGATTAGCTTAAGACTTGATCCTAAATTAGAACAAAATGTGCAAAACACAGCAAAAATACTTGGCGTAACAAAATCTGAATTAATCCGTAAAAGCATATCTGAATATATCAATAAAATAGTCCACCATAGCCCATGGGAAATCGGAAAAGGTTATTTTGGTAAATATTCCAGCGGGCAGGGAAATCTGTCGACAGACAGGAAAATACTACTGAAAACGAAAATTATGGCAAAAAGAAAATGAAAAGAACCCTTATAGATTCAGGGCCGTTAATCGCTTTATTTGATGCGTCAGACAAGCATCACCAAAGTGCCATAAATTTCATCAAAAGCAACAAGTCATTATTAATAAGCACGATAGCCTCGGTAACAGAAACATTGCATTTATTGGATTTTAACCGAAATGCTCAGATAGATTTTTTGGAATGGGTAAATTACGGAGCTGTTGAAATTCACAATATCGAAAACTCAGATTTTGGCAGAATCAGGGAGTTAACTTTAAAATATCGTGACCTGCCCATGGATTTCGCTGACAGTTGTCTTGTATTGTTGGCAGAAAAACTGAATATCCAGACTATTGCAACTATAGACAGGGATTTCACAATTTATAGAATCAAAGGCAAAAAAAAATTAAGGTTGTACTTTCTTGAGGACTCGGTCAAAATTTTTAAAAAATTATTTTAGTAGGTTGTAATTATTTAATTCGAGGAAAAAAGTATGACCGTCAATAAGTTAATCTCAAGTTATGAAAAACTGCCCACATTGGAGAAAAGCATTCTGCAAATTCTTTCTATTGCCTATCACCAACTAAATCAAACCCAGTTAAAACAATGTCTGATACAGGCAGATATCAAAGCAGCCACTGGCGAAGAATTCGATTCAGTATCAAAACCTGAGGGATTTAAATTGATGCGTCCGGCACTGGATACGTTACTTGAACAAAATTTATTGGAAGGTAAAAATCGCAGTTATCTCCGCATCAATCGTCGAATTGTCGAAATCATTACGCGTCAGACAATCGCTGCGAAAAAGTTCAAGCCTTATATGAGAGCGATTCAAACTGTTCTTAATTTGCCAGAAGGAACCCTGGATACGCATTCGCGTCTTGAAGAGGATCATCTATTTGCCGCTATTCGGATTTTATTTTATCAAAAAAAAATGGATCAAATAAAAAGCCTTTATCGCAAATATAAAGATAGAATAAATCACGTCGATTCCTTGTCGGAGATATTGGGTGAAATCAGTTGTAATCCGTTTGACCCTGCCTGGGTTCAATCATTACCCGCAGATATTCACACCGACCTATTCCAAAAGCCATTGATTAAAGATTTGCGTTATTGGCAAAACAAAGCTGAACACTTTGATTATATTGAGCAATTGGTATTATCGGATTCAGATAGATGTGAAGGTGGTTTGCAAGCGACTGTTTTGGAAAAATGGATGTTGACCGGACAAAGCCAAAAAATAGAAAACTGGCTGAAAAAGCATCAAACCGATAATACGGAGAACAGTTTATGCCTACAGGGATGGATGGCTTTTTTGCAAGGAAAAAATAAAAAGGCGATTCAATATTATGAGGCTGCATTTGAAATTTTGAAAAAAAATTCAGGAAAACGCAAAATTTATTTCGACAATTTTATGGGTGTCTTTTTTGTATTAGCCTTGATGAAGGAAAATAGTACCCAGCGATTAGAACAGGCTCTTACTTATCTGTCTGTCGTTATTGCTGGAAAATATTTGTTTTCTAATATTTACAGTCTGTTGAATTATTCTTTACAATTTTTGACCGGCAATTCTAAAGCGGCAAACAATGTATTTAATTATACTGATATCAGTTATATTGATAGTTATTCTTATCACAGGTATACAAATTTTATAGAATTGTTTTTCCAAATTTTTACATACTACTGGATTGACAAAGACAAAGCCAAAGAAAACTTGAGTACGATAAAGGAACTATACAAATCGACAGAAATCAATGCTTATCCATGGTTCAAACATGAATTGGCAGGCTTGATCAACATATTGTCCGACAATGGAAAGAAGACAACATATAAACCTGAATCAAGGTGTTTAATTGATGTCGTTAAACAAACGAATATTTGGGAGCATACATTAAATGCCTTGTTAGCCCTGAAAGACAAAAGCCGTACAAAAACAGAACAGATTGACGATGATTTTCGTATGGTCTGGTTTCTTGATTACCGGGATAATGGTTATTGCGATGTCAGTCCCCGTGAGCAGAAACGAAAGCCAAATGGCAGTTGGACAAAAGGACGTCCAATTGCCTTGAAACGTTTGTGCAATGAATTGGAAAGCTTCCCCTATCTTACCCCGCAAGATAAACAGGTTTGCGGCCATCTATATGCCCATGAATATCAAGATGGCTGGTATACAAATGTTGAATACATATTCGATGACACATATTTGTTTGCAGTGATCGGACATCCGTTGATTTTTTTGCATGACGGGGTCAGCCGGGTCGAACTGGTCAAAGGCAAGCCGGAATTACGGATTACAAAACAAAAGGATAAGCAAATATTTCTGGAGCTTTTCCCTGAACCTTCTTCAGGAGATGAGGGAAATTATCATGCCGTTAAAGAAACCGAGACACGGATAAAACTTGTAAGCATTGATGATGAATATCAACGCATGGCTGAGCTATTGGGAAAAGGGATCCACGTACCCGACTCGGCAAAAAATAAAGTTCGGCAAATTATTGAAAAGTTTGCCTCTGATATTACAATTCATTCGGATATCAATGGAAAAAGCGAACAATTTATTGAAGCCGAGGCAGATACCAAAATTCATGTGCATTTGATACCCTTTGGAAATGGTTTGAAAATCTCTTTATTTGTACGTCCTTTTGGTATAGGCGGAGCCTATTATTCACCGGGTAGTGGCGGCAGAAATGTAATTGCTGAAATCAACGGCAAACAATTACAGACTACACGTGATTTGGCACAGGAAAAACAAAAAGTAGCGGAATTAATTGATAATTGCCCGACATTACAGCATTATGAAGAAAATCAAGGGGAATGGCTGCTGGATGAAATAGGTGATAGTTTGGAAGTTTTACTGGAATTGGATGAGCTGCGCCAACAAATTACACTGGAATGGCCGGAAGGTGAAAAATTCAAGCTGTCCGGCCAGGCATCGTTAAACCAGCTTCATTTGAGCATTAAACAACAACAAGACTGGTTTGCCGCAACAGGTAACCTGGTTATTGATGAACAGTTAGTTATCGACATGCAGCAATTATTGGCGCTTACGGAAAAAAGTCAAAGCCGTTTCATAGAACTGAAAAACGGCCAATTTATTGCTTTAACCAATGAATTTCGTAAACGTTTGCAAGAACTTGGTCGTTATTCTGAAAAATATGGCAAGGGTGTACGTTTCCATCCGCTGGCAGCTCTGGCATTAGAAGGCCTGACAAATGCTGTCGGCCAATTGAAAACCGATATGGCCTGGAAATCTCATGTTAAAAAACTGCAAAGCGCTCAGGACTTCACCCCGCAGTTGTCTTCCACCTTGCAAGCAGAATTGCGGGATTATCAATTAGAAGGTTTTCAATGGTTAGCATACCTGTCTCATTGGGACGTGGGAGCTTGTTTGGCAGACGATATGGGATTAGGCAAAACTTTGCAAGCGCTGGCAATGCTGTTGAAACATGCTCCGGATGGCCCCAGCCTGGTAGTTGCACCGACTTCTGTTTGCATGAATTGGCTATCGGAAACCAAACGTTTCGCTCCGACGCTGAATATGGTTCAGTTCGGCGGCGCAAATCGGGAAAAAATTCTAAATGGAGCAGACAAATTTGATGTTATATTATGTAGTTATGGTTTATTGCAACAAAATCGGGCAAACGAGATGCTGGCAGTTGTCCCCTGGCAAATGGTTGTATTGGATGAAGCCCAGGCAATAAAAAATTTTTTTACCAAACGTTCACAAGCCGCGATGAAATTGCAGGCAAAATTTAAATTGATCACCACCGGGACCCCCATAGAAAATCACCTCGGAGAATTGTGGAACTTGTTTCATTTCATCAACCCGGGCCTGCTTGGTTCCATGGAAGGTTTCAACAAAAACTTTGCAGTACCGATTGAAAAAAATAAAGATCGTCAGGCTCGGCGCCATTTACAAAAATTGATTCAACCTTTTATTCTTCGTCGTACGAAAAATCAAGTATTGGAAGAATTGCCGGCCAGGACTGAAATTCGTTTGACAGTCGAACTTAGCAAAGAAGAAATGGCTTTTTATGAGGCACTGCGCCAACAGGCAGTCGCACAATTGTCTGAATTGAAAGAAAAATCCGGCGGTAAAAAATATTTGAAAATTCTCGCTGAAATCATGAAATTACGTCGGGCTTGTTGCAATAGTGCTCTGGTCAATGAAGAAATTGTTTTGCCCAGCAGCAAACTGGCCATGTTTGGCAATGTCCTGCAGGAATTGCTGGAAAACAAACATAAAGCTCTGGTTTTCAGTCAGTTTACAGGTCATCTTAATTTGATACGTGCTTATCTAAATGAAAAAAATATTCATTATCAATATCTGGATGGCAGCACCCCGGTCAAACAACGTAAAATTGCCGTAGATTCTTTCCAGGCGGGTAAAGGCGATGTTTTCCTGATTAGTTTGAAAGCCGGCGGATTGGGATTGAACCTGACTGCGGCAGATTATGTGATTCACATGGACCCCTGGTGGAATCCGGCGGTGGAAGATCAAGCCTCGGATCGTGCTCATCGAATTGGTCAACATCGTCCAGTCACGATTTATCGTTTGGTTGCCAGGGATACTATTGAAGAAAAAATTGTAGAAATGCATAGCCGAAAACGGGATTTGGCGGATAGTTTGTTACAGGGCAGTGATATGAGTGGTAAAATTTCCAGTAAGGAATTGTTGGAATTGATAACGAATTAACTGTGTTAGGCAATGCCCACCATCAATTGGCGATTGCTGCAAATTGCGTAGATTGGTGGGCAGCCCATCCTGCTGTAACTCATTGCAATTACAATGTGTCCCGCCTTACAGAAGGATTTAATAAATGGACAAGATTTTTGAAGCATTAATAAAACTGATACCATTTAGTCAACTATTTGAAAAATCAGGAATCAGCAAAACAACAAGCGTAGCTTTTGCCGGGTTAATAAATACTGCTCTTGTTTGTGCCTTATATTCTTTATTGAGATACCTCGTGAACCACTATAAAGATTCCAAAGCAGCAAGAGACTTAGCGCCATATTTTAATTACCAGGAGATAAAATCCAAGCGCGACTTATTCATCGCAACTCAATTTCAAAACCAATCGCCCACCCATGAAGAAGAACCGGCATTCAGCCATCGGTTTGTTTCTAAAAATTTGTTGATTCCTTTTTTCATGAAAACTGCCTTTAACGAGAAAAAAGAGAGCGACAAATTTTATTTAGTGCTTGCTGATTCGGGAATGGGCAAAACGACTTTTATGATCAATCTTTATGCTCAATATACATCGTTTTTCAATTTTGGCAGAAAATATAAAATTCGATTTTACCCATTTGGTGATGCACGGATACTGGAGCAAATAAAAAAAATAAAACCGGGAGAAAATTTTGTTTGCCTACCGAAGCCGAATGGGAATATGCCTCTCACGGCGGACATAAATCATCCTATAAAGAGGGCAATGGGCAGGTCCACATCGGCAAATACAAATACGCCGGAAGTAACAACTTAAATGAAGTGGGCTGGTATATTATAAAAATTCAAAAACCAAAACACATCCTGTAGGCACAAAGAAACCAAATGAATTAGGCATATGCGACATGAGCGGAAACGTTTGGGAATGGTGTCAGGACAGATGGCATGATAACTACATAGGTGCGCCAACTGATGGAAGTGTTTGGGAAACTGGAGACAGTTCGGCCCGTGTGTTGCGCGGTGGTAGCTGGAACGACTATGGGCAGGATTGTCGTTCTGCTTATCGCTACTACGGCAGCCCGGATAGCCGCAGCAGCACGATTGGCTTCCGCCTTGTGTTCGTCCCGTAGCTCATAGGTAAAGTTGGACGACTGCCGCTGAACAGATTGTTGTCCCGTTCGCCGCAAAAAGCGACAAATAGTTCCACAAAATGAACAGTGCTGGTAGAGCAAATGGATTTTTGCTTCGAATACTCTGCGCATTATTTGCAGAATAAACATAATAATAACAGATGCTAACGTAAGCTAAAATGACCATTGCATCTTTTTCCTGGCCCGCGCATTCTGTTCCACGAAAAAAATGCGTGGTGTTCAATATTACAAGTTCAGTAATAATTATTCATGAAACCTCTAAAAAAATTTTGCTAAGGAACGGGGACGAAATAACTTCCCCAAGTAGGCGCATAGATTTGGGTCAAATTTGTTCGATCTCAAATCACAAAAGTTGATGGAATAGCTGGCTATTTTGATATTTTTGTGATTTGAGATCGGGCAAAGGTGGCCTGAAGCTGTGATGTATAGTTGGGAAAGTTATTTCGTCCCCGTTCCTAAGGGATACGAATGTCGCTTAACCTTTATGCAGAAATCTATGAGTCCGGTTCAGTGCCGCAAGACTGGACGCCCGTTCGTGGTGGTACTCTCAAGTACCCGGTACGTAACCGAGCAGTGCTTCGTGAATTGCGACATTTACGTGTAGGCAAGTGGAAAAAAGTAATCAAGCAGGGAAATTTCGGTGAAGTTCATTACTTTGAACACGAATCCGGTAGTGTTGCCGGTGTCAAATTCTTTTCCAGGACGGCAAAAACATGAAACAAAATTATCCATTCCAAATCGTTCTTTCGGATTCACGTGGGAAACCAACACAGCAGTTGGAACTCTTTGCACTTTTAAATCTGGGAATAGCTCAGTCATTAGCCAGTGGGGTACTGAGTGCCACAGAGTCTATTCAACGCTTTTACCATGCTGACAATTGTCTCTATGTACGAAAACATCTCAGAAACAAACAGGCCAATGCAATCATGAGTCATGGGGTACAGTTACCAGACCTTTTTGATTGTTTGCCAGCGGAGGAGGCACAGCGCGAGTTTTTCCATGAACTGGAGACGATACGCTCTTTATGTTTGAAGCTTTTAGAAAAAGGGCGTTGCCTTAGCGTTTCAAATCGTGACAGGATAGAACTCGAACGGCACAAAGGCCTATCGGGATAGGAACGCCCATCGCTGAGCGTCCCTCCCACACCACCGTACGTGCGGATCCGTATACGGCGATTCGGCTGATCAGGCAGATTAACTTCCGGGTAGGAATAAACCGAGATCAAGGAAATATTTATTTGGCAAAGTGATAATCACCTTGACTTGTACCCTTATTTAGGGTACATAATAATATTATCATGAAATACGATGTTGTTCTAAAAAAGAACGTGGCAAAAGGGTTAAGAAAACTTCCGGTATGGGTACAAAAGAAGATGACGGTTTTAGCCAAAGATTTGAGAGAAAAAGGTCCTGAACAACGAACATGGCAAAACTACAGCAAACTCAGTCAGACCGAATACCATTGCCATCTGGGAAGATCTTGGGTTGCCTGCTGGAGGCATAAAAACCACACATTAATTATTGAGGTGTATTATGTTGGCAGTCGTGAGAAAACCCCGTACTAATACGACTCTCTTCAAGATAAAAGGAGATATTCCTTCTGGAGTCCTGGAATATCTTGAACGAGAATTCGGACAAGACGTTGAGGTGGTAGAAAATGACGAAGAACTACTGAATATCTTTGATACAGACTGGTATAAAGACGTCAGCAAAGCGACAACTCCTGGAGATACTTTAAAAATTTATCGGGAAAATTTTGGGCTGACGCAAGCAGGCTTAGGTCAGAAGCTCGGCAAATTTACTCGACAGAAAATATCTGACATGGAACGTAATAAGCGGAGCATCAGTAAAGATGTTGCCAAAAAATTATCTCAGTTATTTGACGTCCCGATTGACAGGTTCCTTTAGTGCATTTAAGTATTCACCGCGTATCAACGTATTGTGAGGAGTGAAACTCTTCTGAAAAGGTAGGGTTAACAACAGCTTGAACACCGAACCTGCTTTTCCGCTACGCTCAAATGCCAGTCTGTTAAGCCGGGGATTAGTTCACAGCTAAGGAGAAAATAATAATGAAAGATTGGGAACCCAGAATAGTAGGTTTCTTGTGTAACTGGTGCAGCTATGGAGCCGCCGACCTTGCAGGTGTCAGCCGTATGCAGTATCCACCCAATGTCAGATTAATAAGAATTCCATGTGCCGGCAGGATGAGCCCAAAGTTTATTCTGGCTGCATTCATGAAAGGTGCGGACGGGGTCTGGGTATCAGGATGTCATCCGGGAGACTGCCATTATCTGGAAGGTAATTATTATGCCCGCAGGAAATTCGCTCTTTTTAAAAATCTTATAGAATATATGGGAATTGAGCCGGGCCGTCTCCATTTCTCATGGATATCCTCTGCTGAATCCACAAAATTCGCAAGCGTAGTTAAAGAAGTCACCTCGGCAGTAAAGGCACTGGGCCCGAGGAAATATGGGACAAAAAAAGCGTTTACGGTTAACGATTAAAATGCTTTAGGAACGTGGACGAATTAACTTCCTCAAGTAGGCGCACAGATTTGGGTCGAATTTGTTCGATCTCAGATCACAAAAGTTGAAGGAATAGCGAGCTATTTCAATATTTTTGTGATCTGAGACCGGACAAAGGCGGCCTGAAGCTGTGATGTATAGTTGGGGAAGTTATTTCGTCCACGTTCCTTAGTCGTTGCATAAGTTCGTAACCGTTCACGGCTTGAAACTTGAAATTGGAAAGTAGAAATTGGGAAAAACAGTACAAAAGCATAAAGGCCAAATTTCTAATTTCTAATTTCAATGTTCCGTGAACGCTTACCATAGTTCATTGAAAAAAATAGAAACTATAAACTGTGAACCGTTATAAGGTTGCTTAATATGCCAGAATATACAGCAAAAATTAAAGAAATATCCGCACGACTTTTAAAAGAAGAAAAAGTTGAAATAGTCATCGGCTTCCGCAAGGGAACCGTTCCCATGATGAATGAGCCATGTTTTGTGAAAACCCCGGAAGATGTAAAAGAACTTGTATGGGACAGCAACTGCGGCATAAATCTGGCAAACTACCTGACCGACAGAAAAGAAAAAATAGGTATAATTGCCAAGGGCTGCGATTCAAGGAATATTGTAACCCATATAATAGAAAACAAGATAAAAAGGGAGCAACTTTTTATAATCGGTGTGCCGTGCAAAGGAATGATTGATAAAAATAAAATAACTTCCTTGTTTGAAAATGAAATAAATGAAGTCTCGGAAGATGAAGAAAATATAATTGTGAAAGGCGAAGGTTTTGAGAAGACCTTAAATAAAAATGATGTATTACAGGAAAACTGCAAAATATGCATGCATAGAAATCCCGTTATTTACGACGAGCTTGCTGCCGATCTTTTAGATGAACAAAAAGATATAGATAGATATGAGGATGTGCGCAAAATCGAGGACATGGCGACCGAAGATAAATGGAAATATTTTGAAGATCTCCTATCTCCCTGCATTCGCTGTTATGCTTGCAGGAATGCATGTCCTCTCTGCTACTGTCCCACATGCTTCGTGGATGAATCAAAGCCCCAGTGGGTAGGTAAAAGTACAGATCCTATTGATATAAGGACATTTCATTTCCTAAGGGCTTACCACTGCGCAGGCAGATGTACTGACTGCGGCGCTTGTGAACGCGCATGTCCAATGGGAATAAAAGTAAGGTTATTCACAAAAAAACTGGAAATGGACTGTCTTGAACTTTATGGCTGGGAAGCAGGTCTGTCCTTAGATGAACGGCCGCCACTTGATACATACAAACCAGATGATCCGGAAGATTTTATTAAATAAAAGGCAACACTTTAGCGCTTTGAAAAAATCTGACAGGATAACAGGATAAACAAGATTTGTTTCAAGTAAACCAACAATGTGTTATGTGTAAAGACAAAAATAAAATTTCACAATTGAGGGAAAGTTAAAGATGCAAGATTTGATGACAATAAAAGAAGCAAGTATTTGGGCATCTAAATACAT
>Ga0255428_1129_pt1 | contig 18376 bp, 13 predicted proteins | sample ANMaggSSYBR02J13_FD_182654 | JGI IMG/M metagenome (GOLD analysis project Ga0255428, IMG submission 182654) | Sediment cell enrichment communities from methane seep in Santa Monica Basin, California, United Staets - ANME aggregate JGI... | ecosystem: Environmental > Aquatic > Marine > Cold seeps >... | reverse complement strand
CTCTAAATTGCACACTTTTACTTGAGAAATTCAGGCACAATGATTTCAGATAGTTAAATACTAAGATTGCTATTTACCGTGATCTCTGATCCATAGTGTTTTCCTCCTTTTTATATTCTTACCTGAATCTTCCCGATCGGGATTTTGCAAAAAATAACTTATTGATTTAATTGATCAAAAAATTTTTAGTGTAGTGACAATTGACCAATTTAGCCACTAAAACTGCTTCAAAATATAGCTTTAGAAGTAGAAAAATCACTCAAAATCTACAAAAAGTGTAGAAAATGCTATTTTTTCACCATTTTTGATGGTCGAATGAGACCCTTAAGAAGCTGGTTGGTCTCAATTGTTACTACACTAAAAAAATAACATTAAATAATATCAGGTGGTTAAAAATGTGTCAGTGTTAATCTGGAAGATTCCGGTTACTATCATATCTTTGAGGAAAACTTCAATTCCGACTGAGGCTAAACAGAGTTTAGCGACAAACAATGTCGTTAGTTCACCCTTATTAAGTTAAGTCAAAAAATTGGGTTATTATTTTGGGCTCAACCGGAACTGGTGTGACACCGAACCCCGTCAACCGGAATCAGTGTGGTCAATAAAATCAATCTGTTACACAAACCATTGTTAAGATATCAATATTTTAACGATAGTATTAAGAATAAAAAATGGCACTTTTTTGATTTTGAAATAACTACCTGTAAAACAACGAGAAAACGGCAAAAAGAGGGTCAATTTACCACACCAGTTCCGGTTGAGCCTTATTTTGTACCCATGTTTTATACCAATTAATAAATAAAAATAATCTTACCTTATATTGAATATTATATTTATTGTTGGGATCACACACTTTTTCGTCATAAAATGAAAAAATTTTTTCATCAATTTTCATTAATTCACAAAGATAATTTTCTGTTTTAAATTCGGACTTTTTTAGCCAGTTTATAAATGGAGGAGTAAATCCTTGTTTTTTTTTTGAAATTATTTCCTCCGGGAGAATATCTTTAACAATCTCTTTCAATAAAATCTTACCTTCCTTTCTATTAACCATTAATTCTACAGGAATTTTTCGAGAAAAATCCACAAACCTAAAATCCAAAAAAGGACTTCTTACTTCAAGAGCGTGAGCCATCGAAGCCCTATCCACCTTTACCATAAATTTATTAGGCAATATATCATAAAATAGATCAAACTTTACGATACTTTCTAAAAACGGATAAGACTTATGAAATAATTTTTTAAATTTTTCCTCCATCCAATTTTTTACAACAGTAGGTCTATACTCTCTATCTTTGAACATTTCCGCCAATCTTTCTTCTGGATTTATCATTTGCATCCTTGTCGCCTCATATATTTTATAAAAAATACTATCTGTTTTTTTTTGTAGTTTAAACAACTCAATAAATTTATAAATAATTTTATATGGAAGCTTTTCAAAATACATTATCTTATTCCAAGCAATATAGGTATTATAACCACCAAATATTTCGTCTCCCCCATCGCCACTTAAACATACTGTGACATGTTCTTTTGCCATCTCAGCAAGTTTATATGTTGGGAATCCGCTGTAATCATCAAAAGGCTCATCATAAATTACTGAATAAGTATTAATTAACTCATCAAAATCATGTTCTATAAAAAAAATGTTATGATGTTTAGTTTTAAAGATATTTTTTACAATATTCACAAAGGGTGTCTCGTCCAAATCACCTTCGAAACCGATTGAAAAAGTATGCAAATTTTTTAAATCAGTGTAGTCTCTCATAGATCCAACAATACTTGAGGAATCAATTCCGCCACTTAAGAAAGACCCTACTGGAACATCAGAACGCATTCTTATTTTAACCGCATCCTTCAATATCTTTCTTCCTTCCCTAATCAATTCGTTTGTATCATAAACTGGATTGTATTCAGGAAGATCATAATAGAACCACTTCTTGGCAATTTCACGTTTGGACAAATCGTAAATTACACTCTGAGCAGATTCTAATTTATACACATTATTGTAAATTGAGTATGGCGCTGGTATAAATCCTAATGAAAAATAGAATTGGACGCCTATCTTATTAATATTTTCCGCAGCATTTACCCTTAAATCTTTATGTTCCAGCAACCCTTTTATTTCTGAACTGAATATAAATCTTGTCTTATCATAAAAATAATAAAAAGGTTTTACCCCAAGTCTATCCCTTGAACAGAACAAGCTTTTTTTGTTTACATCATATATACAAAATGCCCACATCCCATTGAAATGATTCACGCAATCAACCCCATGTTCCATATAAGCAGCAAGAACAACCTCTGTGTCTGAGTTTGATTTGAATCTATATCCTTTTTGGCTTAGAACATTTTTAATTTCTTTAAAATTATAGATTTCTCCATTAAAAACAATAATAGCTTTTTTCTTGGTGTGTTCATAGAACATAGGTTGATGACCCGCCTTACTTGTATCAAGTATAGAAAGCCTCAAATGGCCCAACGATATACTTTTATCACAATAAACGCCTTCATCATCTGGACCTCTATGCTCAATCGATTTGTTCATTGAACAAATTATTTCACGGTCATTCCAGTTAAAACCATTAATCCCACACATTACAGTTATCCTTTATTGAACTCTACAGCCCTAAATTCTCCAAAGTTTCTGAACCATAATCCAATAACTCATTGAAATCATTGGTTTCGGAAATCTTTCTTTGATTTTGCCGCTATTAATGATTTCAATTGGTTATAAAAATTTAGGACTGTCGAGCATTTTATTATAAACGCAGCACTGTGCTTGTGAAAACAGGTGTAGTTGATCAAAAAAATCAGTCAGCTTAACTTTCTTGCCGTACTTTGGTAGTCGCCCCTGTCCTTATTTTGCCTTCTGGTTTTTGAGCTTCATAATAATAAGCCGGCAAGAAGGGCATATTGATGCCCAAAATTTCTAGACAAGCGAACACCTCTAACTTGATGATCTTTTTCATGCAAAAAGGCAATTTCTCCCCAGGTATTATCTGTGCTGCCGTCATCAGAAAAAATAATTTCCCACGTCATATTTAATGAAGGCAAAACCTTCATAAGCTCTGAATAGAGCGCTTGTAAATTGTTTTGCTCATTAAAAGAAGGTATTACAATGGACAATTCTGGTTCGATTTCTGAAAGATTATTAGAATGATTAGCTGATTTTCGAAGAGCAGTCATAATTACCTACAAATCTATATGCGCTTATTTTTTTCACAACACTATCTATCTTCTTGTGGCCATTAGTTTCAGCGTCATTTAACAAAAGGGGCACTATCTCTTTGGGCCATTCTACTTTGTGGCTATTAAACTAATTGACAACAGATGCTTAACTAATATTTTCTTAGATATTTTCTTCCTTACAGAATGCGACAGAGGGTTTATGAAATATTCAGCCATTATTGAAGGATAAATTGGCATTTTCAAATATGTTTTATTTATCCTTTTATAAGATTGTATTTTTCGAAAACCAACAGATTTGAATAAGCGATACAATTCTGTGTTACTGTATTCTTTAAGATGAAATCCTGTTGCAACATCATCAAAATATTTTGAAATATCATGTGGACCCATAAATCGATGTGGAGTCAAGCAAATATAAACACCACCCGAAACAAGTGCCTTGTAAATACCTTGTACTTGTTCAATGGCATCATCAGGATGTAGATGCTCCATTAACTGATTACTATATGCAACGTCAATACTTCCAGGTGCTACAGGAACACTTGAGCCGTCTGAAATAATTAATTCAAAATTCGTTGGTTTTTGGGAATTCTTTGTGATTTTCCTTGAAACATCTATCGCATAAACTTTTTTGAAATAATTACATAATTCAAAAGATAAAGAACAATCTCCAGGCCCTAATTCCATAAAGGTTTTGTGAGGAAAAAAAAGATCCGATAAAATATTAAGTTGCCAGGAATTTGCCTTACGTTGTTTCTCTGCATCCGCTTTTCTGGCAAATTGCGGATGATGAGGAATTTTTTGAAACAACTCATCATAAACGATTTTATAAAATTTCTTTCTTTCTTCTTTGGTTGATTTTTTTAATTTACCTGCAAGTTCTTTTTCCAACTCATAATGTTCGATGAGTTGTTCGGCGGATCTTTCTTCTCCTCTGGGTATTTCCTTTAAGCGCATAGAAATCTCCTTATAGTCCTGCCAACAAGTCAAGCGAGGAGTGAGAACCTCTATCTCGCAGCCCAAGACAGTTAGCTACACTCCCCACAAGGGCAATCTTGCGAGGCTCGCCCTGTGCAGGAAAGCCACACGCCGTTACATTTTGGGAATTATGGTCCTATTGTGACAACGGGAAGGGGTTGGCTGCGGCCTCTCTCTTACCCTCTGAGATTACTTTTTTATCCATATCTAATTGCGCATATTTATAAATCACAGCAGTGTAAATCCAGAAAAGATACATAGCAGGACCCATATTGGTGGCAAACATGCCAACCACAAAACCACAAAAACCTGCAATATAACTTATATATAATTGGTTTTTCCAAGGGGTTGTCGTTGTTTCAAGGGATTGCCATATATTTTGAAAAATTTTGAAAAATATCAGAAGAAAAACAATTAATCCGATAAGACCATGTTCTGCCAAAGCCCTGAGGTATTCATTGTGTGAAGCGCCATAATACCGATATCCTCGTAACTGAGATAGTATCATAAAAGAATGCCTGCCATGACCAATAAGTGGGCTATCGATAAAAAGTTTCCATCCATTTTTCCAAAGCTCTGTTCTACCGGAAGTGTATGATCTAACGTCCTCGGAGGTGGACGGATCAAATCTTTCAATAACCACCGTCTTAACACTGGATGGCGAGACAACAAAGGCTGTGGCACCCACCACAATCATCGTTATAATCAAGAAGATAATTGGAAGCAGGCCCATTATTTTTTTTCGTTTGAGGATCAGCAGATAAACCAGCATACTACACAAAAAAGCCACGGCCCCATTCCGTGAGCCTGCATTAACCAGCCCCACTAATATTAGAAAAACTAAAGTTATGCAGCCAGTTTTAAACAGGTTGCTTATCTTCATCAAAACACTCCCCGACAACACGAACGGAAAGAAAAGCACCAAGGATACAGCGTATACGCCGGAGGCGCTGAAACCGCCTGCCCGGCCCAGCTTAGCAATTACCTCTGCTTTATATCCAGTGATCCCAAATGTAGCTAAGAGTTGAGTTACGATCAGTGCCAGAAATAAAAAATACAAGCCCAATAATGTTCGATTGCAGGTTTCTTCGTCATCAATAATGTTAAAAAGAATGAAAAAAAGAAGCACAGGGTTAAGCCAAGCTTTGAAAAGGATAATCTCATTCATAATGCTTATATCAGGAATTTCACCGCGTAGTATTTTGACAAAGATCGACATCAACACCACTAAGCCCATTAAAATCAAAAGTTTATTTATATTGTTGGGCATAAATATCTTCCGCCTTTGGACTATGGCAAGCAACCATACGATCAAAAGCAGGTAAAGATTTAAGTTAAATAAACTTAAACCTTTTAGCATGTGAGAAAATCCCACCGCGCCCCGAACTTGATCAATATAAAATGTAAAGAGAAGGAAATAGATTAAAATTATTTTCATTTTGGTTATCCAAAACAATAATTATCAGATGAAGTCCTGTGTTCTGCTAACTGGCATAGGTTCATATGCATTATAAGTAGTTACTTTGAAAAATTTTAAGATCTTATCAATTTCGCCAAGTTGTTCCTGGTTAAAGCTTTTCATCCACCTTGTCAGTTGATTTTCCTTAAATGATCGATTTCTCATTTCTTGAGATGCCTGCTGGGAAGGCCTGATAACAATTGAGTTGTCAGGTTTTCGTTCAAGGCTCAATACTTTTACCATGCAGCCAAATTCTTTTTCGGGATCCTTGACGATATCTTCATAAAAGAAAACGTAACGTTTCCTTTTTTGCTGGTTATAAATGGGCAAAATATTTTCTATGCACCATATTAGCGTATAGCCTGCAATAGGGGATAATTCCTCTAAAAATATTTCATAATATTTACCCAGGTAATCTTTTTTTAATTGTTCATTCTGTTTGTATTGGAATAAAATTCTTTCTTGATTTGGACCATTAAAATCCCATACCGCGCCACCTTTAGTTTTGGCGGCTGCAATTTTGGAAGCTACGACCGCTCCAGGATGGCGAACAAGAAATATAATCCTTGGGTTAAAATTAGCTGCTAACCAATCAAGCATTAGATTGGCCCTGGTAAATTTTGTTATTGGCCGAAATGATTTTTTTCTTGCATAGTTAAAATATCGAATAAAAAATTTTTTATATCGTGACAAAAGGGTGTAATTGTAATCCCATGACGTCATTTGTGAAATGGATGGTCGCATTTTAGCTGGAATCATACGAGTGTTTGGCCATAGATAGTTAAGTTCACCATTAAAAACTTTTTCCATGAAACACTTTAGTTCTGGTTCATAAGCATTTTCGCGCACATAACAGTTACAGAAAGACCGAGCTTCATTCACACCAAACGGGTTTAACGGCTCAAAAACAGGACGGAGATTATTGGTTTCAGCAAGGACGTCTAAAACCCAGGTAGTCCCAGAACGACCGGAACCGGCAATTACGAGTGGATTACTTTCCATAAGCTGTCAAAATCCCGAAAAAAACACCTTAAAATAAACGATTTACTTGGCATTCAGGTATTCTATTTTATGCCGAAACCCTTATTGCGCTGAGTGCTGCCCAAGATAGAATCATATAGTTTCTGCACAGCAGTCACTTGTTGTTGTACGGTAAACTTTTCAGTTACGCGTCGACGTGCTGCAAGACCCATCTGTTTTGCTTTGTCCCGATCAGAGAGGATCTGTAAGATTGCCCTGGCCATAGCTTTTGAGTCTTTACAGGGAACAAGAAAGCCGTTCACGCCATCTTCGATAATGTCTAAGACCCCGCCTGCCGCAGTAGCTACCACCGGCTTACCAGCGGCCATCCCTTCAATCGCCGTCAAGCCAAAGGGTTCCGGGGTGGATGAAGCATGCACGACCACATCCAACGCAGCTACAAGACAAGGCACATCACTTCTGTGACCTGTAAAAATAATCTTTTCTCCTAATCCTAAGGATTTAACCATAACATGCAACATATCAAGGTAGCGACTGCTACTGTCATAGCTTAATTCAGCCAGCCCACCAATGATGAGTCCTCTAATGTTGTGGTTTCTCTTTACAACCTCTGCCATGGCTTCCAGAAAAAACTCATGCCCTTTCCACCAGTCAAGCCGAGCAACAAGCCCTATCAACACCTGATCAGACATACAATCAAACTCTTTACGAACCTGTAACGCATCATGCGATTGCATGTAATCAGACAAGTTGAGACCATTATGAATGATTTTCCCTTTTGTCCGTGATTCTCCCTGCGCTATGTGGTATTCGGCCACATCATTTGAGATATAGATATTGGTGTCAATAAATCCAGCGAATAACGTATCGAAACGCGTATAGTTTGAATATCCATGACGATGGGTTATGCATGGAACTCCAGCTATCCTTGCTGCTACAATTTCCGGTTTTCCACGGCGCAAATCACTATGGGTATGAACAAGGTCAATTTTATTTTCCCTGATAATTTTAACATACCGCTTGATCCTGGGCATTTCCTGAAAAAAAAATTGTCTTGCACTTTTCAATACAAAATACAACTGACGAGCTCTTTTCCCCAAAAATCTCTCAAGAAGACTACCAATATTTCTTTTCGTGAGGGGTTGAGACGACACTTTATCCTGAAGAATATCCCGACATTCCATCAACTCGATGGTTTTAATGTTCGACGAAACAAGTTTCTGCCTGATTTCGGACGACTGTGGAGTGTCAAACAAAACCACAGGGTCGTAAAAATGTTTGTCCAGCCCTCTCGCAAGCTGGTCCAGCACAACAGCCACGCCACCTTTGGAGATTCTGGTAATATATAAAATTCTACGCGGCTTCATGATCTGGCTGATAAATTAGTTTGTGGTTTGACCGAGCCCTTACTGTCTTCTTCCATCATGTTTAGTGTATAGGGCCGCGAACTGAGGGCCCAGTTTGTCCCAATCAAACTGATGAGCATAGTCAAAAATCTTAGATTCAGACCAAGATCGGGTTCTAGCCTCCCGCAATGCAGAGACCAAGCCGTTTGGCTGAGATGTATCGTATAGGATTCCTACCTCTGAGGTTATGACCTCGGGGAACGAGGTGATAGCGGGAGCAATAATGGGCCGCCCAAACGACAATGCCAGTGCAGCAGCGCCGGACGTGGTTATATCCTTATAGGGCAAAACGAAAACGTCGCAGGCATTCATATAAAGTTGGATAGCCTCATCGACTATGAACTCCGGCACCAGCATTATCTTGGAGTTACTGCGCGTTAGGTCCAATAGCCTTGACTCATAACTGTCAACCCCAAAGACCTGGCCGGCTACCAGTAGTCTTGCCCCAGGCCATTCTAATGTCTCAAAGGCCTCAAACAAATCCTCCAGTCCCTTATAGGGGCGAAGCAGACCCAGAAATAGATAGACAAAAGCATCGCCAGGCAACCCCAACCGGAGACGCGCTTCGGTTTTTGAAACCTGGTTCGGATAATACCCTATATAATTGCCATGTGGAATAACGGAGATACCACTCTTTCTCTTATATATAGCTCTTATGAGCTTACGGGAATGATGGTTATGAACGTGGATGGAATCAGATAGCAAAAAAACCACATAGCGAGCCATCCGGACTTGCATTCTCCCCCGTAGCGATTGTTTGCCAGACTTGAAGAGGTCGTGAACAGTGAACACAATAGTCTTTCCTGCCAGTTTTGCGAACAAAAATGTAAGTGCGAATTCAATCAGGCAGAATAAATCCAAAAATATTCTTACTATGCGAATTTCGATCAGTTTTTTTAAAAATTTTGATTTGTCATTGTTTTTCGGAGGTGAATAGGAATGTTTTATCCAGTGCAAATGGATACAGTCACAAGACTTGCCTTTGGATAGCAGCCACTTCAGATTAAATTCACGTTCCAAATGGACTTCAAGCCCTTGACGTTCCAAAGTTTCTTTGAATAGGAGAATATAGGGATTTAGAACAGTATCAAAGGCGGAAAAAATAGCAACTCGCATCTTGAACCTCCGTTAAAGCATTGGCGTGCACTGACGTCAACACCGGCTGTTGCGTATTAAAGCCTTATCACAGTTTTGACGGCTGTCTTGATAGCACTCTCAAAAGATTTCACTGCATCAAACCTACGCTGGTATTTCTCTTTCGACCAGCAGCGCTGCCTGAAATCGTCAAGATATTGCTGTCGTTCATGAAGATCGGGAAAAAGACGCTCCAATGTCGCATCCAAGTAGTCGTTTGCAAGCGAAAGCAGTTTGCAATCAAGATGCATGTGCTGAGAAACGGCGCTACGCTGTGATCGGGTAATTAGTTCCTTTTGGGGGGAAACATTGCGGCGGATGTACGAACAGTCTTTGAACTGATCGGGGAAGAGGCCCTCGAGTGCGATGCAGGACTCATCGAATCGTTCGGTGACAAGAAGTATTAGCCGGCCCTGTTGCATACGTTTCTGAATCCTGGCAAGCGCCTCTTCACTCCGGCTACCTCCCAAAACGTATGTCTGTCCATTCCTCCACATGGGATTATCCACATCCTCCAACGCATGAACATAGAACTCAGAAAAACTCTTTCCCTTGGCAAAGCCACCTCGGTAATTCGCAGCTTTCTGATAACTGTAGCTTGAGATAAAACGATCGACTGGGTTGCGCACAAAGGCAACACCAATAACTTCGGTGTCTTCCGCTTCGTATGGCAGATCCCCGGAGAGCATGTGGCAACTGTAGCAACGAATCCATTTATGATAGCGCATAAGCCAGCGGAGTTGTTGGATCGATAATACCCAATCCTGGACAAGCATTATGTCGCGGTGGAACCCCTTGCCGAAGTTATTCCGACAAATATTTAGAAACGTAGCCCCTGCACATTTCCAGATATGAATATGAAAAAAAAACTTTTGCATTGATTCACCAATCAGAAAACCCTGAGGTTTTAAGAGATACTATTCTTTATCAACTCCTCAAGCTCCTTAATCCGGTGTTGCCAGGAATTTTCCAAAGCGACTTTCTTACGCTTCAGGGTGTCCCGAAATGTGTCCGGGGATAGAGCTTTTTCTACTTTTTCCAAGAAGTCAGATGGCCTTTGAGCAATTCTAATGACATCTCTTAAATCGTTTGCCCCTCCCATGTCAGTGCTGACGATTGGCTTTCCCATTGCAAGGTAGTCATGAAACTTAAGCAAATTGTTTCCCTTTGTATGTTCATTTATCTTGAATGGGACAATCGCCACATCGAAATAACGTATGTAGTCTGGAAGGGTCTGATAATCTACAGGTGGTACGTGATAAACATTTTCAAACTTCAAATATCGCTTGGTGAAATATGATTCAGCGGGTCCGATAAAAACATACTGCCAATTTGGTCTTTGGTCTAAAAGAAAATCGAGCAGGCTAAAATCAATTCTAAACGTATTGATATTGCCGCTATATCCAATGATAGGCTTTTTCTTACTTTTAATCCGCTCAAGAAAATCAATGGTTTTATAGCTTTTACGATCAAAATTATAATAGTTCGTACCATTTTTGATCACATGTATGTTTTTGTTCAAAAAGCTGTATTTATTTCTTAAATGGTCATTAATAGATAGAACAATATCAGATGATTTTGCATATTTTTCTATGTTGCGCGAGAAAATTGCCCTGGCTTCAACTGCTTCACTCGGATAGTATTCCACAAAATCATCGCAAAAATCAAAAATTGACAAATCCGCTTTTTTCAGTAATTCATCAAGCAGATACTGAAGAGAGTTTTTAGGGCTGTTGATAAAAAGAATAAATGGCATATTAGAATTTATCAGGCGTATAATGTTTAAGTTTATGCGATTTTCAAGTTTTTCCAACGCAGAAAAACGTCTTTTAAACGGAAGAAAAGTAAGCGGAACATATTCCCATATTTTAGAAGTTTTTTTTGATGGAAAAAGTTTACCTGCAATATGTGACGAAGTGTTGAGGTGTTTGCTTTTTTGCATGAATACCTTTCGTATTGAAAGCAATGGATCCACAAAAATAACATTATGAATAAGATGAAATTGTGCTATTTCAGCCATCATACTCTGGTTACGCCCCCACATATTGTTCCAAGGCAAAAAACCAAAGCAGATTATATTGTAAGCGCTGTGTTTTTTTTTATTGCCCTGATTTTCCATCGTAAGTCCTACAATCCCCATTGGTTATTATGCACATAACCTGCTTCAATAAGCGTATCACCCGAAATTTCCTTGAAAAGAGCTATATTCTCGGGACTGAAATGATTTTTCCAATCCCCTATGATCCCTTTTCGGTAGAAACTTTTAGAATCACCGTCACCTGGCCGCCTGCCTTTTGCCCTTTTCTGAAATGTGTTTAACTCCAAACACTTTCTTACATGAACAATTCTGCTGTCTACTCCCAAAAACTCGAACACACCTCTGAGCGTGGATAAAGGTTCTGATTTCATCTCTTCATATCGAACGATTAACACCTGATCCGGTTTTTCAGTAGCAAGCCTTGAATATAACTCAAAATCCTTTTTTGTCTCATAATATGTCAGAACAGCCTTTAGAAATTTGTTATCAAGATATTTTTTCTCGGGACCGTCAAACAGTCCTCTCCAGCTATTAGATAGCCTCGTCCCATGAAAGGCCAATGATACACACGCATCCCTGAAGTCCCGCAGCATGACAATGACCTGTGTTTTTGGAAACAGATCCAAGATACGTAATATGTCTTGATCCGGGGTCTTATCTCCCAATTTTTGAGCCGACAATTTGTTACATTTATTCCTGAGGTTTGTAATCAAACCATTCTTGATTAACTTCCAGGTTTTTTCCGTTATGTTAGCTTCAACCCCGTCAAATAAAAATTCAGGCCAATCGGCAAGGTGCTGGAACTGAAAATCCTGATGAAATCCAAAGTTTTCCGCGGGGTCACAGAAGAGTGAGGGATGAGTTGTGAGCAATTCTGCCATCCATGTTGTGCCGGATTTGCCTCGGCCTGTGACAAAGAAGAGCATATTGCCATTTTGAAAATCGGTATCATGCAACTGGAATTTGAGATTTAAAATGAACCTTCTCAACTGGCTTTTCAAGGGCTTTCTTGGAGCATATTTTATCATAATAGGACCATCCTGATCTCTATACTTTATAGAGACGAGTGATAACGCTTTTTGAGGCAAGCATCACATCTTTTTTCAATAGCCGGGAATGCCCTCCCGGCCACCGGAATAGATGTTGCCAGCAAGCCATTCTCTGTTTCACAGGTAGCTCCACGGCGCTCAGAGATTTGATGTATTCAAATAAGATTCTCCAGCGAGGAAGCGAAATACGATTTCGATTTTTTGGGTCAAACCATGCTGCCCGGAAAGCGGGCCGAGTTTTTCTCACCGAGCGCTCGGCGTGCTCTCTGTTGAAGAACAGGCACTCAGGTACCCGATGGAACCGGCCGAGGAGAGCCAATATGACCAATGTATTTCTGTCGGACCCCACGTAATTTGAAATAAGCGGAGTCCGCTTCAATGCATCACTCCGCATAAGCCCAAAAATATCCAGGCACCAGTGAACCATACGAATTAGCTCAGAAAAACGGACATGGGCTTCTGGAGAACTGGCATCCGGCAGAAACCGATCAGGATTCTTAATATACCGCCCAGATTCATCAATAAATTGCACCTCAGAATGGCACAAAACCACCGAAGGGTCTTTATCCAGCATCTCAACGCACCTCAACAGAAAATCAGGAGCATGAAGGTCGTCGTGTGCGGCCCACTTAAAGTATTTCCCGGAAGCAAGCCAGAACGTCCGATTGAAATTGGCTGCCGCTCCAATATTTTGGGAATTTCGGTAGTAGCGGATACGCGTGTCACTACTCCCATAGCTTCGACAGATCGCCTCGGTTCCGTCCGTAGAGGCGTTGTCGCAAATGATGATCTCGAAGTCGTGGAATGTCTGGTTGAGAAGCGATTCGATCTCTTCAGAAATGTACCTCTCGCCATTATAGACAGGTAGACCGATGCTGACCATTGGATCTGTATGAATCATCATTTTGGACTTTCACCCTTTAGGTTCCACTTGCATGGGAAAAGAACGATCCCGAAGAGATGTGTATGCTGGCGCTTTATTTCTCTACCTGATTTGTAAAAATCCGATGGTTCGACGTCCAATACCGCACATTGCTCTAAACGATCATACCACAGGTTTCCCGAACTCGCTATCCAAAGCGAGATATAGTAACGACCAGCAGAAATATTGAGTGACTCTACTTCAAGGTCAATATACCCGTTTCCCGGAGGCAGGAAGGGTACTTCAAAACCTGAGGTCCATGTATTAAATGAGGTAATTTTTGTCCCAAGTTCTGTAAATAGCTCAAGACCGAAGTGGGGACTTGGAATCTGTTTTTCAGCATAATAATAGAGTCTCGCAACAAAACTGTTTCCACTATAAGCGGCTTTTAGGGGCTGCTTATCCGAACTCAGAAATTCGATTCTGTTGTATCGAATGTCGCCATTGCCACCTCGATTCGTTATATGCGCAAAACCATGTGCTGGTTGATGCATACCAATAAAAGAGGACATATAGTCTTTGATGACTTCTCTAGGTTCCCCGTCTTGTCGAACCTTTCCATTGTCTATCCAGATTACACGTTGACAGAGGTTTTTAATTGCTTCCATATTGTGGGAAACGAAGAGTACTGTTCTACCGGTCCCGCTGAGATTGCCCATCGTTTTTAAACATTTTTTTTGAAACTCCGCATCGCCAACCGCCAATATTTCATCTACAAGCAATACCTCAGTATCCAAGTGAGCGGCTACAGCAAAGCCTAATCGTAAACGCATGCCCGAGGAATAACGCTTAATGGGTGTATCGACAAACTTTTCCACGCCAGAAAAGTCAATAATCTCATCTAATTTCGCATCTGTCTCTCGTTTCGTCATTCCCAAAATTGAACCGTTTAAGTAAATGTTTTCTCGTCCGGTTAACTCTTCATGGAAACCAGTACCCACTTCCAAAAGAGAAGCGACCCGGCCCAAGACTTTCGTTGTTCCTGAAGTAGGATAAGTAATTTTTGCGAGCACCTTTAACACAGTGCTTTTCCCAGAGCCATTCCGCCCAATGATTCCAAGAACTTCTCCAGCGTTGATTTTGAAGGAGACATCTTTCAGCGCCCATATCGTTTCTTTTCGCTTTCTCTTAAAGAGCTGCGTTAGGGTATGAATCAGGGTCTCGGACAGCGTAGTTTCGCGATGCAATTCACCGATCCGGTACTGCTTAGATAAATTTTCCACAATGATAGAATGTGCCATAAGATCCCTCAGCGAATGCCTAAATAATGTCAGCAAAGTCCTTTTCAGTCTTTCTAAAGTACAGTATGCCTGATGTAAAGATAAGCAAAGTCATCAGTACCGAAATGCCCAGCAAATGCCAGTCAACGTCTCGTGTCGGAAGAAGAGAAGCTCGAAAAGCTTCTATGATGCCGCACGTCGGGTTGAATGCAATCAATATCCGAAACCGTTCGGGAAGAAAACTAGTGGGATAAATAACGGGCGTAATGAAAAGCCATATCTGAATGATAAAAGGTAAACAATATTTAATATCCCGGTATCTAACATTCAAGGACGAAAATATCATCCCAACTCCAAGGACGAGCAATACTAGGAGCAAGACTAAAAAGGGTAACAACAACAAACCCCAACTAATCTGGATCTGATAGTATGCCATCATGCCTAAAAGAACAACGGAAGCTAAACCAAGGTCAAGCAAACCGCTTAATGCATATGAGGCTGGAATAGTCACTCTGGGAAAGTATATCTTTGTGATTAGATTTTTATTCCCGACCAGACTATTCCCAGATTGTGTAAGTGTGGTAGAAAAATATGTCCAAGGGAGCAGCGCACAGTATGAAAAAACCGGATATGGAATCCCGTCACTTGGAATCTTAGCCAGTCGACCAAAAAAAAGAGTGAATACAATCATGGTGAAAACCGGTTGAATGATTGCCCAGGATGCTCCAAGTATGGTTTGTTTATAACGAACCTTCAGGTTTCGCCATACCAAAAAATAGAACAATTCCCGGTAACGCCATAATTCGAGCAGATATTCGCTTTTCATAATTGTTCCTTTATGTTAAGAATTTCGGCATCCTTCACGATAAGTCAAAAGTAGTTTACACTTTGTTGATCTTGTATTAAGGTTTAACATACCTGCTTTTCTCAGCAGGAATAGCGAGCTATTTCGAGGCCGATTTTATTAAGACCTAAATTGAGCGATTTTTTACTCAATCTGCGCCGATCTCTTGCGCATAAAGGCTTCGCAAAAATCCTCGACATATCCGCGGGTATGCCTGCGGTTTTTGCAAATCCTTATGCATCAAGATCTCAGCACATATCTTCGCAAAAAATCGCTCAACTTAGGTAAGATCAGGTGTGAATGATGGTCGGTTAAAGATATGGTAAAGTTGGAATGCAAAAATGCCAAGTTATTTTTTGACAGAGCCCTTAATCAAGGGACACGATAGTAACGTTGCCAAAGCTCGCCTCCACAAACTGCGAGACAAGCAGGACTGATCCCACTGTCTGATCAGTTGATACCGATTCAGAAGCAATTAGCGTCCAATCAGCGGGTTCGGACTGGTCCGCAAGCCAGACCTTCAAGCTGTATACACTATAGTTTGAATTCGTTTCAGCCCTGAGTTTGAATATGTATTCAACGTCGAATTGAAGCTGCAGCCCACCGATGTCCTCAACCCTGTAGTAATTATCCACCAGCACAAACCTCTCATAGTCCTGCCGCCATAGATATGCCCCTACGATACCCACCGGCCACCATTGCACGCTCGGCTGATTCCCGTCGACCTCATGCCCCAGCCACCTGACGACAAAGCCCAAGGTTGGCCCACCACCCGGCGGACCGTAGGTTTCTTCGATGCCGTAGACAGTAATTGGAACTGTCACCTCGTAGTTCTCCCAAGACACGTCACCGACTGCGACCAGTCTGTCATATGCTAGTTGTTCCGCCTGGATGCTGTCCGTTCCCAGCGACCATAGGCCATCTACGATCTGGGCAACATCCTGGATGGACGATACGGAACTCCAATCAATCGTGTAGTTTTCGGGCCATACATTACCGCCTTCATAATTAACTATGATCGTCTCGAAGGTCTCGTTACCGTAAATGTCTATCGCTCGAATCACCACCTGGTTTTGATTCGGCCATACTTCCAAGTCTTCGATAGCGATTTCGATGTTAAAATCACCTTCATCGGCTAACCGGTAGTCTGTAGGACCGATGTTCAGGGGAAGTTCAGGACCATCGTTCAACCAGTACGTAAGGAACTCGACTCCGTCAAAATCTAAGACGTTGCCAAGAATGTTCACCCACCGTTGCGGTATTCCGATGTGACCGAATCTTTGCTCCAAGCCGTACCATATGTCAATGATGGGGCCATCACTACCTGGAGACCAATAATCCACTACCAGATCATCCCAGTACTTGATACCAAACGTTGAACTCCACACGCCTATTGTTCCGAAAGTCAGCCGGGTTGCGCTGTCATCATAGGCATCCACCTGCCAAACCAAAGGTTCAGCCGTACCATCTTGCCAAACTTTGGCTCTGATCACCGTGCGTGTTCCGGTATCCACCACCAGGATAATGAAGCGATACCAGACATCGTGCAACGGAACTAAACCCGTATCCGTAGTTCCACCAGTCATGCTCGTGCCATGTGAAGCTATGTGAAAGGAGTTATCCGTATGCCGGAGCAGACTGTAATATGCATCGGTATCCGGATATTGGCTAAAAAAGGTCACTCCAATATCACTATCGGCAGATGTCACCCTCATGCGCCCTGTATACTCATAAGAGAACAATGTATCAATATTAGCGTTTAGATAATGCGAATGGATGTCAGTCAGAGTCGATGTTGTGCCAAAGACGTTATTACCGTTCAGGTCAAATACATTGAACAGGCTGTCGTTTATCTGCATACTGTTATTGGCCTCCGTATCAAGCCAATCAACAGGATCTGCACCTGCAAGATAATCTTCGAAATTTTCGGTATATATAACGTCACTTTCCGTAAACGTGGCCGTTACGATCTTATCGGTGTCCATGTATACAGTGGTAGTAGCCGAATCTGGATCGGCTACATCACCTGTCCAGATATCAAACTGCCAGCCACCGTTCGATTCAGCGCTAACGGTGATTATTTCGCCCTCAGCATAGTTGTGGTCACCCACCGGAGGCGTGGTCGAACCATTGCCACTAACCGCCATGGTGAGAGTATACTGAGCACCTGAAATCGGCTCAAATTCGGCCGTGACGGTTTTATTGAAATCCATGGTGATGGTTGCGGGATTGTCCGAACCTGTTAAATCACCGCTCCAGCCGGTGAACATCCAGTCTTCAGCAGGTTCGGCCGTCAGTGTCACCACATCGCCGCACCCGTACGTTTCCTGATCCGGGTCTACGATTACCGTACCAGAGCCCGTGACCGACACAACCAAATTCTGTTCGCTCTCCGGAACCGGCCATCCGTCCTCCGGCACGATTGGGCTTTCCATGTTGAAGAAATAATCAATCACTGCCGTGTGGGCCGGCGCATTATCGGCTTCGTCATAGTTTCCCACGAAGGGCCCAATTGCTGCTACCACCATCTCGTGGATAAAACTTACCACTTCGATCCAGGCTGTGCCGTCATATGAGTACCACTGTGTCCAAACATCTCCGGCTCGCTCCACCCGCAGATACATTGGTGGCGATCCTGGTGAAATGGACTCATTTACCACTAGGGTTGAGGAGTTGTTCACGGTGGTCGCTGCAAAGACCAGCATCTCTGTTCCGTCACTATAGAAGTCAAATCGCAGCCAGTTGCCGCTGTCTTGCTGAACGATAATACCTTGACTTTGGAATCCCTGCTCCAATGCAGAATCAAATTTGACCTCCACCATGAAGTCCGTATTATTCGCCGACTGTAGCAGCCACGGCGCCGTGTTATCATTCCACGCATTGTGGGATAATCCCGCAGGCACCGAAAAAAGAAGCTGCGCATTCTCTGTCCCTGCCCCCTGCATTGATACCGTTGCATCCGATAGCGGGTCGACCGCCAGAATCCACATCGGGTCCAGCGTACACGCGTTGAAGTCGTCCGAAACAATACCACTTTCCTGGAAAAATGTGGCAGTTACGGTCTTATCGATGTCTATATTCACAGTGGTAGTAGCCGAGTATGGGTCGGCTACATCACCGGTCCAACTATCAAACTCCCAGCCACTGTCAGGG
>Ga0255428_1126_pt1 | contig 18464 bp, 16 predicted proteins | sample ANMaggSSYBR02J13_FD_182654 | JGI IMG/M metagenome (GOLD analysis project Ga0255428, IMG submission 182654) | Sediment cell enrichment communities from methane seep in Santa Monica Basin, California, United Staets - ANME aggregate JGI... | ecosystem: Environmental > Aquatic > Marine > Cold seeps >... | reverse complement strand
AGGGCACCAAGTGCTTTTAGAAGTTTGTTAATCTAAGGGCTTAAAGGCAAATTTTAAGGATAAGAAGAGTTCAGAGGGGTTATTTGGGGTTTTAAATACGTTATGTGGGTTTTGCCGGAGGCTCAGTTATTCATGTTGAACCAAAATTCTTAGCATCTATTAACAAGTCTTGTCGATATTGTTCTAAATGTGATCTTATTATTGTTAAACAAACAGATTTGGAAAGACTTCTTGTTGAGATTTGTGAAAAGAATGCACCTGACACCATAGGTAATGAATATCTTGTTTTTGGCACAATAGATAGAAAAGATTGGAAAAACGGACTGACTGGTAAGATAAGTCAACAAGAGGCAATAAAACGAACATATCCTTTTAAGGATGTTTGGAAATTCGAAGTAAGTCCGGGGTGGTGGTATCCTGAAAAGCAGGTTAAAGCCTGAAGTTGAGAAATATCTCATTAAAGACTGGGAGATCAGCTGCGAAAAGAAAGATGTATTTGGTTCCACATGCTGAAGTTACTTCATAACCTTGGTCGCTTGTTCTTGTTTTTCGTGATAGAATGTTCTCTATCGGAATTGTGAAAAAATCAAGAAGAGTGGATTGATTAATAGAAATTATGCGAATTTTAGTAGTTTCTTTTTGTAATTCTAACCTTTTTTCAAAAAGTTTTTCATATTGTTTTCGTCCAGATTTACTTTTTAAACTTATAGTTATTTTACTTACAGTTCCTGAAATGTCGCTTAATTGAGCCAATATGTATTTATATCCTTTGCACACTATAGTAATCATGGATTATGCCCCCATTAGAGTTATTTATATCATTAAGGCCGATTAAATACTCTAATTGGCATAATCCTACATATTTATTTCTAAATTGATAATTTAAAGCATACAAAGCAAATTTTTAGTTGAATAGTAACTGTCTATAGAGGTAATTAAAAAGGGAGGTATTTCCGCCAAAATGCCATTAGCTCAACTAAACAATGTTTTCTGATTTTTGTTTTTTCTTTACATTTTGGACAGCGGGTAAAAGCCATATCCTGATAAGGATTCAAGAAAAAATAATGATGTGACTCTTTTGTCTTTATTTGAGATTCATATTTTTTCGATCTGCCGGACATCTATAGAAACCTCCCTGTAAGTCAGTAAATTCATTACTTCTTTCAAATGTCGAATTGTTTTCCCTGATGCTAACTACCTTGATTGAGTGTAACGTTCTACGGATATACGAAGTCATATGAAATGTATTTTGGCTGGAGCGGCACAGCCGAATGTCTGCTATCAGGCGATATGCATGTTCTATTCAAATGCCATTCGAAGTCGTTTTTTTGGATCATCAAAACAAACATCTTTCACGTCAAAATATTCAGGGTCAAAATCTTCACATATCCACCCCAACATTTCTTCATGATCCTCATGATTGGGATCTGCTGTGATCTTTATTAAATCTTCATATCCCCAGATCCCTCCGCAATCTTCAGGAGGGGACGCTCTTTTTCCTTTGACGCATATGGGGTATGTTACACCATCTTCCCTTGTAATGATCTTTTCCAGTTTGATCTTATGTATCCATTTGTCACCAAAATCGTAAATGTAATCGGCTTTTCTGTCCTCCATTGTGAAATAATCAGATATCTTTTCTTTCCATCCCGGGGGTGTCTCCCCATACTCTCCAAATTCCTCTTCAGGAATACCGATTTTCATTTTCATCCCGGTAGAGGGATCGATCACCTCAAACCTATGAAGATGGTAATCCAGCCAGTCCATTGCATCTTGAATGGCGACATGGAGATCCCATAATGTATAGGTTTCAGGGACCTGTATTCGCCGCCAGATCGGCGGTTTACTGTCTTTTAGGGTAATCTTGAACTGGTATACCAGATCGAATTTCTTTTTCATCCTGATCCCTCCAAATCTAGATTATGAATATCTCCATCCCATATACATATTTTTGGGGATGGATGGGGGCGGGAATTCGTTATTCATAAGACACGGATTCACACAGATTGAAAGTTTGCTGCATTTTGTTTTAACCGCGAAGGGCGCGAAGATCGCAAAGACATTGTTACTTTAACTTAGCGTCCTTTTTGGCATAGTATAACATAAAAATTATATTTTAACAGCCATAACAATCGTCGGCAGCAATCACCAATATCCGAGGCCAATCACAACATAGCATCTACATTTGAGTGAAAAACAAAGATTTTAAACAATCGCGGATTTCAATAGGTATAAACGCGACTTTGAATTGTCTTTCACCAAAGACCATTTTTCCAACAATCATTAGTCCTTTCTGCCTCAGCAAGCCGATTGTGGACGGAGTGTTTTTATCATTCCAGAAGAAATCCATATCATCATCGTAGTTTTTAAGCTGACCATATTTCACAACGCCGCCCTGCTTAATACAAAAGACCAGCACTTCCTTAGATTTTTCTGGTAAATTTGAGACGATTTGGGGCAGGTCATTTACAATTTTATGTTTAATTTCCCGGACTTTTTCTTTTTTAAGTCTCTCATTCAAACCATAATCCTTACACATCCAATCTATCCAGTGATGCGGATATTTGTTTAGTATTGTCTGTAGTGAAGAACTCCGGCGTAATAGAATGCTTTCGAACCGCTTAAGTTCGTTTTTCTCATGGGCACCAAAAAGCACGTCCGGATCCAATATAAGTGGCGATATAGACATCTGAAAAACACCTGCAAAACGGTAATACTCTCCAAATGGATGGATTCTGCCCTCTATCAATGTATTTGGAGACACAGGGTGTGTACTGCATAATTTTACATTATAGACATCTTTTGTTTTCATATCCTTGACCTTTAAAATCAAACCCTTTTTTGAAATAACGAGAAACTTGGATCGGATAATATATTTTATTTGCAGAACTTTCTCTTTCATCTCAGGACTCAAATCAGTTGTATTTTCCACAAATTCTTCTGCAATGGTCATGCCTGTTTCTGGAAGCACTTTTTCAAACAAAAGCCATGCAAGAAAATTGTTATGCCATGTTTCATTGGGCATTTCCAAATCTTTTTCGGGAAACTCATCAATGTACTTCTGGAATAATATCTTCGACTGTTCGCCATATTTTTCATCAGCGTATTCAAAAATTGTTTGGTTTAGGTTTTCTTCATCAATCATTTATCAACCACAACATTAACTATTTGCTCAGATTTTACTTAAAGTTTTCAGCTTAAAATAAGTTTTTATGAACCAAAGGTTTGGGTGAGTGCCATAAGGTACGAACCTTTTATGCTGTGTTATGTAATCGCTTTGGGGCGATGTTATACACCTATACAGGACTAAAAGTTCCGATCTTATTCACTGTTAACGCAATCCATCCTCTTTATCTTCCTTCCAGTCAGGATTGTTAATTACTGATTTTATTATATATCTGGACAAATTTCTTTCAAATAACATCTCTTCAGCATGATTTGTGAAAATGACTTTTACCATCAATTATAATCTCTTGTGTCAATAATCATCTGTTCCTATCCCACAGCGCCAGCGTCATCCGTGCCCTGCTGATATCGATCCTCGCAAACACATAATCCAGCACTTCACCCTTTGCCTCCTCAACCGTAGCAGCATTGCTCACACACTGGTCAGTAATATCAGACGCCAGTGCATCCACATCCCCGTCAATAACAGCATGCACCTCCTCTCTGGCCACTTCCTGCATGTACTCCGTGATCTGTTCACTGAGATCCAGGCTGGCATTTTCAATAAATGCCGGATCATTCCTCAACTCAGCCAGTACTTCATCTATGATAATGTCACTAATACCCGAATTGTTACCCGGAACCACATTATCCACCTGCTGGTTTATGGCAGTCTGCGCCCGTTCGATCGTCTGTTCAATAGTCATTTCAACGATCGTCCCTACTGCATCATCCACGGTCCTGTTTATTGCATCATTGATATGCCCGGCGATCAGCTCTTCAGTCTTTTCCCTTGGCACCACACTGGCATTCGCAAGGTCAAGTCCGATAGCCTTCAGTTCCCCATTGATCAAATTCTCCACATAATACCTGGTAAATTCAGTATGATACGGCATAGTGATCCAACTACTCTCCACATAAGCAGTATCTGGCACCGGCCGCCCCATATGGGTCTCACCCCCGATAGGCACATCCCGAAACGGCCGCCATACGACAGAGACATTGTAATTATATCTATCACCTATCTGCATGTCAAGGTAATCTCGCATCTGTTCATCCAGGTTTGCCCTGTACTCGTCGGTCAGCAGGTTCAGCCTCACAGAACTGTCATTGTGGTATATAGTAAACTGGGACGCCACTGACTCGCTTGCCAGATCTGCAAATGTCTTATGATTTATTTCCCGTCCCGCCACCAGTTTCTTGCAAGCCAGATACATACCCGAATCCACAGCATTGGGACCCAGGGTCTCGTTCATCAGGTAGTCCATCTGGGCACCACCCACAGTATAGGAAAAATCATCAACCCTTCCATTTTGCAGGGACAATAGCACCTGTGAATTGTGCTCGGCCGCACTGGTATCGTGCAGTGCCATTAACTGGATGTTGCCCACTATTGCAGGTGCCAGCAGCACCGCACTGACCGATACCAGCACCAGGAATAGCAAAACATCGATGGAACTGGAAAAACCCCTTGTATCTTTGATCATCTGCATACTATCTCTCCCAGATCTTTACCGTCAGTGTGCCTGGTATCTCTTCGGCCTCGTTCAACCTGATAGTCACAGGAATGGATGCCGATACGCCCAGATCTTCAGAAGTTCCCACGACCTTGCTGTAAGTTGGCGGCGCTTCGACCTTAAATGAAAAACCATAACGTGTTCCGTACCTGTCCTTCAATTTGCTGATGTCTCCCGCACCCAGCGACTCTACTCTGGATGCATCTATCAGGTCAGGACGGTCGGGGGCCGTCAGCACGGGGTCATTCCTGAGCAGTCCGGCCAGGGATACCGCATCATCATAATGCTGTGCAATGAATGTCTTCTCCTGATATACCTGGTATGTATGTGCCATAACCGAGATAAATATTACAAAACCGATGACTGCAAGGGCCATGGCAATCAGGTCGGAGTTTGGTTCAACCACGGCTTGCTCATCACTGGTAAACAATAGTGACCCCCCTTTTCTCCACACCTTCGGCGGTCCGTATGTTCAACATCACTTTTTCCACGAGAAGCGGCTGCATGGTATCTGGAACGAACGGCTCCTGCGCTAATTCGGTCCCGGCCTGGTCCAGCATTTCATTGATACTCAGCCAATCCCCCTCTTCCAGTACATCCTCACCCAGTCCGGTCCTGCCCCCGCACCTGCCTGCAATCGCTTCCAGCAGTCCAGGCCTGCTGTCCCATAGGCTGTTTTGAGGATAAAAAGTTGTCATCAATGCCCTGGCCCTGGTGACCCTGCCGGTCTTTGTGTCAGAATAAGCAGACACATACTTACTTGAGATATCAATAGTGACGTCCGGGTCAATATCGAACGTGTAATAATGGGCTCCCTGGATACTTGTGCTGTCGACATCCTCAATATATGAAGCAAGGGATGATAGACTTGCATCCATCATCCCGGCAGCGTCCTGCTGTATGAACAGCGGATGGATATTGAAAGCAGAAATGAACAGTATTGTGCAGAATAACAGCAGTCCCACTCTGGTGATCAGAAAATCAGCCCATGCCCTTTCATCCTCCTTCAATCCCTCGTTTTTCACTCTCCCGCCCTTCAATCCCTCAGACTTCAGTCTCTCATTTTTCAGTCTTGCTGCCATGCATTGTCCTCAATATAATGTAACATATGTACCGTTGTTGTCCTTTACCAGTTCAATGGTAAATTCATAGGAACCAGGGACCAGTACTAACGGCCCGTCCAGGTCAGGGACTGCGGCATACTTTGCTTTCGACGGCACGGTTTTGGTAACTCCCTGGTACGTGGTATAATATATGATATTTCTCTCGTCGGGGCTGGTCAACATAGGAATAGTCCCATCCTGCGGCGGCATAGCACCGAACACAACCACCTCTATCCCTTCCGGTACTTTGAACCGTATTATTTCCATGGTGCCGGTATTATCGTCTGGATCTGAAATATCCCTGGCACCGCCCTGCTGGTATATGACAGATGCCCTGGCCTCAAGTGCAGACAGGTCTCCGGAAAACCGCTTAACCTGGGCATCCTTCGTAAGGTCTGCCAGTGCAGTTGCAGATAATGCCACTATGATTCCCATAAGGACAGCTGCTGCTGCAAATCGCATAGGGAGCGCATCAGCTCCATCTTCACTATTAATCCACACACGAGTGTAAAATCTCGTTATCTTATATGACAATTGCTAATATATGTTAATATATTAATCTAAATATAAATATCTGGGGCAGATCTGGTCAGATACACAAGATTGCACCCGGTGTGTGGTTGTATTACATGGATCTATCTACATGCTTTGCACTTTTAACCGATGATACCTGTTTTACACTTTCAACTGATGATGCCGGTTTTGCACTTTCAACTGATGATGTTTATTTACCGAAATGGATATAATCAATTATGCCCAATATCTTCCTTAGTTTTATTAAAAGTAAAACAGACAATGGAGCAGGGAGGTTATAGAAATATGGAACTTAATGATTTTTTAAAAGAAAAAGGAACAGATGAGAAACTATCGCAGCTGATCATGCTGTTCAGTGAGCAGGCCGGGGTTATCAAAGAAGGCTTTCTAAGCGCAAGAGGGGCAGCCGATACAAAGAACGTCTACGGTGAAACACAGATGGCCCTTGATAAATGGGCTGATGAGGTATTGATAGATGCCCTCAGGGAATCAAGACTTGTCAGGTGGATCGCCACAGAAGAACAGCCCGATATCATTGAGGTGGATGGTGCGATTAACCAGTTCGGGGTAACCATTGACCCACTGGACGGTTCATCTCTCATAGACGTGAACCTGGCAGTTGGCACGATCGTGGGCCTTTACCAGGGCCATGTGCTGGAGCCGGGCAATACCATGGTGGGTGCCCTGTACATCCTGTACGGACCGCTCACTACACTGACCTATACCACGGGCAGCGGAGTGCATGAGTTCGTCATGGGTGAGGACGGGCGCTTCACATTGATGCAGGAGAACCTGACAATCCCTGACGGCAAGATATACGCTCCCGGAGCCTTACGCAAGGATTACCTGCCCTACCATAAGCAGTTCATCGAGCAGCTTGAATCCGAAGGTTACAAACTGAGGTTCTCAGGGTCATTTGTAGCAGATGTACACCAGATACTGCATAAAGGGGGTTTGTTCACCTACCCTGCATTTGCAGGCAAGGATTCAGGAAAACTCAGGCTGCTGTTCGAAGGGACGCCTATGGGTAAAATGGTAGCCGAAGCAGGAGGTGCCATATCCAATGGAAGGGGTAACCTGCTGGATGTTAAACCCTCCTCTGTCTCGGACCGCACACCCATATATGTAGGCGGGAAACGGGAGATCGCTTTGATCGAATCGCTTGTAAAAGGGTCTGGAACATAGCATGAATCTCCTGGCAGAGGACATTGAACAGATCGGGCATATACTGGCACAGAGGTATTTTACCGAACAAGGCTGGAGATCTACTGACCTCAGGTTATCAGGAAGTAAGATTATTGGTGCGGTAGAAGTCATAAACGAACAGTATTCCAGGTATCCGTATATGAGCCGTGACTGGTATGTTGAAAATTCGGCAGAAAAGAGCTTCCACCTGTCCAACAGGTGGGATAAACTGACCGTTCTGGCCAGACTGCTGCAGACCTGCCCGGATATGTTCGATTTCCTGCTTAAGATCAATGACCAGAGGTCCCTATGCATTGTAAAAACCCTGCAGTCAGACCTGAACAGGCAGCAGCAAAATGCTATTGCTGATGCCAGGAGATCGGGATTTAATGTGTATATATTCAGGGCAAGTGTCCCGGAAAGTCCGGACTTTGAACTTGAAGAGATTGTAGGCGGCATATCTGGCCGCGGGACTTTTAGATAATGGGAAGATATATAGAGAAATACGGAGAATATCGGGAGAAAATATAACAGCATCGGATGCATGTGAAATAGTCTTTCCTGCACCAGCCCAACTACCAAGTTAATGTGCGATTAATTAACTTGTCCACATCATAACCCATAACTTCAAAGAATGTATAGTCCGTTATCAAGTAATTGTTCGGGACAAGGGTATCAAGAAAACCATACCAGTAAACCACCATTCCTGGCCCATACAGGTCCTCATAGAAACTGAACTGTTTTAGCTGGTACCTGTTATGCTCCTTCTCATCAGCAAACACAGCCTTACTTTCAATCCACCTTACATCAATCCCATCAACCTTATAAAGCTCAGAAAGCAGGAAATCAGGAGTCTTGGTGTTGGGTTCCTTGCTCATATCAGATTCTGTAATAAATTCCAGGTCACAGTGCTCAAGCCATTCATGTATAAGATCCTCCCCCATCCTGCCCTGGCCACTCTGCACTGAATGGGCCCTGGGCGAGAAACAGAAATCCACTTCAATTGCCTTTATTAGTTCGTATCGTAACCGTTTGTCTTCAAGCACGTCAGGGTTTTTTACCACCGTTTTGCTCTTATAACCCATTTCTTTAAGCATGATAGATGCCAGGAGCACTGGCGGGAAATTATTTTTGCTGGCAAGTTTTAGTATGGTGTCTCCCCGTTTCCATGACCTGACCAGGGCGGGAGCTTTATTAACTATACGACTGTGGTATTTCCTCACATTCCTTACAGTCTTTTGGTGAAGTATATTACCGACCGCACTCGGATTTAAGGAGTACTTCTTTGATATCCTGCCAATATCCTCTTGGGATTCCACTTCCTCAAAGAGCCTCTGGTATGTTTTTTTAATCATTTTATTCGACTTGATAGATTTGTAGGTATTAAGTATGTTATCTGATTAAGGTTATTGTTGTAAATAATCCTATTTTGCATCTTTGTTTATTTTCAAAACTGTTTATATCAGCCGACTATATCAAAAATGGGTAATAATCACTGGTATAAGGAATACTAAGAATCGTATATATAAGATATGATAACACAACATTAAATATTTATTGTCACTTCAAAAAAATTAAAAACATAAACTTTTTATAATATGTATTCCATATTTACAGTTTGAAAAATCACATGAATATTTATAATATATTTACAATATATTATAATTAATAAGTAAAACTGGTGGGAGTTTTATGGTTCATAAAAGCAGGCTTCTATTATATGCAGTAATGGTTCTGGTTATTCAGAGTGGAATCGCAAGTGCAACGACTATCACTGTTAATGATAATGGGGAAGGGGATTATACGAGTATACAGGAGGCTATTGATGTTGCCAATAGCGGAGATACCATCCTTGTACAAAATGGAACTTATTATGAGCATTTATTATTAATTCGAGAAGATAATTTAACCCTGCTTGGTGAAAATAAAGAAACCACAATCATAGACGGCAGTGGGATAGGTGGGATAATAAAATTAATTTCTGTCGATAACAGCACTATTCAAGGATTTACTGTCCAGAACGGAACGAAGCCTTCGATCACTGAGGGCTTTCCGACAATTATGGGCTACACCCAGGAATTCCTAAAAGAGAATTACAGTTTGACAATATTGGAAGTGGATGTAGATGGAAAAAAAGCATGGATATCATTATCCAAAAGTGGTAATGAAGTAGACAACGAAGTTATACAAATCGGTGAGATATATAACTATGGAGCATCATTGAGTTTTAATTTGGATGAAATATTTTTAGGTAATTCAATTAATTTTATCGAAATAAGCAATGTAAACCAGTTTTCTGATGATAATAGTACGAAGATAGTTGATAACGAGTCTGCATTACTCGTACAAGGATTAAGTGGTAGATTCATACCTACTGGTGGGGGTATTAGCAGAGAACTTGAAGAAAATTATTCTTTGAATGTGATTGATATTCAGACGGTTGGCGATCAGCGCAAGACAATGCTGTTTCTTTTAAAAAATAATTCTGTTATAGATTACGATATAATAAATGTTAGTGAGAATTATACATATTACAAAAATGGAAATTTAACATTAGAAGCGGACATTGAGGCTGTTTTTAGTGGCGAAGGTGGAATCTATCTTGTCAAGCTGTCTCATGTGCATCAATATTCAGAGAACAATTCCGCTGATATATTATTGAGTGATGCTGTTTATCTTTACTTCGTTGGAAATGCAAGGGAGACAGAATGGATTCTTGAACAGAATTACATATTAACTGCCATGGATATCGATATCGAAGATAAATACCCCATGGCACCACCTCCTATAACACCTGGTTCACAGCAGTTTATAGAGGCCACAATGGACATTAACACAAATAATTATATTCCCCAGCTTTGGCTCAGGTTAATGAAAGATGGGGCCACTATTGAAGATCAATTTGTATGTCCTGGAGATAATATTACCTTTTATGACGGCTCGAAAATATTAGATTTGACTGTGGGAATAATATTCGACGGACGAGATGCAGACCTTGCTACTATTTCAAATATCTCTCAATATAATGAAACAGATGAAAATGACAGACTAATTCAAAATGAGTCCCATATGTACATATTCGAGTATCCGGAAAGAGATACCAGGGAGTTAGATGAAAACTACTCAATTACCTTTATGGATATTGATTCAAGCACTTATTCCAATCCGCTTGTATGGGTGAGGATGGAAAAGAACGGCATGCTGGTTGATGACCAAATAATTGCTCAAAATGAGGTATACCAATTTTATAACAACAGTATCAAGATTTTCAATGCATCTATAGATACCATTTTTAGCGGGAGATATCTTGACCTATTAATTCTTACTAATATCACCCAGTACTGTGAGGAGAACGGGACACAGTTACTTGTGAACGCCAACTGGAGCATATATTCTGATAATACCGAACTGATTGAAAATCTTAATGATAACTCAATACTTTATGAAAACTATACTATAATTCCAGTTGATATAGATGTAGATGGAACGAAAGTCTGGATGCGATTATATAAAAATAATACAATGGTAGATGAAATAATTCTTCAACAAGGGGAGGATTATTCATACTATCTGGACAGCGAGGAGATCATCTCCACAACGCTTGAAACTGTTTTTTATGGTAAGTACTCTGAACTTATTAAATTAGTAGATATTTATCAATATTCAGAAGAAAATGGAACATTAATATTGTACAAGAATACTGAATTATTAGAATTACAACATTTCAGGTTTAACAATGATGAAGGGATTCATATAGGTACTTCATCATCAAATATCATTTGTAATAATAACCTTCAGGACGTTGGGCGGGGCATATCATTGGTTTTTTCAATTAATAATACGCTTATAAATAATAATATTACAGACAACAATTATGGTATACACCTAGAAGATTACAGTAATTATAACTCAATTACAGATAACAATGTCATAAACAACTCCGAGGGTATCAAGCTTCAAAATTCTAATTACAATCATATCTATATTAACAATTTCATAAATAATAGCGATAATGGTTATTCTTATGTATCAACTAATTTATGGAATTCAAGTGACCCTATATACTATCAATATAACGATTCTACTTTTATTAATTACATGGGCAATTACTGGAGTGATTATACAGGTTCAGATGCAGACTATGACGGTATCGGTGACACTCCTTACAATATTAGTGCAGGAGTATGGGATATATATCCACTAATAGAGCCATGGGCTCAACCAGTTGATACCACTCCACCTATTTACTACTCAGGCAACCGCATCTGGGATGAAGACGCTGACATGTCTGATACCTACACCTGGACTCCCAAAAGTTTCAGCGGCTTCTACTATGACCTTGACAATGACATAGGAGGAGAGACCCTTACAATTGAGAACATTGACAGGTCGCTTGGCAGGGGCGACATCATATACGAGACATCCCCCATATCTATCGATTTCGAGCAGGACATCTGGAAGACCTACGAAGTCATCAGCTTCATGGCAGACCGCTACTTTGCAGGCTACACCGACGATACCAATTTCGCTTCATCCAGCGACAGCCTGCTGGACGAGAGACAACTCAGCAAGGTCCTGATGGATACGGATAAGAAATACAATCTAAGTTTGGGTACATCCATGGAACTGGAAGAAGGGTATGAATTCAGGATCGCTGAATTCGGTTCAGGCGGCGATGCTGTGATGGTGGCATTGTTCAAGAACGACGAAAAGGTGACCGAAGATATAGTCCAACAAGATGACACCTTTGTCTATGAAAAAAACATGGGAGGTACAAAGGATATGCCTATTATTGCTGTCTACTTCGATAGTGTATATGTAGGAACAGAGACCAGCACCGTTGTGATCGAGGGCATCTTCCAGATTTCTGATAAATATATCGATGTCAGTGCAGGGGATGAATTCGGCTTGATGGAGATCAAGAGCGTGTACTCATCCGGTATTGCCATGAAAAATGATAATTCCGTGAGTTTGGGTCTAGGAGATGATTTCAACCTCATGGGTAAGATCAATATCATAGTGGCTGATTCAAGTACACTGCGGTTCGCCCCGTATGTTGATATTTCAAAACCCGGTACCTATGAACTAAGGGGTATGGTAACAGAAGAAATCGAATTTAAGTGGACACCCTTCAACTTTGAGGGGCTGCTCTATGATATCGACACCGGAGAAGGTGATGAGATATTACACATCAAAAGAGATAGCTCTGGCGACCGGTCAATAGGGGAAAATAATCTATTATATACGACAAGCCCCATCTCAAAGAACTTCGAACATAACAGTGACGGATGGAATACATTCCAGTCCATCGGGTTTATGGGCAAAACTTATTTTGCAGGCTACCTGAAAGAATCATCCTTTATCTCCAGTGACTGGAGCCTCATCAATAAAGGCAAGCTATCCAGGATACTTATCGATGACGATAAAAACCACACCATACATATCGGTAACTCGCTCACCTTAGAGCAAGGATACAGTCTCAGGATCGATGCAATAAGCAGCGAAGGTGATGTAGTAACGCTTTCCCTCCTTAAGGATGGGGATAATATTTCCACTGATATCGCCAGTGAAGGAGACACCTACATCTATGAGATAGATGTGGATGGGACCGATATACCTATTATAGTAGCTCATATTGACAAAGTACACAGTGACATGGAAACGAATTCCTCGCTCATAGACGGTCTATTCCAGATATCTGATAATTTTACCACATTAAAAAACGGAGATACCTACGGTATCATGGAAGTAACATCATTTTCTTCATCTTCAATTGTATTGAAAAACGAGGATAGTTTCAATCTCTCAAAAGGTGATACTATAAACATAATGGGTGATATCAAGTTCAAGGTCGCTGACGATGGCAGTGCCATTCGTTTCTACCCATTCCAGGAGGTCATAGAAGTACTACCAACAGCAATTATAACACAACCAGAAGATGGAGCATATATCAATGGGACAATCAATATTATCGGAACGGCGAATGATACGAATTTCAAGAATTATACATTAGAAAGGAAGAACACATCAAGTGCCTGGATAGAGATAAGAAACTCAACACAGCCTGTATCTGATGGAACACTTGCTATATGGAATACAACTAATCTTGAAGACGATGACTACATGATCAGGTTGACTGTTGCAGATAACACATTCAATTCAAATATAACCTTAATTAATGTCACAATCGACAACACACAACCTGAAGTAAACATTACAGAGCCTGGAAATGGTTCAAACTTAAAATTCTTTGAGAATATGGTCAGAGGAGAAGTTAGAGATAATAACCTAAATTCTGCCCAATTGAAAGTAAAAAATGAAAAAGGTGAAACTGTAAACTCCTATAATCTAAACATCACAGATGGTGAGTTTAGTAAACGTGTAGAATTTGCACCAGATCAGTTTAACACATTAGAACTTGTTGCAGTTGACAAGGCAGAAAAGTCAAATAGTACAAATATAACAGTATTTGTCGGGAACAATTCACTGATTAACCAGACGGATGTCACAAAAGGTGTACCAGTAACAATTGACGCTCAAAATGAAATAAATACAACAATAGAATTCATTTCAAATGTTAATACATCTAATGTAACTTTCACAGTAACCGCTATAACAAATGAGACCCAGATAAATAATCTTAGTAATTCAGTTTTTGCTGTATATGGTGAGATGACATTAGGAAAAATCGTTGAAATAAACGTGACTGGGCTTGATGCCACTAATAAATCAGAAGTTCTAAGTGTTACACTAAACCTTTATTACACAATAAGCGACCTGGACCTTGATGGCGATGGCACTATAAAGGCCGGAGAACTGGATGAGGAAAATTTGTACATCTACTGGTATAATGATACCAGTCAAAATTGGACAAAGTTATTAAAAGACAATCCTGATTGGGTTATTGACAACGGTCAATTGAAAATATCAGGAGCTAATCCTGGTTATGTATGGGCAAAAGTAAATCATCTCAGTATGTTCGCTCTAGTAGCACTTCCAGTACCTGAACCCACTGAAGATGGCAACGGCGATGGTAGCGGAGGCGGTAGCAGTGGCGGAGGAGGCGGTTCCTCTGGAGAAGATTTCTATAACATTATCCTATCAGAAACCGACAGGCAGAGCGTATTCAAGAACTCCAGCGTCTCATTTATTTTCGATCTGGAAGGCAACATAGTCAAGCATATCAATTTCACAGCCCTGAATAGCGCTGGAACAGTAGCTGCTAAAGTTGAGATACTTAACCATACCTCTTCTTTGGTGAGTGCCCCACCACCGGATGAAGTATTTAAAAACCTAAACATATGGGTCGGGAACTACGGCTGGGCAACAGAGAAGAATGTGTTCGGTACTACTGTCAGTTTCATTGTCGAGAAGTCATGGGTCACTGACAACGATATTGATGAGACCACAATCGCACTCTATCATTACAGCGATAATAACTGGAACAAGCTAGTGACTAGAAAGATTGCTGAGGATGCCAATAGCTTGCAATTTGAAGCTGAAACGCCAGGATTTTCGCCATTTGCTGTAACAGGTAAGAAGATTATGGGAGAAACTGGAGATGAAGTTATTATTGCAGAACCTACAATAACAGCAGAGAAAACCTCAGCCCCAACACCAACTGAGAAGACAGGGATTCCTGGTTTCAGTCAATTTGTTTGCTTGTCGGTCTTGTTGATTGCAATGAGACGATTGCACAAAAAGAACTAAATAGGGCCGCATCAGCCCGATTTTGAATTTATTGGATGTATATCCTAACCTTTGCTTTTTTAACGTATAGGTAAGTATAAACGCATTTGTTTATCTTGCTACTGAAATTAGATACATGATGAGAAAAACATCACACTTCTACTTTGCCCCGAAGGGGCTTTCTTGTTCGTAACCTCTGTAACAACAATATCTCTATTTGCCATACTTTCTCTTTAATTTCACTCTGTGAAAAAAATAACTGGTACTTAAACACTGGTCTTGTACCTTAAAATAGCTGCCATTCCTCCGAAGGCATTCATCAACTGGGCACCCTCTTCAAAATCAGTGGAAATAAACACTATCTGCGTACTCATCTGGTCTGCCAGCGTGGAGAGTTCATCAACCACGTCAGTAGAATCTGTGACCTTGACTGTACCTTTACACTTCTTACAAGGAGCCAGTTCTGGCTTATCCTCACCCGGCCTACGGGTCACGGTCACAGCATCCGCATAACCACACTGGGTACACTTAGTGTTCAGTCTCTCCCTTCGCAGGTCCTCTGAGAGCAGCAGAACTTCCACAGACCCCATCTGGAGATTTTGCCTGACCTCTTCCTCGCCATATGCTGCCAGTCCGTTATCCCCTACAAGTTTCTTAAGGAAGCGTTCCATGTACTTCTTTTCCTTGATAACATCCAGGTTTATCAGGGCATCAGCGGCATTGTCCACCAGTTCAAACAAACCGCTCTCGTCAGTATAAGAAACATCAAACAGGCCCAGTATTTTTTTTTCCAGTTCATGGTGCAGGAATTCACCGTCGTGGAACTCCTCCTTGGTAGGCGAAGGACCACCTATCAGCACAGCCTCCAGGTCCTTATGGTCAACTGTCATGAATACTTTGCTGGCAGCATTACCTATCCGTTTGTAGAAATCATGGATAGCGATAAGACGTAACTGCTGGAACCTGTGGGCACTCTGGCCGCCCTTTCGCTGTTTACCCGGCACTGATGAGGTCATGTGGTCCCTGGTCTCTATATGCTTGCCCTTAAGCAGCCCGACAGTAGCCTCACGTCGGTCCAGCACCAGCAGGCCGTAGGTCATTTTATCTGTCAGCATATCCTCAAGAGGTTCAAGGTAGAAAGCCGAATCGCAATGATATTTATATGAGATAAGTGGTTCGGGCGGCTCCACAGTAAAACTCTGCAGGTCGGTCTTGTTGCCCCCTATATCTACAGCTCCGGTGAACAGGATCACGCCCCTCTTGGGTGAGCGGGGGAAGTACCTTAACCTTGACATCAGGCTCTCAAGTGCACTCTGGACATTGGTCTTGGTGATTTTTGACTTGATGTTGGCTGCCTGGCCGTGTTCATCCCTGAGCTGGGCTACTACGTCAAATATTTGCTTATCCTGCGGGATGTACAGGGAAATAAGTTCTGTACCCCTGCCTTTCTTTGACCGCAGTTCTTCAAGCTGACGTTTGAATTCATATCGTTTATGAGCATCTGATTCTGCCATATATATTAATATCTCCTGCTAAGACAGTTGTAGATACAGTGCATCGTCTATATATTTTCTTGTAAACAGGCTGTCCAAAAACTTTACAGAAAAATATTCCCCTTACACATTATGGAGGGAAACTGATATTTGCAATAAAAACCCAGACCACTGTATGGCAAGGGAATTCACACTAAAAGATATAGAGATATTCAACAAGCTGGCCCCTGAACTGCAGGGCAACATTATTTCCCCGCAGGGACACCAGTACCTTTTTATTCTGCGCCCTGTATCCCACAGGCTGGCTCAATCAGAGGAGGATTTCAAGGAGCGATTGCTGCGGCTCACAGACGACGAACTGGAATACCTGGTAGACCTGGCACTCAAGGCACAGGAGGATATCAGGGGACTGGATGAGGATATGTATACCTTTTTTGAGGTAATTGATGAAAGGGTACCCCACAGGTTAGCAGACCTTAAGGATTTCCTGGGAATAATGGGTTAGTTGTTCATTTTTCCCTGCGTATAATGCCGTATTTCTGGACTTTCTTCATTCTGGCAAGGTTCAATACCCTTGCCATCTCCTTTTCTTCCAGGTCCCTGGATTCGATATAACCCATCTCCACCGCCTCATGGAATATCTCGTACCCGCGTCCTGACCTTGTAAATACCGTGGTCCACCCGTCTGGAGTACCTACACCACCAAAACTGATCGCTGCATGCCTGGCGGTGAGGTCTGTACAGTATTTACATGAAGAACTCCTGTATGGGTCCAGTTCACTAAGATCGTAAACAAATGTCTCACTCCCTTTCTCCAGTTCGATCTTCCCCCGCCATATCTTCATACTTTCAATATCTTCCAGTCCCAGGTGCTTAGATGCCACAAACTCTTCAATACCCTCGTGAGAGAACGTATCCATGCAAAACAATCCCAAGGGAAAGATATTAGCACGCATGAACATATGCAGCAAACCGTAAGGGCTCTTGTATATCTTATAGACCGCATCAATATTGCACGGAGGCCCTACAAATGCGATACTGCGCATACCCTGCAGTACAGCGTTCATCAGGGCCTGTATGGTCATGCTGTGGGTGTAGATACTGCCTGCGGACTCCATTATTTCGTCGTATGTGGTGGCAATGACAGGTACAGGTCTCCAGGGGTCATCTTCGGATTTTACTGTGACTATTGCACAATCGAGCAGCCCTTCCTCCAGTGCATAGGCCAGCAGTGACGTGACTACTCCCCCGTCCTGTCCCTTGACCCCTTTCAAGGCTGACCTGGCCGCATAAGGATGCCTGATACTGCCAACGAGTCCCTCTTCAGTAGTAATGGTACGGGGGCACTGGTTGTAGCAGATACCGCATGCAGTACATGGACCTACCAGCTTGGGTTTCTCGCCCTCCATAATAATTGACGGGCAGCTTGCTGCACAGGCACCGCAGGCAGCACAGATCCCGGGTTTAATAATATCCTTGCGCAGCCGGCCGAAGGATATCTTTTTTTTATCCTCCAGACTGCGTTTGACCCTGACAATGTTTTTTGCCATGTCATCGAATTTTTTCTTGCATTCAGTGTCATGGAAATAGTATGTTCTTCCTTCGTGATAAGAGGTATATGAAGTATCCGGAGGCACTTCCCGTTTACATATTGGATCAATGGGCATATTCGTTACTTCCTGAATTGAATCTGCGGCAATAGGTAATATTATTAACGGTGTGCAGGGAGGAGCATAAGTTATCATTACACCAAGTCCTGGAGTAGCCATGTAGTAGTC
>Ga0255428_1125_pt1 | contig 18598 bp, 14 predicted proteins | sample ANMaggSSYBR02J13_FD_182654 | JGI IMG/M metagenome (GOLD analysis project Ga0255428, IMG submission 182654) | Sediment cell enrichment communities from methane seep in Santa Monica Basin, California, United Staets - ANME aggregate JGI... | ecosystem: Environmental > Aquatic > Marine > Cold seeps >... | reverse complement strand
AATCGTCCTTTCCCTCCTCGTAAACTCCGAAGGCTATCCATTTTCCTGGGAAATTCTTGACGATTATACATCCGATGTTAAAACGCTTACGGGAAACGCTGATCAATGGAAGCAGAAATTCAATTTACCAAAAGTTATCATGGTTTTTGATCGTGGAATGGTCTCAGACGATAATCTGAAGCATCTGGAGAATAGCAAGAGCTACTTCTACATCACTGCACTTAACAAGAATCAGATTGCAGATGTTGACGGCGCAAATCTGAAGAGATTCGAGACTTTTGCAGAGGAAACTACTGAAGATGAGATAATATCGAAGGGTTTAGTCAAATACGACGATTCCACATACTATGAAGATATTGGGGTGGATAATAGTAACAGACGCCATGTTCTGGTCTTTAATATGGATTTATTCAAATCACAACGAAAGATAAGGGAAGAACTTATCGAAAAGGCAATTAACGGACTGGAAAATGAGAGGGAAGCGCTATTGAATGCGAAAAGAAGCCGCGAACGAAAGCCAACTGAAAAAAGGGTTGATAAAAATCGGGAGAAACTTAAGATGCAGGGCTATCTGGACTACAGACTTGAAAGAGTGGATATAACTGGGAAAAATGATACAAAAATTAGGACTTTCGACCTCAGTTACTGGAGGAAAAACCAGGAAATCGAAAAAGCACACCTTAAAGACGGAGTGTGGATGATTGTTACGAACATCTCTGCAACTGTAGAGCCAGAGGAATTCAGACTTGGACCGGAAGAATTTATTAAATCATATCGAGATAAGAATCGAGTAGAAGAGGCATTCAAGGAAGTGAAATCATTCCTGAAGTTCAAGCCTACTTTCGTCTACACTAAGGAGCATGTTCGTGCTCACTATACGATATGCATACTGTCTTACTTACTGGATATGACGGTGACAAACAAGCTAAGGGAACAGCCGATAGAAGGCATAGGTAGTGTGAGAAAGGTTCACAAAACGCTGAAAAGGTCGGAAATAGGGAAAATAAGCGTGAATGGTACAAAACATAGTGGAAAGAAACTTATACCGACAACGGAGGAACAGAAGAGCATTTTGGAATTATTTAATTGTGATTATCTGGTAGAGGGCAGCTACTTGAGATCAATCGGTATAGGGAGAGTTTAAGAACAGACTTGAAAATAGGGGTGGTCTACTGCTATTGTTTTTATTTTAAACTGACGAAGATGGGTTGTAAACAAAAAGAACACAGATGTAACATGACAAATAAATATCTTTGATCTTAACATCCCAGAAAATTGTTGTTTTCTTTACAACGATAGTCACGGGATGTTAAGACTGAGGGTACTTTCATGCTAAATAATAAATAAGTCGTTGGGAGGTTTATCACATGGATAAAAAATTAGTTATAGCGATAATTTTTTCTTTGCTGCTGGCCAGTACAGTATTATGGATGGCTTCAGTCGGCACTAACAAATCTGAAAAGGATGGTCTTCCGAAATCACTTGACCAACATTATGAAGACGGACCAATTTATCTTTACGAAATGTATGAATTAGGGGAATCAATGGTAGGAATTACTGTGAATATTCAACAAAATGATATCACAAACGCCACTAGATTCTTTGATGTATTTGCCCAGGAATATGATGATAGTTCTCTAATGGTACCTGAATGGCGAGGATATTACAAACCAAACGACGTGAGAAAAATGGGAGATGCACTTGACGCAGGGAATATTCCAGGTGTATTTGCGGCAATGGGAGAAGTGGGTGAAACCTGCACCAGGTGCCATGTAGACACCATGTCTGATGTTTATAACAAGTATTACTGGAGTGACTTCAGGAATGTGGAAATAGACACTCCAGAAGGACCTAAGCCATGGGTTGAAGCTAAAATGAAATATCTATTAACGGGTTTTGACGGAATTGGAATAAATATCAAGCAAGGCAATCAATCCAATGCAGAACACAGCTTCAATCTGTTCAAATCAATGTTTGACAACATGGCTGATGCATGCGGTTCATGTCACGATTCAGAGCCCAGGTATTATGTCAGTAAAGATATCCAGACCTTGATCACTCACATAGGATCAAATATCACAGAAGGCAATTTGACGAACGCTGAAGGAATCAGGCATGACATAGGCGATAGTTGTCACAAATGTCACATCATCCATATACCGCCTCAGTATGCAAAATTGGACGGGAAATAATCCGTCCAATTTTTTTATTTCAAACTAGTGTTGTGTCAACTTTCAGGTGTCAGATTGTAAAGGGCATAGGTCATGTGGCACAATTTTAAAATCAAATTATTTCTATAATCTCAATAGACGCTGATTTACGCAGATTTACGCAGATGCAACCTTAAATCGGCGTTAATCTGTGTAAATCTGCGTCTTAAAAATAACTGAAAAATGTAACAGTGTCAGATCATATATCTAGCGATATTATATGGTTGACTCGACACTAGTTAATTCCGAATTAAAGTCAAATAACTTGAGATGCATTTCTGCTAAACCTTCCTCCTTTTCATCAAGAAAATCCCCCAATTGTTCGCATTTTCTAAGCCTGCAGGAAAGTATATATTTTTCCGTACATTTAAAAATAGTATATATAATAAAATATATAATTAATGGTGTTACAATTCCAATTGATAAATGTTAATATATCTTTATATCCACATAAATTGTTTTTCCATTAAAAGGTGGTGTATCCGGAATATTATCAATAAAGACTGAAAAAGAAAAAGTAACCATAATCATTTCTAACGAGGACCCTGCCAGCCAGAATATAAAGGACATGCTGCAGCAGATCAGGGACTGGAAGCCTATAGAGGTTGATTGTGAAAAGGTCATTGCAGCCTTTGAGTTCAAAAGGTTCAGGCTGGTGGAAATTGAAGGACTGCATATCTACCAGGATGGGCTGGACAGGCAACTGGAAGCATGTGGATTAGATTCGGATATTATACTCTTTGCTTCAAGGCACCGCAGTAAGGACGGGAGACAGATACTTACCGTGCATCCCACTGGCAATACGAAAGAAGCAAAGTATGGCGGGCATCCTATGGAACTGGCTGCCGCTGCCCCCCAGGCAATGCGCTCCATCTTCCTGAATCTAAAGACCCTGGCAAAGAATGAGGATTTCGAGGTTACACTGGAGAGTACTCATCACGGTCCAACTGATCTAAGAACGCCTTCCATTTTTGTGGAAATAGGCAGTTCAGAGCAGGAATGGGTAGACCCTGTAGCGGGCCGCATTGTGGCAAATGCAATACTTATGCTTGATAATGAAAATGTACCTGTAGCTGTTGGATTCGGAGGCAATCATTACGCACCCAGGCAGACCAAGTTGATCGAGGGGGCTGGTGTGGCGTTTGGCCATATATTTCCCACATATAAACTGGACGACCTGGACGAAACACTTGTAAGACAGGCATTCGAGCGGTCATGCGGGGATATTGCATACCTAGACCGAAAATCCATGAATGCCAGGCAGCGTAACCGGCTTATTGAAATCATTGAGGGTTTAGGGTATGATGTATTGCGGGAGAGTGATATCAGGGAAATGGACGGGGTGCCGTGGCAGTTCTGCCTGGAATTAAGGAAAAAGATGAAGGACATCTGTCCTCAAGGAAGGACGAGGATCACGGAAAGTATCAAATCTGACCTTAAGATGGCCTGTAAGAGCTGCGTTTGTCCAAAGGTGAAAGTTGCCACAATTAGCCCTGAACTGTTGCGTGAAGCTGAGAAAGTTGACCGTACAAGGCTTAGAAATTTTCTTGATGTATATAGTATTGCTTATCTGGAACATAAGAACGGATCTTTTTCCCATATTGTTATTGGAATCGATGACGACTGCGCCCGTCTTGTCGCAGAAGAACTCACAAATGAATGCATTAATATACTAAAAGAACACTACGATGTACGGTATGAAAAGGATGAGGGGATACTCTACCTCATCACAAGTAAATTCAGTCCAGCACTTGCTAGGAAACTTGGGATTACATCCGGGCCTTTGTTCGGTGCATTGGCAAGGGGAGAGGCAGTAACTGTTGATGACAGGATAGTAAAGCCGGAAATGGTATATGAAATTGTTGAAAAACCTATACGTATTAAAAATATATACATTGATTAAATAAAATTGAGGGATAAAAGGATGGAATCCATCATTAAAGAGGCAATCACGCGGGCGGATATGGAAGGGAGGACACAGGGCATGAGACCGAAGGTCGAACTTGGCCAGACCGACTCAGAACTGGAAGAAGTTCTTCAACAGTTAAAGACGAATATCCGCGTGGTCGGTTGTGGAGGCGGTGGTTCAAATACCATCCAGAGGATGACCGAAGAGGGTATAGCCGGGGCAGAGCTATATGCATTGAATACAGATGCCCAGCATCTTTTACACGTTTCTGTCGAACACAAGATATTGATCGGCCGGAAGAAGACCCGAGGCCTGGGTGCAGGCAGCCTGCCGCAGATCGGAGAGGAAGCTGCAAAGGAGAGCGATAGCGAAATACGAGCAGCCGTTGAAGGGGCTGACATGGTTTTTATCACTTGCGGATTAGGAGGCGGTACCGGGACCGGTTCTGCACCTGTTGTAGCAGAAGCTGCCAGGGCAGAGGGGGCACTGACAATAGCTGTGGTTACACTGCCGTTTAGTGTTGAAGGGGCTGTCAGGCGTAACAATGCAGAAGCAGGTCTTGAACGTCTTCGTGACGTGGCAGATACGGTCATCGTAGTTCCCAATGACAAGCTCCTTGAAGTTGTACCAAGATTGCCTTTGCAGGCAGCATTCAAGGTATCGGATGAGGTGTTGATGCGTGCTGTAAAAGGCATTACCGAACTAATTACCAAGCCCGGACTGGTCAACCTGGACTTTGCAGATGTGAGAACAGTAATGCAGAAGGGTGGAGTTGCCATGATCGGGCTCGGCGAGTCTGACAACGAGGATAAAGCTGCCGAATCTGTACAAAAGGCACTACGCAGTCCCCTGTTGGATGTTGACATATCAGGGGCGACATCGGCACTTGTCAATGTTGTTGGCGGACCCGATATGACCATCGCTGAAGCCGAGAGTGTGGTTGAGGAGGTCTACGCCAAGATCGACCCCGAAGCCAGGTTGATCTGGGGTGCCCAGATTGATCCCGCACTTGAACATTCCATCCGTACCATGCTTGTGGTCACAGGCGTGAAATCTGCACAGATCTATGGTAAGGGCAACGCCCGTAACATTACCAGTCGTTACGGCATTGATTTCGTGAAATAATCACATATTTCTATTGGCAGGAAATTCCTGTCAATCGAAAGGTATTTTAATCTTTAATCATACTTTGGGCTTGTTTTATCTAAACGATACAGTAATTGTTCAAATGATATGGTAATTGTTCCAGATAGGGATGTGAAATCTATTGGCAAAAGAACCTGCAAAAACACCGATGATACCGTTGAAGTTCAGTGAATACACCCGGATACTCAGACTTACCCGCAAGCCCACAAGAGAAGAATTCATTACAATTGCTAAAGTAGCAGGTGCGGGCATTTTAATCATCGGGGTTATGGGATTTATTATATATTTCTTCCTTACCGAGATCCCTAAAATGATATGAGTCAACCAAAGTTTATTATATTAACTATACATTATGGGGCTAAGTGAACCGTCACATGAATGAGGATACAATCGGAGATATTGAAATATATGTGGTGAAGACCACTGCCAACCAGGAGCGTTCAGTGGCAAATCTCATCTCGATGATGGCAGAGAAAGAGCATCTTGATATCATGGCCATCCTCGCACCTGATGAATTGAAGGGATATATACTGGTAGAAGCAAAATCGCCCGACATAGTGGAAACAGCTATCCAGACCCTGCCACATGCCCGTAGTTTGATACGGGGGGCATCCACGCTTAAAGAGGTTGAACATTTCCTGACACCGAAGACCGCTGTTGTAGGGATCACGGAAGGAAGTATAGTCGAACTGATCTCAGGTCCCTTCAAAGGCGAGAAAGCAAGGGTCAAGAGAGTTGATGAAACACATGAAGAAATTACAGTGGAACTCTTTGAGGCTATGGTACCGATTCCCATCACGGTCCGCGGTGACAATGTGAGGGTACTGAAACGGGAAGAGCAAGAATAGAATTAACGAGATTATTTATTCAAATAATAACCAGAGGAATAAAAAATGGGTGATGTAATAGAAGCATTAATACCAGGCGGACAGGCAAATCCCGGTCCTCCATTGGGTCCTGCGCTGGGACCGCTTGGCGTGAATATCAAAGAAATTGTGGATAGTATTAATGAAAAGACTGCGGACTTTAACGGAATGCAGGTTCCGATAAAAATAATCTTTGATGATAAAAAGAATTACAATATTGAGATTGGAACACCTCCTACCTCTGCCCTGATATTGAAGGAACTGGGGCTGGAGAAGGGATCAGGTAATGCCGGGACTGAGAATGTAGGTAACCTGACAATTGAACAGGCAGCTAAGGTTGCCAGGATGAAACGTGATGGCCTGCTGTCCAGGAATTTTGAATCGGCTGTCAATGAGATCATCGGTTCCTGTGTACCCATGGGTTTGACTGTAGAGGACATGGACCCAAGGGAAGCACAGAAGGCGGTAAAGGCAGGCAAGTTCCGGGATAGACTGGAAGCCTGATTCCGGACAACCGATAATTTAAAATACTTATCCCACAGTAAAAGGAAACCTTAGACAACCGTAGAAGATCAGGTGGTCGTTTGCGTATGGCAAATACTACGGGAGGAATATATGACATTTGAAGATATTTTAGAATCAGTAAAACAGGCGCTTGAGCAGGCGCCAGAACGCAACTTTTCAGAAAGCGTAGACCTTGCTATTAACCTTAAAAATGTTGATATGAGCAAGCCTGAGAACCGTGTGGATGAAGAGATCATCCTTCCCAGTGGCCTGGGAAAAACTATCACAATTGCTGTTTTTGCTAAAGGTGATATTGCCCAGAGGGCGAAAAGTGCCGGAGCTGAGATGATACTAGACCCGGAAGAGATTGAAGGTCTGGGGGATGATAAGACAAAGGCACGTGAACTTGCAAATAATGTTGATTTTTTTATATCAGAAGTTGCTTATATGCCTTCTATTGCAAAGGCATTGGGACCTATCCTGGGACCGAGAGGCAAGATGCCCGAGCCATTGACTCCTGATAAGAACATTGAGGATATAGTCAATAAAGCTATGAACGCAATCCGGGTACGCAGTAAGGATCGGCTTTCATTTCATCTTCCAGTGGGACGCAGGGATATGGAACCTGAAGCACTGGCCCAGAACATCGAGACAGTCGTATCCAGGATCGAGCATAAGATGGTAAGTGGCAAGCAGAATATCAAATCGATCTATGTCAAGACCACAATGGGGCCTGTAGTGAAGGTGATCTAAATGGACGCAGAACACCACAGCATGCACATACCCCAGCAGAAGAAAGATGAGATAAAGGATATTAAAGCCAAGATCGGGCAGTACTCGGTAGTTGGGCTGGTGGGTATCCACGGAATGCCGTCGAAGCAGTTCCAGCAGATGCGTTCAAGTATCAGGGATTCGGTGCTGATCAAGGTCAGCAAGAACTCACTGATAACAAGAGCATTGAATGAATGTTCTGAAGATATTAAATCCCTGGAGAATTATCTTGATCATGAAACGGGTTTAGTATTCTCAAACGATAATTCGTTCAAATTATTCAGGCTTCTCGAATCGAGCAAAACTCCAGCTCCTATCAAGGGTGGTATGAAAGCACCCAATGATATTACTGTTGAAAAAAGACCAACCGATTTCCCGCCCGGGCCCATTATAGGTGAACTACAATCGGCAGGTATTCCCGCAGCTATTGAAGGCGGGAAAGTGGTCATACGGGAAACTAAAGTGGTCGCTAAGAAAGGTGAGGTTGTCTCACAGAATCTGGCAGCCATGTTGACCCGTCTTGAGATATTTCCACTTGAACTGGGACTGGTCCTGAGAGGGACCTTTGAGGACGGTATGTTGTTCGATGCATCAACCCTTGCCATCGATGAAGGTAAGATATCACTTGACTTCACAACAGCAGCCAGTCAGGCGTTCAACCTGGCAGTAAATTCGGCATACCCGACCAGGACCACCATTCAGGCACTGCTTGCAAAGGCAGCATCAGAGTCAAGGAATCTGGCAGTGAATGCAGTGATATATGAACCTGGAGTGATGGATATATTGCTGTCCAAAGCCCAGGGTCATGTGATGGTACTGGCAGGCCTGGTATCGGATGAAGCCCTGGACGATGACCTGAAAGCAAAGATGGGTGCCCAGGCTGCAGTAAGCCCGGTTGTGGTCGAGCCAGAAGAGGAGGAGACTGCTGAGAAAGAAGAAGAGGCTGCTGAAGAAGAAACTGAAGAAACAGCAGCAGAGGGTCTTGGTGCCCTGTTCGGATGAACAACAAAGAAGAAATTATAGTCAACAATTAATAAAAGGTGATAAGAAATGGAATATGTTTATGCAGCACTTTTACTGCACAATGCAGGTAAGGACGTAACAGAAGATGCAATAACAGGTATCTTGCAGGCCGCAGATGTCGATGTGGATGCAACAAGAGTGAAGGCCCTGGTGGCATCACTTGAAGGCGTCGACATCCAGGAAGCTATCGAGAAAGCCGCTTTTGCAGCCCCGGCAGCCGGAGCAGCAGCAGGAGCACCTGTTGCAGCAGCCGAGGAAGCCCCGGCAGCAGCCGAAGAGGCTGCAGCTGAAGAAGAGGAAGAGGCTGAAGAGAGCGGAATGGAAGGACTGGGCGCACTGTTCGGTTAAGCAGACCTGGTATAATTTACCTTACTACAGGCTGGATATCTAACCAGCCTTACTTTTCTTTTTTTTGCACACAATTAGTTTTACTGAATTTTTTGTACACTGTTATTTTTGCTAACCTGCATCTTTGAAAATCAGGTTCAATAAATAGTAACCCCTTTTACCCCTGGTACTTTCTTTAGTTCATCTATCAGCTCACCAGGTATATTGTCATCCGTTATTATAGTAAGCAGCGGGTTTTCTGTAAGATATGGGTCTTCAGTAACTGCTTGCCTGATACTTAAACCGTATTCTGCCACTGCTGTGGCTACCTGGCCAAGTATACCAGTCCTTGAAGCATCGCCCGGTGTTATGACAATAACACCAAGACCTAATGCAGGTGCCACATCTTTCAGGAAGGGGATTGTATATACATTTTGGAATATGCTGGTCAGGGTCTCATCAGATAATATAACCTCGCATGTGGAATCCACCACTCTCCTGTCAACACCGATCTCCCTTGCCACCTGGGTATGGGGCAATTCGATATTACCTGAAACCACACGCCCCTGCCCATTGACCTGAAAGCCCCGCTCCAGCAGGAGCTTGACGACCTTTTCCTGTGCAGGATGTTTATTGAACTTGCTTAGTATCTTGCTCCACATGTGTTAATACCTACAAAGCACATACTTGTTATTTTAATTATACGTAATGTATTGTTTGAAATGTTTTTAATATCGATGATTAAAATGGTTTGTGTGGTTCAATTATCACTTTCATAGACTCACCGGCTCCGGCCACCAGTTTGAACCCTTCTTTTGCATTTGCCAACCCGAACCTGTGAGTGATCATATCCGTTACCCCCACCCTGCCTGTATGTATCAGCTCAATGGCTTTCGTAATATCCAGTGGACTGGCTCCGTATGAGCTGACAATACTTACCTCGTTTTTCCACAACTCAAATACAGGCAGGTGCACTGTAACTCCGGGTTCGGGTGAGGCAAAAAACAGCACGGTTCCGCCCCGGTCCACCGAAGCCAGTGCCTGTGTTATAGCAGGCATTGCGCCGGTACAGATAATGACAACATCTGCCAGCCGCCCGTTATTTAGTTCCAGCAGGCGTTCAGGCACATTGTCCTGTGCATCAATAACCTCTGCCCCGCAAATTGATGCCATATCCAGCCTGTACTGATTGATATCAGTGGAAAAAATGCTGCCTGCACCTAGTGCCGCAGCCAGTTTGACATGCAGCAGTCCCGTAATCCCGCTACCTATGACCAACACGCTTTGTCCCGGTTTTATCCCTGCATGGCGCTGCCCCCGGTACACACAGGCCAGGGGTTCAATGAACACGCCCTGGTCAAAGGACATGTCATCGGGCAGCAGGAATACGCCCCTGTCTACATTAATGGCAGGCACCCTGAGATATTCGGCAAAACCGCCCGGATCGAAATTAGTGCTGCGCAGGGTATCGCAGACCGTATGGTGACCGGCCAGGCAGTAGCGGCAGGTATTACACGGCACATGGTGGGATACGAAGATGCGATCCCCCACTTTATATCGACTGACGTCCGTCCCCACTTCGGCAACCGTGCCTGCTATCTCGTGCCCCAGCACTAGCGGTGCGCGCATGATGCGGTACCACTCCATGACATCGCTGCCGCAGATGCCGCTGGCTTCCACCCTGACCAGCAGTTCGTCTGGACTGATGGAAGGTACAGGCATCTCTTCGATACGAACGTCATTGTTATTATAATATACAGCAACGCGCACTTATCCGGCCCCTATTTTTCCTTTTCGCTGTTGTACAGGTCCATGGCTTTGCGCGGTGTGAAGTTTTCATGCACAATCGCCCGCACGGCCTTTATCATGGCAACTGGATATTCGTTCTGCCAGATGTTGCGGCCCATATCCACGCCTACTGCCCCTTCTGATATGGCACTGTGTACCAGTTCGAACACATCCATTTCTGTGTTCATCTGCTTACCGCCGGCAACCACGATAGGTACAGGACAGCCCTCCACGACTGTTTGGAAATCATCAGTATAATAGGTCTTAACAATCTTAGCGCCCAGTTCGGCAGCTATCCGGCAGCACAGTGCCAGGTATCTGGCATCCCGTACCATATCCTTCCCTACTGCTGTCACTGCCACCACAGGCATGCCATAGCGTTCACATTCGTTTACCAGGTTTCCAAGGTTCATCAGGGTCTGGTGCTCGTACTTGCTGCCCACATATATGGACATGGCAACGGCTGCTACATTCAGTCGCAGTGCATCCTCTACCGATGTAGTAATGCCTTCCCTTGTCAGGTCCTCGCCAACAATGCTGTTGCCGCCCGATACCCGTAGCACGATCGGTGTGGATGTGCCAGGGTCTACATCAGCGCGCAGGACACCGCGGGCGGGCATGAGCGCATCTGCATATTCGATCAGCGGTTCGATTGTTTTCTTTGCATTTTCAAGGTGGCTTGTGGGACCCAGGAAATAGCCGTGGTCCACTGCCAGCATGACTGTTCGTCCGGTCTTTGGTTTAATAATTTGTGATATACGGTTTTGCATACCCCAGTCCATAAAATTCCTCCATTAATGGTAGTAAGATAGTAGGGTAGTAATAGGTAAAAAATGCATGCCCTGATTTTAATATCAGCAGATCATATAATTTTAAGGATCTCTCCAACATTGTGTGGATAATAGTTGAAACTTTTTAATTTTTTCTGGATAAGTGAATAATGGCAAAAAAGATTCACTGCAGAGGGTCGTTATTTTACTCTGCGGTTTTTAGAATCGTCCCGGAAAATAATAAAAAGTCTCTAATAGTTTGCCTAGATCCCCGGAGAAATCGAAAATCCAGTCCATAAAGCCAGATCGTGAGATTCCATGTTCCGTGATATGTTCCTGAACAATGAAGTTACACACACGATGTTAAAGAGAGTCAATTTTAATTACTGTGACAGCATAGAATATATCGGGAGATAATAGAATGCAGAAAGCAGCTTTTGATTACGAAGAGGAGAGAATGACGTTCAAATGGGATATTCCCGAAGATTACAATTTTATTGATACCATCAGGAGTTGGGCAAAAAACAAAACGAAGTTGATGGCAATTACCGAGCATCCGGATGGGAACGTTGAGAAAGCCGGATACAGGGAAGTGTGGGACAATGCCATGAAGTTCGGGAATGTCCTGAGGGATTCGGGTATCGTAAAAGGTGACAGGGTTATGGTATTACTTCCGAGGGGAACAGATGTCTATACTACAAGTATTGGCATTTGGGCAATAGGGGGCGTGGTCGTCCCCTGTACGGTCATGCTCAGAAGAGCAGATATTGAATACAGGCTCCTGGATGCCGGTGCAAGGACCTTGATCACGAGCGATCCGGTAGTTGCCAATGAGGTTGATGCAATAAGAGATAATATCTCAATTTCAATTGACAACCTGTTCTTTTCAGGTGAAAGGGAAGGATGGAGTGATTTCAGGCAGGAGGTCAATAAGGCCTCAGATAATCTAAGGCTTGAAAAACTTACAAGCTCAGATCCCCTGACTATCAATTACACCTCAGGGACCACAGGTGCACCCAAAGGTGTGTTGCACACCCACTCATTGATGTACTGTTTTGACAGGCTGAACAGGTATTACTGGTGGGATACGCAGCCGGACGAGCTATGCTGGGCAACTACAGAACCCGGGTGGGTCAAATGGTACTGGGCACCCTTTGGGGCCATTGTGAACGGTGGTGCTGTAAACTTCCATTACTCTGGCAGGTTCGGACCTGAAAAATGGTTTGAGCTGCTTGAAAAATGGAAGATAAACAAGGTATGTATGACACCCACGGAACTGAGGTCAATGGCGACGATCGATGATGCAGATAAGAGATATGACCTGAAGAATCTGAAAGTCATCCTGACTGCGGGGGAGCCCTGCACACCTGGTATTATCAGGTTCTTTGATGAGAAGTTCGGGATACCTGTGAGGGAAGGGTACGGGCAGACCGAGACCAGTGCAATTGCCTGCAATATTCCTGGGATGGAGGTCAGGCCGGGTTCGATGGGTAAGTTCACACCAGGGGTTGAGGGGGCTATTGTGGACCCTGATACTGGAGAACGGGTGCCGGTTGGCGAGAAGGGGATGATTGCTGTTGTACGGGACCATCCGATGCTGTTCAAGGGTTATCACAATAAGGAGGAAAAAACTGCCGAGTGTTTTGTGGGCGACTGGTATCTGACCGGGGACCTGGCAATGATGGATGGGGATGGGTATATATGGTTTGATTCACGGGCGGATGATGTGTGTATCAGTTCGGGGTACAGGATCGGGCCGTTCGAGGTTGAGAGTGCGGTTGATTCCCATGAGGCTGTGCTTGAGAGTGCAATGATCCCGAGCCCGGACCTGATCAGGGGGGAGATCGTTAAGGTGTTTGTTGTGCTGAAGGAGGGATATGCGACGTCGGATAAGCTTGTGGTGGATATCCAGGAGTATGTCAAGCAGGTGGCGGCTCCGTACAAGTACCCGAGGGAGATTGAATTTGTTGAGGAGCTGCCTAAGACTATTAGTGGTAAGATCAAGCGAAAGGAATTGAGGAGTAAGGAGTTCGAGAATAAGAAGGGTGTGATTGAAGAGCTTAAAGAGAAGGGGTTGTGGTTTAGGTAAGGGGGGGGCCCGACCTTGCCACCGCCGGACTACAAGTCCGAAGCATCCCCAATCCTATATTGAGTGAATACCGAAAAACTTTAAGTGATGCAAACCTTACAATCAAAGTAGATTGTGGTGAAAACTAAATGAATAATGCTAGAAAAACATTAATTATGCTCGCTTTATTAATTGTTATTATTTCTACTTTAGTTCAATCAGTTTTAGCTCAAGAAAATGTTACAAATGAAGATATTATTATCGAGGCACAGAGAAGCCTTGACAGGTCATTAAATATTCTAAATATAGTTGTTTTCGCAATAGGAGTGATGGCGACATTGTTAGCAGTGGTTATAGCAGTCGTTGGTGGTTTTGGTTTGCTTGAGATTAAAGGGTGGCAAAAAATTAGAAAAGATACTGAAAAAAAAGCAGAAACTGCCAAAAAAACGTTAGATTTTATTGAAGGACTTCGATATGAAGCGGAAATGGAGTTAGATAAGTTACGGCATAAAGCTGAGAGCCTTCCTCGCCCCTCATTAACCGAAAAACCACCATCAGAAGAGATACTGAAAAAACTTGATGAATTTAATCACAGATTAGAATTACTTAAGTTGTTGGGGGCCACATTGAAGCCTGAGGATTATTTTAATCATGGGCGTAACCTCTTTTATAAAGGTAAATACGAAGATTCTCTTCAAGCCTTTGAAAAAGCAATAGCGTCGAAATCTGATTATGCTGATGCATGGTCTGGCAAAGGCGCTGTGCTAAGTAAGCTTGGTCGAAATGATGAAGCGCTTGAAGCCATTGAAAAGGCAATAGAACTAAAAGTAAATTATAGTGAAGGATGGTATGATAAAGGCTATATGCTAACTGACCTCGGTCGATATGATGAAGCGCTTAAAGCATATAAGAATGCAATAGAAATAAAACAAGATTATGCCAGTGCATGGTATAATATTGCTTGTATTTATTCTATTAAAGGTGAGAAAGAAAATGCGCTTTTTAATTTAAAAAAGGCAATAGAAATTGACATATCTTGTAAAGAAGAAGCAAAGAAGGACGAGGAGTTCAAAAAACTCAGGGATGATGAAGATTTTAAAAAAATGGTTGGATGAAAAGCCAATAGATTTCCCAGTGGCATATAGTGGAATCAGACGTTATGCTTGTTATAAATAATGTAACTCATCCCCAGCCCCCTTCTTCTTAAGCTCCGCAAGCGCACTGAGCGCCTCCAGTGGCGTCATCGCTTCTATATTAAGTTTTTTAGTTCTTCATTGATCGGCAATTCCTTAACTATCATATATGGAACTATGAACATGCTCTATTTCACCAATTGTCCCTTTCTTCATAGTTTTATTCGTGACCCATTTTAAGTGCAAGATTGTTACACTGGTTCAAGATATTCTGACGTATGCACGAGAACGCCTATCGTCTTCAGTCAAAGACCCCGGACGCCGCTACGCTCTGTCCGAGGCATCTGGACGATGCTTGTGATTTTGTTATTTTTTTGTTATTATTCCTTCATCTTTTTTTTCAGGCGCAAGATAATATTATGAATCAACCTCATAAAAAAGGTAATATCTTATTCTTCTTGTTGCAGTGTCTTGGTGTTGATATACATATATGTTAAAGTGTTTGGTCTGAGATTTTCTTTTTGCATTCTTTTCAGAGAAGCAATAGCATCTTCATAATTAGTTGCCTTTCTAATGAGCGAATGGTATGTTCCAATATTATGTTGGATGTTTTCTGAACGCATAACTTCTAACAAATTCGTGGCAGTTTTGTAATTATCTGCTTTGCTAATTAACGAATTGTATGTTCTAACATTAGGATTGATGTTTTCTTTTTGCATACTTTCAAGCCAAATTGTAGCTGTTTCGTAATCAGGTGCATTAAAGATAAGGGTGTTGTAAGTAGCAATATTAGGTTTGATGTTTTCCGTTTTCATTTTGCTTAGTAAATCTATACAATTCTCGTAATCAACAAATTTTTTAATTAACGAATTGTATGTTCTAACGTTAGGATTGATGTTTTCTTTTTGCATACTTTCAAGCCAAGTTGTAGCTGTTTCGTAATCAGGTGCCTTAAAGATAAGGGTGTTGTAAGTAGCAATATTAGGTTTAATATTTTCTTTTTGCATACTTTGATACCATTCCACAGCTTTCTCATAATTAGGAGTTCTGTAAATTAATGTATTATATATAATAACATCCGGTTGGATACTTTCTTTTTGCATAGCTTCAAACCAAACTTCAACTGTCTCAAAATAAAGCGCCATTCTTATGAGTAAGTTATAGATGTTAACGTTAGGTTTAATGCCTTCCTTTTGCATAACATCAAAACAATCTTTGGCTGCTTCATAATCGGGTAACTTGGTGATAAGCTTGTTAAGCATAAAGGTGACAAAAAACGGCTGGATGTTTTCTTTCTGCAATTTGACAAGACAAGTTAAATCTTTATCATGATATCGTGCCTTCTTGAAGAGCGTTTTGCAGGTAACAACATTAGGTTGGATATTTTCTATTATCATTTGGTCCAGCCAAGCCTCAGCGATTTCATAATTTGATGCTAGTCGAACAAGTGTGTTGAATGTGACAACATCTGGTTGGATACTTTCTTTTTGCATCATATCCAGCCAGTCAATAGCTTCTTCATAATCCGATGCTTTGTTAATGAGTGTGTTGAATGTCATAACATTAGGTTGTATATCTTCTTTCCAAAAAATATCTAACCATTCTTTGGCTGTCTTATGATTAGGTGCTTTTTTTATGAAGTTGTTAAGCATATACGTGATAATACTGGGTTCGATACTTTCTTTTTGCAATCTGACTATACAAGCAATAGCCTTCTCGTAATCTGGTGCTTTCTTAAAAAGCATATTGAATGTTATAACGTCTGGCTTTATGTCATTTTTTTGCATCATATCCAGCCAGTCAATAGCTTCTTCATAATCGGATGCTTTTTTGATAAGCGTGTTGAATGTTATAACGTCTGGCTTTATGTCGTTTTTTTGCATCATATCCAGCCAGTCAATAGCTTCTTCATAATCCGATGCTTTGTTGATAAGCGTGTTGAATGTTATTACGTCTGGCTTTATGTCGTTTTTTTGCATCATATCCAGCCAGTCAATAGCTTCTTCATAATCAGGCGCTTTATTGATAAGTGTATTAAATGTAATCACATCAGGGGATAGTCCAGCATTTCGGATGCTTTTCAGGATATCAAGAGCAATTGAATAGTCAGAAATGCTCGCCATAAGTCGGTTCCAACTTCGCAGGATCCTCTGGAACGCTTCATCTTCTGTATTATTTAACTTGCTTACTTTATTTTCCAGATTTTCTGAAACTTTTTTAATAGCCGTCGTAGCATCTTCTTTATTACCTAATACATTAAGCGTATAAACAAAATATTCTGGAGTTTCCGAGTCTCCAATTTCCTCTATTTTTAATTTTCCTAAAACAGATAATGTCAGGTTCTCCTCCATTTTATTTGGTTGATACTCTACTGGACGTTGTTTAATATCTATTGGCTTGATATCAAAATCCCGAAAAATACTGTAACGTACTGGCTCATCGATGATGATTTCGTTAGGGTAGCAACACCCAGATACGCGTGTTGCCCTACGAGCGCTATCTCCCACCCAATCTTTACGCCCATCTGGGAGTTGAACACTTATATCCCTACCCAAACAGATTGCAAGACGAATTGAAGGTATTTTGCTAATAGTAATCCCAGTTTTTTTACTCATTTCCTTTTGAAATCTATTAGCCATGATAGTTGCTAGACAACATAAGCTAGGAGCCTTCTTCGGTTCCTCAGTCATCACTAACCAACCATCCCCAGTGAACTTTATTACAGCATCGGTCAAATCAAGCTTTTCGAGATGAGGTTTGATTTGATTTACTAACGAAATATTGAATTTATCCAACTTCTGTGTTATAAGTTCTAATCCAGCAGTTGTTGAACCAATTAGGTCTATAGAAAGGCAGAAGACAAGATTTTCATTGCTTCTAATTTCAGTGTGTTCACTTTGATAATCTTCTTCCATCTTAAATTCAGCTTCTCCCTATTTATTAAAATTAGTTTCTATTTAATTTAATGTTGCATAAATGTAATATATTTTGTTTTTTTTAATTAAGAAATTTTTTAAACATTACTATCGTATTTGTTTGCATTTTTCTTAGGAAGAGCTTTTTAAAAATCTCTGTGTAAAAGCGGAATATTCTACCTCTGGCGCCTAAATTATGGTCTTAAGAAGCTGTTTTGGATTTCAAACTCCTTTAACGAGCATAGCTTTGCCATCCCGCAGTCACCTATACCCCGGAATTAATTCCCAGGCCTGTAAATAATATTCTGCGCCCTGATTTTTCATCTTGTCCATCTGAAACATTATACTCCACACATCCACCTATAATCACATCCCATAAAAATCAACCCATCCCACCACTTCACCCAAAAACCTCTCACCCCTGCCCGCCCTTGACCTTAAGAACAAATCCGGCGGCGGCAATGAACCACTGGGCAGACTCGACTGTCAGCAATTCCCGTTATGGTTGTAAACGCATGCAAGCGAAGGTTTGTTTACTTACCATTTCGTAAACATTTTATGGTATTGCATGCTTCTACTCGCTACATCACAAAGAAAATCAAAGACGAGCGGCGGTATAATTTCAGACAGCTTGGATGAAAACAAAATAAGAGACCGGGAATTGCTGCTCGACTGTTACTCAAATGACCCGGAGCTCGTCACACACCTGCAAAGGATGTGGTAACACTAAGCTGCGACCCAGGCACCTACGGCCCGGATAAGGACGGCGGGACTGGGCCTTCGGGAGTTTTAACGAAACGGCAGAAATGAATAGAGTTCCGTATACGAAATTATCCGTAATTCATCGTTAGAGAAACGTGGGTGCATAAATTATAATTTTTGTGCTTTGTACACTTTGATCGCTCTTCTGAAGAATTCAACTTGCTCTTTTGTGACCTTGGGATTCTGCATGTTTTCCTCAAACTCGCGTACGTCCTCTGGGTTGTCTATGAGTAAACCAAGTCGTATCGGTTTAGCTATGTTGTTCATCTCCTCTTATAAATCCATCACGTGTATAATAAAATATAAACCTTATCAGTCTAAAAGATTTCGTATATCTTCGCTATTTGATCCACCCCACAAAACACTTCACCCGTGCGACCATCCCGACCTCCGTATATATCATGTT
>Ga0255428_1104_pt1 | contig 20966 bp, 19 predicted proteins | sample ANMaggSSYBR02J13_FD_182654 | JGI IMG/M metagenome (GOLD analysis project Ga0255428, IMG submission 182654) | Sediment cell enrichment communities from methane seep in Santa Monica Basin, California, United Staets - ANME aggregate JGI... | ecosystem: Environmental > Aquatic > Marine > Cold seeps >... | reverse complement strand
TTAATGATTTGTCGGTGAAATATGTGGATTTCCATGTAGTTATGCACAAAATTTAAGGAAATTAAGATCTTAACTTCGTGTGTTGGAAACTCTCAGAATTTCATGGTGTCGTGAAAAGTTGATTTTGGGACAGCCTGTGGAAATCCTTTTTTTTCACCATCAATTTTCATTTCGTTAATAAATACAACGGCTATCGGAAAAATTTTTGTCTCGAATTCAGAAATTCTCTCAAGAAATTCTTTTTTAAAGATTGAATTTAACAATTTGTTTTCAATTGAGCCTCTGGCAAAATGGATATAACAGCTTTGAAATGCCAATAAACACCTAGAAAGTGTCAGTTTTTCTAAAATTTCATTATATGGGTTTGGATTGAGGGTATTTCAGGCAATTTTTGATACAATATATGCACAAACTCAATAGAATTAATTCAACTGTATCGAAATGTATTTATGATAGGTGCTAATGAATACGTTACGATTAGATCCTATTTTTTGTTATTTTTGGATTTTTAGCAATAATATGTACCTAAACAACTGTAATAGTTAGAATTTACTTAGAATTTCAATTGAAGGATTTGTAAATGAATTTTTTATAAATACACGCCTTAAATACCTCATAAATCAAAAAATAACGAATATACTCTGGAATGCCAGAGCCTCAATTAAGACCTTTTCAGCTTTTGCCATTGTACTTTGTTTTGTTATTAAGTTATATAAAATTATATAAAATTCAAGCAGGAAACTGCCATTTCAAATGAAATCCCCATCGATGCGGGTGGAATCATGCGGCAGGACACCGCAGCAGGTACCGAAATATTCGATCACATATCCTTCTGCGCATGCATATTTGACAAAGCTGCGCGTGGGCAGTGCAATATTGAAAACACCGCACTCAAGTGCAATCCGTTCTATCAGTTCGCGGTCGCGCCCGCTGGAATGGGCGCAGCCGAGTGTTATCGGGATTTCAGGGAACAGTTCCACAGCCCGGCAGAAGACCTCTGCAAAGTCGTACGGGTCGGGTTTGACCGACGACATCGCTGTGCCCGCAACCGGCATGAGCCCTGTTATCACGACCGTGGTCGGTTTGATGTGCCGGATGAGTTCCAGTGCAGGTAGTTCCCCGCACATCTTACCGAAATCAAGACCCACGCACACATGCGGGAAGATATTGATCCCGGCATCCGAGATTGCCTGAAGACTTTTGAGGTAGTCATCCTCGGTAACGTCCAGGCCGTACACCCGCCGCACAGTACCGACATCCCCGACTACATCGAATGCGATGCCGTCAAGACCGCTGTCCTTTAAGGCGCACGCCTCGTCAGGTGTAATGAATCCAGTGTGAGCGATCACGATCAGGTCAGTCTGCTGCTTGATACTTTTGATGTATTGGGCCGCAGCCGCTGTGGGGACTTTTCCTTTTGTGTCGCACCCGCCTGTTATGAGCATGCCTTTTGCGCCATTGTTTGCAAGACGGAACGCGATCTGCTCTAGCCTTTCATGCGAATTGGCAGGTATCAGGCGGGAGAGCAGTATGCCGCTGCAGTGTTTGCAGTTCAACTGGCACTTGCTGCCTGTGAGTGATATGGAAGGAAAGTTGTTCGATGTGATGAAGATGTTGAGTTTCCTGCCAGACTTTTCAATGGACTGCTGTTTGGATTTACGCATACGCTTTCGGATGGCAGGGTCAAGCGTATCAATGTCAGGGTTCAGGCTGCTCATATCCGGAAGATGCTGCTGTTCTTATGATTCGACTGCCTGCATGATGGATGTCGTGAAGTCTTCGGGAGCAGTCCCAGGCGCTGTCACACTTTCGGATTCATATACCGACCGAACGGCAAAGAGTATGGAATCAGAAGTGGCGTTGGCACCTTTTAGGGATTGTGCGATCTGTTCTATTGCGGTTTCGGGAAACAGGAAGAAGTCTCCTGAAAATGCGATGTCTTCGATTTGGTTGCCTTCTAACTTGACAAATGAGCGGATGAGACCGCCTTTGGATTTGTGTCTGCCCTCTTTGTATCCTTCGTAGCTCATGGTGTGCCTCCAGAGTTGTTGTAGTTCAATTATGGTTATGCTATTTTAATGTACTTGCGGTTTGTTTCTCCGCCTCCGCCTTTTATCATCCATCCTGTAGATCCATTCCCTGCTCCTGTGCTTCTCACTCAAACGCTGTGCCAGTTCGATCTCCGAATCCGTCAGCACACTGCGCCGCGCCTCTATCTCGAGCGCATCCTCAAATCCGCGTTTCAAAACCCCTTTCACATGATCGATATCATAACCAGCGCCATCCAGAAGCTCCGAGAGTGTGATCATCCCGTCCCGTGCGCATTCTACACCCTCTGCCAGGTTCATTGTGGGGTTCTTAAGCACCCTGTCCATCTCGTCAAAACCAAAATCCAGCAGGAAACTGCCGTTTACCAGCACCGCACCCTCAAACCTCCCCTGTGCATTCCCTGATATCTTGCGCCCTTGTGAATACACTGCATTGCGCGTGGGTTCGAGCTTGCCGTTAAACCCGAGCATCCTGAGCGTGTTTATCAGCCCGCCAAGGACGCGTGAATATCCCCCCTGGATGTCTGTGGGAACCGAGCCGCCGCCCTCGCTGGCGATCACGGAGAACAGGATCTGGTCCTCATCACAGAAACCGCACCCTCCGCCGAGCACTCGCCGTACCACCTGGATACCGCTGGCTGCACAGTAGTCCTCGTGTATCTCATCTTCCACGTACTGGTGGTATCCAAGGTACACAGCAGGCGTTTTGGCGCGCCAGAAAAGGATAGTATCGTCAACTTCGCCGCTGCCAACATGTTTTGCGATCGATTCGAACAGGGCTGCGCTGTAGTAGCCGTCGATCTTGTCGGTGTCGATGAATCTCCAGGTCATGTTTTTCACGTGGGTAATTCGGATTTGCAGAATATGAATTGAACCTACTGTTTCATAAACGATTGGCTGCAACCAAACTCTCTGAAGTGTGAGCGATCACAATCAGGTTGGTCTGCTGTTTAATTCTTTTGATGTATTGGGCCACTGTTGCTGTGGGAACTTTTCCTTTTATGCCGCACCCGCCTGTTGTGAGCATACCTTTTATGCCGTTGTTTGCAAGACGGCGCGCGATCTGCTCTAGTATCTCAGATGGATTGGCAGGGATAAGGCGGGAAAGCAGTCTGCTGCCGCAGTGTTTGCAGTTCAACTGACACTTGCTGCCAGTGAGTGATATGGAAGGAAAGTTGTTCGATGTGATGAAAATGTTGAGTTTCCTGCCTTACTTTTCAAGGGACTGATGTTTGGATTTGCGCATCCGCTCGCAGACAGCGGGGTCGAGTAGGTCAGGGTTTAAGCTGCTCATATCCGGATGATGTCGCTATTCTTACGATTCGACTGCCATCTCGAATCAAATTTCGTCAAAAATCGATTATTAACCATGTGATAGGTAGGTTCAAATGGAATCTAATAAATCATTCTTCATACACACTCTTACGATGCTTGCAGTGAAGTAATATTAGGATATATTCTTGGTCACAAACTTCATAACGTATTCGATAGTTGCCAATTCGGATGCGGTACTCATTCTCATATCCTTTCAGTTTGATACACCCACGCGGACGTGGATGTTCCTCCAACATCTTTATCTTCTTAATGATTCTGTTATAGACAGCATCCGGTAGGTCATCTAGTTGCTTCTGTACTGGCTTTGGGATTACAACCCGGTAGTTCATCAGTTTTTCCTGTGCCTCTGAGCGATGTATTCATCGATAGTTACATAGTCTCCTACCTGATATGCATTGCGAGCTTCTTGAATCTCAGCTTGCACAATCGGGTCTTCTTCCCATGTTTTTTCCTCAGCATGCGCCATCTGTTCATCCAGCAGCTCCCAAAGCCGGAATTTGTCCTTCATACGTAATTTTGTAATAGATTTAACTAATGATTCGAAAGGTATTAATAATTCTACACTTTCTTGTGTCATAATCTTGCTCCTTTTAATCTCCACTATAAGATTCGTCTGCAATAATACTTTTGTGAACACGTTTGGGTTGTGTAGGTAATGAGGAACTCTGCACAGCACTTCACAATGCCGCGCTTCCCGTTCTCTTCATCCGGGAGCAGACCTGGATGGGGGGATTTGAACCTTTATACAAATACACTCAATTTTATCCAAATGTATTGTTTATTATCTTTCTTTCTTGTGCTTCAAGGCACGCCGTCACATACCCAGGATTTCGCTTTGCTCAAATACGTGGCATCGAAAAAGGCGCATAAGGATTTCTAACTATTTTTATCATTTTATTTTGTGTAACTATTCAGCCTATAAAACGGCATCATAAGCGGTCACTCTTCACTTATACAATATATTTATATTTGTGGAATCGATATCGGAAGACATTAGTTATGAATGTTCCATAAGAAGTTACAAATTGTACTTTCGTTATCAGTAGCCATAATTTGTATGGCTGAATAGTTACTATTTTGTATTTTGTATTAAAAAAAAGGGACCATTACAAAGGGCCTGTTATCCATATATGGCCTTATAGTATTTATTTATGTCAAGATATAAAGGAATTGTAATGTCAAAATTCAAAACATTGTTCTTCTCTTTGAACCAATCGCGAATTGTTGATAAGTTTTGCCTTGTATTAAAGTTTTCAAGTTTGATTTGTGGTCTATTATTTTCAAAATTCAATTTGATTTTTGAACGACAATTTTCTAAAAGAGAATTCTCACAAGCAAGGCCTTTAAAAATATTTGATACATGTGCATTTAAAATATTCTCACAATTTTTTTTAAGGCTATCTATTTCTGCTTCATTATTTAATTCATATTCGAGTTCATACCCCTTCTTCAAGCGTACATTCAACTCTTTAATAATTCTTGCTTCACAGCATTTTTCAATTCTCTCTGCCATATCACTATATAATATTGTAAACAAAGGATTGCCAAGATACCACGAAATAGATTCTGGATATGCATCCAAAAATAAAAATTTTGATGCTATCTCTTTATTCTCATAAGCATGTTTAATGATTTCATTAAGAATCGCTTTTCCAATACCTGATTTATGATATCTTTTGTCGATTGCAAAACGTGTCAGAAAAAGAGCGGGATAACTTTTCAATGATTTATATTCATCTTCAATATTAATTCTTGGATCTTTTATAGCATTCATAGCTAAACTATAATAGGCAACGCAAGTACCATTTTCTAGATATATGTTAGTTCGTGAATAATTCTCTTGGTTATATCTCAGAGCTTCGTTTTTTAAAAAATCATTTAGTTTTTCAAAATTACTGTTATCTTTGCTACCCACACAGTCAAAATCTTTAATAGATTCTTGCCACTTTTCGCTCAAAAAATGCTTTTCAAACTTTTTAAGTGGCATAGATTAAAAAGCTTGAATTGTTGAACGGGTACCTAAAGCCCATTCACGTACTTCCTCTATTTCATCTGAGGAAATATCTTCATCTAATTTATGAAGGAAAATCTCCGCATCTACTCCTTTAAGTTCAGGGATATATTCAACAATCTCAGCCATTTTCCTCACCTTTTCTCAAATGTATATATACTCATGCGTATATATGTAAGTTACGATGATACTGTGATGATACTATGAAGTTAGTATAGTGAATTGTTTTTTATGTATAAGTTTTTACTGTTTGATTATACCAATTTTTCTTACCATTGAAATATAATATTTTTAAGATGCACAGGTTAGCCGTTTTGCAGTCACCGGTATACTCGCATAAATATATCGGGCTGGCATATAGCGGTTTTTCAGGATTATCTCCTATTATGCTCGTATGTATTGTGTGCCAGGATATACTTCTCAACCACGTCCCAACCAGCAATCACAGAGCCGTGGTAGCAACTGGGAGCCCACTGATAGTCACCGCACCATTCCTTCAAATGGGGGAACTCCTTCCTGAGCACTCTGCTACTCCTCCATTTGATCATCTTTGATAATATAACTTACGAAATGTTTTGGAGGATATCATGCCCGGCCCTTGCCCACCCATTTCTACTACTCCCGAGCCCGCCGCCTCCGTCTCTCATCATCCATCCTGTAGATCCATTCCCTGCTCCTGTGCTTCTCATTCAAACGCTGCGCCAGTTCGATCTCCGAATCCGTCAACACACCGCGCTGCGCCTCTACTCCGAGCGCATCCTCAAATCCGCGTTTCAAAACCCCTTTCACATAATCGATATCATAACCAGCGCCATCCAGAAGCTCTGAAAGCGTGATCATCCCGTCCCGTGCGCACTCTACACCCTCTGCCAGGTTCATTGTGGGGTTCTTGAGCACTCTGTCCATCTCATCAAAACCAAAATCCAGGAGGAAACTGCCATTTACCAGCACAGCACCCTCAAACCTCCCCTGTGCATTCCCTGATATCTTGCGCCCTTGTGAATACACTGCATTGCGCGTAGGTTCGAGCTTGCCGTCAAACCCAAGCATCCTGAGCGTGTTTACCAGCCCGCCAAGGACACGCGAATATGCGCCCTGGATGTCTGTGGGAACCGTGCCGCCACCCTCGCTGGCGATCACGGAGAATAGGATCTGGTCCTCATCACAGAAACCGCACCCTCCGCCGAGCACACGTCGTACCATAGGGAACTCCGCACAGCACCTCACGATACTGCACATCCTGTTCTCTTCGTCCGGGAGTAGACCCAGATAGGGAATTTAAACTCGCAGTGAGTCATACATTTCATATCACTAATGCCCTGTTTGTTTGTGAATTGAGTGCTATCATATGGTAAAAATATGGCAAAACTTATCCAATAAAAAGGCAGAATTAAGGATTAAAAAAATCAGTCATTTTGGAGTTGGACAAAAATGTTGTAAAATGATTTCATCGGCGATATCAGATGTGGTGAAAAAACTTTTAACAGATTTATTTGTCACCTTTGCCATGTAAGCTAACCTCTTGCTATCTGTGCTAAATTAGATCATAACAGTTTTTCTTCTATTTCCTTCACATCTATATCCCGTCTGTGATACCCCATCTCCCTAATCATCTCTTTTGCAGTATCAAGATTTCTGCGTGCATCTTCTTCTTTTTCACCCATGGCCAGATACAGGCAGGCATATTCCAGATGGCAATCTGCCTGGTGCAGCCCCATATCCCCGCGCTCTGCAATGGTCATGGCCTCGTCTAGGTCGCGCTGCGCTTTCTCGAACGCACCCTGCACGCGGTACAGTTCTGAACGAGCAAGCAGGCCAAGAGGTAGTAAATCCTGACGTCCTGCCTGCCGCAGCCCGTCCACAGCCTTGTTCAAGTGCTCTGCTGCTGGGGTGAAATCGTCAGTTTCCTCTTCCTGCTCCTGGAGAAAATGGGCTTTCCCGAGGGAGAGGTGGTCGAGTCCGATGTCGAGAAGTGAGTCTGAGGGCAAACGCCATTCAAAAAACTTTTCGGCCCGGCTTTGCACTTCCTGAAACCTCCCTTGATCCAACAGCAGATTGCAGTACTGAAATCCCCGCACGGAGTATAGGAACGGGTACTCAGGCTCAAATTCCTTTTGTATTTCCTCGGCCTCCTTTAAGGTGGCTTCGGCTTCTGACAGATGGCCAGCTTGGTGCAGGGCATCTGAAAGTTTCGCCCGATTGGTCATCCGCTTAAAAGCATGTCCGCTTTTGTCTGCCAGATTCACACTCTGCTTTGCGTACTCCACTGACAGGGCTAGGTCGCCCATGGTTAGTAAGAGTTCGCTGAAGTTGCCTGCAACTATGGCAGCATTTTCCCAGTTTTCCTGCGAAATAGATACCTCCAAACTCGCCTGCATGGGCTGCGTCGCCTCAGCCAGCCTACCTAATGCATTGAGATATAAGCCAGTTTGGGCCAAGACGAAGCTTTTAGAAGCTTCGGTAAGCTCTGCTGCAGACTGGCTCCAAGGCTGGTCAAAAAAGCCTGACATTACAGCAAGGTCGGCGCCAAATGAGCCAAGTTTCTTCCAGCTGAAATGCTCACTTCCTCTGAGAATCCGCGGATAGTACACCTTTTCCAGCGCCTCCTGATACCGGCCTGCCTGGCAGCCGTGAGCTACTGCTTCGAAGAGCGGAACCATCCCCTCGATGGTGTCTGGGTGTTCCTCGGCCTGATTCTTGTAATAATCATATAACCTGCTGTGAGCTTCTTTCCATGCTTCTGAATTATTCTCTTTTAATTTTTCACCAAAATGCTCACGTATGAGGGGATGACAATCCTGCTTATCTGATCCAAAAGCATCTTCATTAGATAGAAGTTCTACCTTCCTCAGACGATTTAAAGCAAATCGCCAGTTTTTATATGATAATTTTTTAAAATCCGATGTCAAACCGTTGATAACTGGTTTGGTCATAAGTGCCTTAATTGCGCCACCCTCGGCAGGCCTGCCGAAAACCCCCATAATATACAGTATGTTCAGTTCAGGTTTACCTTTAAACCATTCTTCATATGATTCCATTACCCTTTTGGCATGGCCGCCATGTTCCTCCTCATCGGTCAGCCTCGCAATTTTGTCCCGTTTTCGGACATCCCCATCATATACCACAGTAAGATAACTTCCAAGCAGAGTTAATGCGAGCGCATGGCAGCCGAATTCACGAGATGCTTGCTTAAGTTCATCTGGTTCACCCTTCACACCAAGATGCTCAAGAAGTTCCTTCCCTGAATCAAGTGAGAGATGGTCAAGAGGAATACTTTGCGCTGAATTTCCCATAAAATCCTTGATATCATCCACTTCCAAACGTGTGTTTATGATACAGAGGCCGGGATTTTGATGAGCTAGCTCCCGAAGTAGAGACTTAAGACCTGGGTCCTTGATTCTACCTTCCCCCTCTCCCGGAGGATTCTGCAAAGGCTCAAGCCCATCCAGGATGAGTAGAGTTTTCTGTTTTTTAATGAAATCTGCCAGACGCTCGCCCTTCTCCCAAGGTGAACCGTCATCTGGCTTAGGGTCGCCAAACCATTTCAGGGCAGATGCTATGAACACATCAGCAGACATCTGTTTACCTTCCGATGCTCCCTGGCTGTAGAATGACCACCCGAATACACGTTCTGCACCGCCAAAGTAGTTATCGCGCATGCGGTTCAGCCATGCGTTAACAATAGCAGTCTTGCCTACACCACCCCATGCCACAATTGTGACGATATTGGTTTTGTGGTTGGCCCAGGCTGCATCCAGAGCTTCCAGTTCCTTCTGGCGGCCGAAGAGGACTGAGCTTGTGGATGGTAATCTGGCAAGGGATATTTTTTCTGGAGCTAAATGAGCGTGTCCTTTGTCGCTGGAATCCTCGGGAACACGCTTGATTATGGCTGTAACTTCTTCCGCAATCGCCGCTAAGTCTGTGTCAATCTGGTGCTCATTACCGCCTGAAAGGGGCTTACCGTCCTTGGGTCGAAGATTCATGCGGGAAAGCCATTTAACTTGCTTCCATGCACAGGGTTCCGCGATGATGGGGAATATGCGAACCCCTTCCTTCTCACGGCGCTCCATCAAGCGTGGCACTTCCTCTTCGAGGATGAAATTTGATGTAAGAAAATGGCGTGAGACCAGCAAAATGACCACGTTGTCCTTTGCCATGGCCTCCTCAATTTCCTTTTCCCAATCTTCGCCTGCACCGATGCGGCGGTCATCCCACAAATCGAGAAGACCTTCATGTTGCAGCACACCGAGATGGGATACCAGTCGGTCCTTACAGGCTTCGTCCTTGTGGCTGTAGCTGATAAAAACTGTGGGTGAGGTCATACTGTCTCCTTTTTAACAATTGTCTATTTTTTAAGCTTTTATTTATTGAGAAGGTGTTCATTTATAATTGTTGTTATATGGATGCAAATTTTTATCATAGTTCATTTGTTTGATTAAGTCACACACTTCGCCCTGGCCCACCCATTTCTACCGCTCCCATCCGCCCCCGCCTCTTATCATCCATCTGGAATATCCAATCCCTACTCCTGTGCCTCGCATTCAAACGCTGCGCCAGTTCGATCTCCGCCCCCGTTAGCACACTGCGACGCGCCTCTACCCCGAGCGCATCCTCAAATCCGCGTTTCAATACCCCTTTCACATGCTCGATATCATAATCACTGAAAAATAATCAGAAGAGGCGTGTACCTTCACGCCTCTTTCTTCCCCGCCTTCTTAGCCGCCTTCGCAGATACCTGCTCAGCAAACACGTTTAAAAGATTCATCAACTTCTCATACTGCGCAGTCTCGATATGCGAGTACCTGATAGGCTTTTTGTGTTCCTTTGTAGCCTTCTTCAGTCTGCTGTACAGGTCCTTGGACCTTGAGGTCAGCGCCTCATCAGTCGTGCCCTCTATCAGCATCACACCGCCGGCACCGTACTCGTAAGCATGGTTCACAATATCCGCATCCAGCACATGGATGGACGGCACCTGGACAAACCTGATAAGCGACGAATAAGGACTCCTGTTCACACCAGCAATATCTGCAGCCGCATACGCAGCAGGGTCGATGTACACGATCACACCCATACCTGCGTCAAGTATCCCTTCAGCCTGCGCCTTTAACTGTTTGCGCGTGTAATTTGCGATCTCCACAGCCTCTTGCGGACAGATGGCTGCACATATCCCGCATGCATTGCATGAAAGCGCTTCGAGTACTGGCTTTTTGTTATCCATTGAAAGGGCACCATAGGGGCACTCTTCCACACAGATACCGCACCCATCGCAGGCATCTTTGATCACCGGCTTTTCAGGCGAGATCGAGATCATGCCTTTACCAAGGAACCCTGAAACCTTGTGCGCCGCACTCATGGCTTCAGTCACAGAATCATGGATGTCTTTGGGTCCAAGCGCACATCCTGCCGCAAACACACCCTGGTTCAGCGTGTTCACAGGATCGATCTTGACATGCTTCTCTTCGATAAAACCATCACTGCCAACAGGCACACCCAACTGGTCAGCAAGCTGTTGCGTCCCGCCTGACGGGTTCAGCGACGGACACAGCACAACCATATCGAATTCATCGCTTCCGATCTCACCGAGTAACGTATCCTCATACCTGAGCTGCAATCCGCCGCTATCCAGCGGATTCACCTCAGCCACGCGCCCGCGGATAAAGTTCACTCCCGTCTCCTGCGCATGATGGTAGAACTCCTCCATCCGCCTGCCTGCTGCGCGCATATCGATGTAGAAGACCGTCACATCCGCATCCTTGTTCATCTTTAGCACCAGCTGCGCCTGTTTCTGCGAATACAGGCAGCATACCTTCGAGCAGTACTTATTCGCACGGTTAAAATCACGTGAACCCACACACAGCACAAAAGCAACCTTCTGCGGCATCGTACCATCCGACTTCTGTAAACGCATCCCTGTCCTGCTCATAGCAGAAAGCATCTCCTCGAACTCAATTGCGGTTATGATATCCAGATGCCGCCCGTAATTGTACTCCTCAATGATCGATGGGTCGATCGGCTCGAACCCTGTGGCTATGGTGATCGCCCCGACATTAACCTCGATGCCCTCCTCCCTGTCATCAAGTTTAACTGCACCGACAGCGCACATCTTTTCACAAAGACCGCATTCCACGCATTTTTCCATATCAATAATGTATGCCTGTGGGATCGCCTGCACAAACGGCAGTGCGATCGCATCCTTTGGACACTCCTGTGCACACCTGCCGCATGAGGTACACGCATCAACATCCACGTACCTCGGCATACGGCGCAGGGTTACCTTGAAATCCCCCACATTTCCATCAACCGATGCAACCTCGGTTTGGGTGTACAGCGTAATGTTCGGATGGTTGAACACCTCAACCATCTTTGGCGTCAGGGTACACTGCGAGCAGTCAAATGTTGGGAACGTCTTTGACAGACCGATCATGTGACCCCCGATATATGCTTTATTTTCGACAAGGATGACCTCATGCTCATTGGCCATCTCAAGTGCTGCCGTAATGCCGCTAATACCGCCGCCAACAACCAGCACGCGGTCTTCGAGATCTTTAATGATTGGCTCCAACGATTCAAGACTGTTCATTCTAAAAACCGCGCCCGTGATAAGTCCTTTCGCTTTCCTTGTAGCCTCTTGTTGGTCCTCATGCACCCATGAACACTGCTCGCGGATGTTTGTGATCTCAAGAAGCATCGGGTTGATACCTGCCATTTTTGCCATTGCACGGAATGTTTCAAGATGCAACTTCGGAGAACACGAACCGATCACCACGCGGTCTATCATCCCTGCATCAATATCGCTTTTGATCTTACCCTGTCCCGCACTGCTGCACAGGTAATCCTGAACGTTCGCTATCGCCACACCGTCCATTCCTGAAACTTTCTCGGCGATCGCTTCAACATCCACTGCATCCGAGATATTGCCGCCGCACCTGCAAAGGTACACACCTGTTTTTCCGCCACTCATATCTTCACTTCACACCCTCATCATTTTTCTATACGTCCTCTGAGCTTTTCAAAGAACTCCTCGTTTGTTATGATATTCAGGTCAATTCCAAGTTCCTCAGGTGGAAACCCGAGTGCAAGCCCGAGGAGCTGGCTATAATGCAATACCGGGATATTATATTCTAAAGCAAACTTCTCCCTGATCTCGGCCTGTCCGCTGTCAAGCTGCAAGTGGCAGAACGGGCATGCATTCACAATGCAGTCCGCACCAGCATCACGAATCCGTGAGAGTTTATGGTTTGTCATCTCAAGCGATTTTTCAAGTAGTGCCGAGCGCACGCCTCCGCCAGCACCGCAGCATGCCATCTTATCAGGATAATCTATACTTTCGGCACCTGTAGCTTCGATTAGTTCATCAAAAAAAGTGGGTTGTTCCACACTTCCAAGCTGGCGCTCTTTCGAAGGTTTTACGAGATGACAGCCGTAATGCAGCGCAACCTTAAGGTCAAGCGGCTTTACCACCATTTCTTTTATCATCCCAGGTCCGAACTCATCATAGAGAAATTCCACAATGTGCCGGACATCCACAGTTCCCTCGTACTTTTTTCCTATCTTACCAAGATGGACATTCGTGCTTTTTTGAAGTGCTGCATCCTCTTTGAGTTCATGATTTGCATCCATGAGTGAACCGTAACAGCCGTTGCATATTGTCAGGACATCGCGCCCGAGTTCCTCGGATAGTACAATGTTACGCCCCGCAAGTGCAAGCCATGTCGGTTTATCAAATGACCTGAACACACCGGGCGCCGGACAGCACGACGTACCCGGGAGATCAGAACAGTCGACATCTAATTTATCGAGGCATAACTGTGTAGCTTTTTCGATTCCAGGATAACGATTCGGGACAATGCAGCCCAGAAAAAGTGATAACTTTGACATGATAACATCTCCTCTTTCTCACCTATACGTTCTGCTCTTCAGGCCACCAGTTTGTCAAATTCGCACGACTGTAAAAGCGTCTGCACATCAGCCAGTGCCTCCGGGTATTTATGAACTGTCCCTGGGATGGGGTCCATTTTGAGCTTCTTACGTTTCTCTTTTACGTCATCATTGATGGGTACGGCGTGACCGTACTCCAGCACCAGCTGGCTGACCTTCCTGTGTGCCGGCAGCATGACACCTTCATGCACAGCAATTGTCCTTATCGCCAGGATCGTATCAGCGATCTTTATCTCGCGCGGACACCGCTCCTGGCATGTATAACAGGTAGTGCACATCCAGAGATCTTCGTCATGCAGTATGTCTTTGCCTACACGTGTTCCTCTTACAATTCTTCGTGTGTTCAGGCTCGTATAGCGTCCTGACGGGCAGCTGCTGCTGCATGTACCGCACTGCATGCAGGTAAGTACATCAAGACCTGCGTTTTGCAGAGTATTTAACACATCCGATTTACTCATTTTTATTCACCGGCCTACATTATTTATTTGACATCTAAAGACACGATTTAACCTTTATGATGTATCCATTTCAAAAAGTATGGTAATACCATCCTTATGAATCATTGTGTGAATCATTATTTGTATTATCTGCCACAGAGTGCACAGAGAACACAGAGAGGAAATACTCTGTGGCCTCTGTGGCTATCATTTTTGCCCTCTGATTTGAAGTAGATACTTTATAATTAATATGCATACATATTCCCGTACGGTCTGCTGGATACAGGAATCAGTTTGATGAAAGGCTTACTTAGCAATTCATCAAGATCAAGTCCGAAGTGTTTGCAATATTCACTGAGGTGTTTCTTTAAAAGTTTTTCATCCTTTGCATCCGGATCCAGTACACTTACTTCTTTACCCAACGTGTATTCCTCTACCTCGCCCCTGATGTAGATCACACCGCCATGCATGCCTGTTCCAAGATAATTACCAGCGATCGGTGTATTCTCGTCCCTATCCAGACCAAGGAGGACCAGGACTCCACCCGCCATATACTCACCGAAGAAATCACCGGCAGTACCACCGGCAATGATCACAGGTATCTGTTTTTTATACTGTTTCATGTGTATTCCGGTGCGGTATCCTACATTACCTTTAATATACATTTTTCCGCCGCGCATACCATATCCTAACACATCCCCTGCGCTGCCGTGTATAATGATCTCACCTGCATTCATGGTATTTGCGACGCCATCCTGTGCATTGGCATTGATTACAAGATCAGGACCATTCATAAACATCGCAAGGTCGTTTCCTGGTACTCCGTTTATAGTAATACTAACCTTCTTATTGATCCCGTTGCCGATATAGCGCTGACCGTTCACATTATCGAGTATGAACTCGGTCTCACCTTCTTTTACCGCATCACGGATCATACTGTTCAGCTTCCTGTAATACATTCTTTTGCAGTCGATTTTCATCACCATTGCAACCACCTCACTGCCCTATCCCTGCAGGTTTGATCCCAAGCAGTTTCAGGGTCTGTTCATCAAGATCGATACCTCGCAGTCTTTCACGACTGCCGCGCAGGGATTCGATGGAGTTGACTCCAAGTGAACCCAGGATCTCCTGTAGTTCATAACCCCATGCCGTCACGAGGTTCGATAGCCGCTCTGCACCGACCTGCGGATCTAACCTACGCACAAGTTCCGGTTTCTGGGTAGCAATGCCCCATGCACAGTTGCCTGTATAGCACTTCTGGCACACCCGGCATCCCATTGCCACAAGAGCCGCAGTTCCGATGACAACCGCATCAGCACCAAGAGCGATCGCTTTTGCCACATCACCGCTGTTCCTTATACTTCCTGCACAAAGGATCGAGGCATTGTTCCTGATACCTTCATCACGCAGGCGCTGGTCGACCGCAGCCAGTGCAAGTTCGATCGGTATCCCTACATTATCCCTTATCACCATTGGTGATGCACCTGTACCGCCGCGGAACCCGTCAATCGTAACGGCATCCGCACCCGCACGTACGATCCCGCTGGCAATAGCAGCCACATTGTGCACTGCAGAGATCTTGACAGAAACGGGTTTAGTATAATCCGTGGCTTCCTTGATCGCATAGATGAGCTGCGATAGGTCTTCTATTGAATAGATATCGTGGTGCGGTGCAGGAGAGAGGGCATCTGTCCCGACAGGGATCATCCGGGTCTTTGATATATCTTCTCCCACCTTCTCACCTGGGAGATGTCCGCCGATACCTGGTTTTGCACCCTGTCCGATCTTGATCTCAACCATCGCACTCGAGTTCAGGTATTCACTGGTTACACCGAACCGGCCGGATGCGACCTGGACTACAATATTATCTGTATATGAGTTCAGGTCTTTATGGATTCCGCCTTCACCTGTGTTCATAAGTGTTCCTGAATTTTTAGCAGCCATTGCAAGTGCCCTGTGCGCATTCAGGCTTATCGCACCATACGACATTGCCGCAAAGACGATCGGCACATCCAGTTTAACCTGGGGTTGAAGTTCGGTGGACAGTTCGATCTCATCATTCCCGTCCCTGGTAAACTCCAGGCGGTTTGGTTTGCGACCGAGGAATGTCCGCAGTTCCATTGGTTCACGGAGTGGATCTATAGATGGGTTTGTGACCTGGCACGCATCAATTAACATATGATCCCAAAGTATCTGGTATGGTCTGGGATTACCCATTCCTGTTAAGAGAATGCCGCCTGTTTCTGCCTGTTTTAAGATGTTCTGCCGGGTCTCAGGCAGCCAGTTAGCACTGTCCTTGTAAGTTAGTTCGTTTTTAGTGATCGATATTGCGGATTCAGGACAGAAAGTTACGCACCTGTGACATGCCACACATTTTTTGTGGTCAGGTACCACCCTGTCCTTGAATTGCATGCATCCAAAACTACAGTTCATGACACAGCGCCTGCACCGTCTGCACGTGTCGTAGTCGATCTTCACTATAAATTCCGGTGGTATCTGGGACATCATTTATTCCACCTCCCCATTTAGTTCGCCTATAACTGCTGTTCCGGCTTTCGGGCTCCATACCGTATCCGGGTCTGTGATCTCCCGGATTGCTGATTCCTCTGATGACATATACAGCATGTCATCACCTTTTGTGGCACAGGTCATGGGCCGCAGTTTGATACGGTCATTGAATCCAACCATACCGCGACTGTATCCGAGAATGATGCTGAACGGTCCGTTTAAAAGTGCACCACCGTAAACTTGCCTGATCGCAGTTGCGATTTTCTGTTCGCGTTTGGGCATCCTGTCAATATCTTTCCAGAAAGGTGATGCAAGTGCCTTGACAGCCAGGTCCATTGGCATTTTGTGCCTGCGTATAAGCAGGTCGAACAGGTATGCCACGACTTCAGTATCTGTCCGGAGTTCTAACTTGTATCCGAACGGCTCAAGGTAGCGTTTGTTGATCCCGTAGGATGATATCTCGCCATTGTGGACAATTGACCAGTCAAGAAGGCAGAATGGATGTGCTCCGCCCCACCATCCCGGCGTGTTTGTCGGGAACCTGCCGTGTGCTGTCCAGATATATCCTTTATACTCGTCTAATTTGTAGAACATTCCAATGTCCTCCGGATATCCTACACCTTTAAAGGCTCCCATATTCTTACCAGATGATGCAACAAAAGTACCGGTGAACTTTGAGTTGATATCCATCACCTTTTCAACAACATATTCACGTTCTGAAACGAATTTCGTTCTATGCTCGGGGACATCCATAAAATAGCGCCACAGTATCGGGGGAGACGTGATCGGTTGCGTTCCACATTCGGCAGACCTTCCAGAGGTATCCTGCTCAAAGACAGCACCAGGACGCGTAGGTATCTCCTCATCAAGAACGATGTCGAACGTATCCTTGAAATATTCCTCGCACTGATCCTTTACCTCCATATTGTCAAACATCATGTGGAATGCATATTCATTAGCATGTCTCGGGTATATCCCGTATGCTGCAAAACCGCCTCCAAGACCGTTCGAACGGTCATGCATTAAGGCAATTGACCTGATAATATCGTTTCCATCCATTCGCTCTCCCGCTTTGCTCATTATACCGGAAACGGCACATCCTGACGGAATATAACAATCACATCTCATTTACTCACCTGCCTCCTGTTTTTCTTTACTAACATCAACTTCACGAATCTCATCTTCACGAAATTCATTTTCACGAAGCTCATCTTCACTGACTTTATCTGGTTTTGTTGAACTTGATCCCGTTCCGGATTTTAATCCGGACTCTTTTCGTTTTTTGATGACCTTCATCAACTCCCTGAGATCATCCGCACCGCTTTTTGGCGGTTTAGGTAATTTCAATTTTTTACGCATGGCTGTTGGCTCGCCCAGCTTCCCGGTATCCATGAACATCTGAAGTCCGCCTTTGAAACCCTCTGGAGCCGTCTCGCGCTCACAGGAGATGGTTTTCAGACGGTCAAAGACTTTTACCATGCCGAACTTCTGCGGGCAGAGTTCATAACATGTATAGCAGTTTATGCAGTACCAGATATCGGGAGATTCCACGATCTGGTCAAGTTTACCGTATAATACATCTCCGATTATCCGGTTCGGTTCGAACTGCGGGATGATCTTGGTAACAGGGCAATCGTCAATGCATGCTGCACATTCATAGCAGCTCCGCAGAGCTGCCAGGTCAAAATGCTCCCGTGCACTTTCAAGATGCTTTGAGCGCTCATACCATGTTTCAAGAAATGAGTCGGTTTCGACCCTGTGCATATCCATGCCAAGTTCAGCGGCTTCAAATCCAAATGCAAGCCCCATAAGTTCTGTGAAATATACGATCGGCAGGTGCACCCGCTCACCGCTTTTTTGCATAAGATACTGTTTGGAATCGAACTGGGCAAAGCATGCCGGACACATCATTGTCATGGCATCTGCAAGTTCCTGGACCTCCAGTATCTTTTCACGGGAGAGTGTGACCGCATCTGAAGGGTTGTCTGCGTTGTTCAGGTCGCTGCCGCAGCAGAGCATCTTTGTCGGATAGTCCGTACTGTTGGCACCCAGTGCTTCGACGAGAAGATCGAACTTTGTCGGGTGGTTCGGATCATCAAAGTGTATGGCTGAACTTGGACGGATCATGTGACATCCGTAGTGAACTGCGATTTTTATCCCGTCAAGCGGTCTGGTTATGTGCTTTTTGACCTCGTCTGTACCAAGATCGTCATATAATACTTCAACGAGATGTTTGATCTGCAAATTCCCGGTGTACTTCAATCCCACCTCAGCAAGTACCTCATTTACATCCTGCCTGAGTCCATGATTAATATGAAGTTCGGCTGCTGCTGCTTTTAAGCTACTGTAACAGCCATTGCATGGTGTTAAAAGATCCATGCCCATATTTTCTGCCAGACAGAGGTTCCTTGCTGCTGTGACATACCATATGAATTCATCTCCCACTTTGATGATCGATTTTGTGGGACAGCAGGTGGCACCTTCAATCTCATGAAGTCCGATTCCTATTTTATCAAACACGAGCCGGATTGATTTTTCCATAAACGGAAATCGTGCCGGAATGGTGCATCCCCAGAACATTGCATAATCGGTCATTCGTACTTGCTCCTGTTTTTGTTTCGTAGCGTGTTTTTATGGTGACTTTTAATCCTATCTGCATAAGATGATATTTGTTCATGTGCAATACGTATCGGTCTGTTCAAGACGATGCGAGGTGTTCCGCTGGAAAGCGGTAACCTCATAGCTACTTTCTATTATATAAATTTAACGGGGGTTGAAGTGAAACTGGAATGCAATTCAATTCAATTCAATTCAATTCAATTCAATTCAATTCAATTCAATTCAATTCAATTCAATTCAATTCAATTCAATTCAATTCAATTCAATTCAATATCCCTTTTTTTCAGATTATATGGAATTAATATAGTGGCTGCAGCCCATAATAATATATTTACCAATATGATTCATCTTATTATTTCATAGAGGTTGAAGTGGAAAGTGGAATCTCTGGAAATATCCGAGGATAATAAACAGATGAACATTTTTGGAAAAACATGGAATATACTTGAAATTTAATTCTTAATAAAATGATGTCAATCAATCAAATGTATAAAAATTAAGCCCGGAAAGATATCATACAGGAGGCAGATCAGCACTACTTTTAGATGCCTATCCATCTAATTTGCAGCACCAACAAATACATTATATTCCATTTATCTCGATCCGGGCCATGTATCCATATGCCACAATCGTGAAAATGGCATACAGATGCCATAACCCCAACAGTAATACTTCCCTATCGACCAGATTCTGCCTGTGTACCATGTAATTGGTCTATCGGGTGAAAACAACGGGGTTAATGACCTTCATGTTGTTTGGATATATTCTATTTCTCTACAGTACACCCAAGTATTTTTCAAGCTCGTACGGTGTGACCTGGATCCTGTAATCATCCCATTCGCGTTTCTTTATCTCAATGAACCTTTCAAAGACATGGTCGCCAAGAGCCTTTCGTACAAGTTCGCTCTTTTCAGTAGCCTGGATGGCTTCCCCAAGACTGGATGGCAGGGAGACTATACCCTCTTCTTTCATTTCGGACTTACTCATCTTGAAAATGTTCTTCTCTACCGGGTCAGGTAGTTCATACCCTTTCTCAATCCCATCGAGACCCGCACACAACATCACCGAGAATGCCAGGTAGGGGTTGCAAGCAGGGTCAGGACAGCGCAATTCCATCCTGGTAGCCAGTTCCTTGCCAGGTTTGTACATTGGTACTCTCACCAGTGCACTGCGGTTCCTCCTGGCCCATGCCACATAGACAGGTGCCTCGTAACCGGGCACCAGCCGCTTGTAACTGTTCACGGTCTGGGCCAGCACACAACACATCTCGTTGGAATGTTTCAGGATACCTGCAATGTAGCTCTTCCCAATACCAGAAAGACTGTACTCGTCATTCGCATCAAAGAAAGCATTGGATTCCCCTTTAAAGAGACTCTGGTGGACATGCATCCCGCTACCATTTTCCCCGAAAATAGGTTTAGGCATGAAAGTGGCATACAGGTCATTCTGTGTTGCTATCTCTTTGGCTATAAGTTTATAGGTCATTGTGTTGTCTGCCATTTGCAGCCCTTCTGCATACCTCAGGTCGATCTCATGCTGGCTGGGTGCAACTTCATGGTGGCTGTATTCCACCCTGATGCCCATATCCTCAAGCGCGAACACGGTTTCCCTGCGCAGGTCTGTAGCTAGGTCAAGGGGTGAAAGGTCGAAATATCCGCCTTTGTCAATAGTCTGGGTTGAATCGCATGAATCAAAATAAAAGTATTCCAGTTCAGGACCCACATATAACGTATAGCCCAAATTCCGGGCACGTTCCAGGTTCTGTTTAAGTATATACCTGGGGTCACCTTCAAAGGGACTTCCGTCAGGGTTCAGTATGTCCACGAACATCCTGGCAGTGGCCCGTTCCTTTGGCCTCCAGGGAAGTATCCTGAAGGTAGTGGGGTCGGGCATGGCCACCATATCGCTCTCTTCGATATCCCGGTAGCCTTCAATTGAGGAACCGTCAAATCCCATTCCTTCATCAAGTGCCCCATCCAGTTCTTCCTTGGTTATAGCGAAACTCTTCATGGTCCCCAGGATATCTGTGAACCACAACCGGATAAACTTTACATCCATTTCTTCAACTGC
>Ga0255428_1103_pt1 | contig 21037 bp, 26 predicted proteins | sample ANMaggSSYBR02J13_FD_182654 | JGI IMG/M metagenome (GOLD analysis project Ga0255428, IMG submission 182654) | Sediment cell enrichment communities from methane seep in Santa Monica Basin, California, United Staets - ANME aggregate JGI... | ecosystem: Environmental > Aquatic > Marine > Cold seeps >... | reverse complement strand
ATCCATTTCAATCTTTTCCCTATTTGATATTTTTCTTGAATCTTAAATGACCGCATTGTTCACAAACATACGAACATTCCATTAACCCCAGACAGCCTGTTCATGTTTCTTGAAGAAGCGAAATGCGTTTCTCAATATCATGTAGATCTTTGTCTGAAAAACTGGGATCATTCCTACAAAAGAATGCAGCTTTTTTCCATTCTTCTATCGCTTTTGATCGCCATTCATCCATATTAGACCCGCTTTCACCCATTTTTTTCTGGTAAACTGCTGCCAGGTCGTGATGAGCACTTGCATATTCAGGTATTATTCTTATTGCCTCAAGATGTTTATCGATTGCCAGATCGTAGTTTCCGGTAAGATAATAATAATTTCCAAGGCCATTGAGAGCATTCGCAACATTTCTTTTATTTTTAGGATCCAGGGTAAGTGCAATTTCAAATTTTTCTTTTAATTTATCCAGGTATTGCTGTTCATTATTGGCCAGATACATATTTTTGTATACATATCCCATAAGAGCAAAAGATTCTGCAATAGATTGGTACTGGAAATACGATTCAGCTTTCTCAGAATCATTAATGACCTCTTCATAACGTTTATATGACAGGTGCTCCAGGGACCTTGTGGCATAAATTGTAATGAGCAAATTCCTTGCTTCAATGTTATTTGGGTAATCCTCAACTGCTTTTGTGAGATAATGTTCTGCAGTATCGAAGTCCCTCTCATAATATGCAGAACGTCCCAAAGTGTAGTAAGCATCTGTGGATAATTTCATATCAGCAGATTCGGCTTCTTTTATTTTTGCCAGATGCTCGTTCAATTTGTCACGTAATTTTTCAGGAATATCTTCGATTTTCCCTTCTTTTGGAGATGAACTATAGTCATTGTAGATCAAGTTAATTTGATATATATGCTCACCGATCGCAACTTGTCCAGATACATCACCAATTGAAACATCGCCACCCGCGGTGATGCCAGGGCTCCCGGCCACTTTATTATCAGACTTATATTGTTCAGGCATTAGTGATCCTCCATTCTTATTATTTGTGAACTCATTGCCGACACCATTAAAAGTAGCAGTAACAGGAGTCTTGTGCCCATCCTGAAATCCCTACTCACCTGTATGGTGGGAACTGAAGGTTTTGAAAGTCTCATTCAAATGCCCTCATGGTCAGAGGAGGAATGGAAGACTTATACCCACCAATTGTGCGATTTTTTTTGCTGGTTCGTAAAGCTCTGAAATGTCATTGATTGCTGTACCAGTCCCTTTAACAGTATTGATAGTGCTTTCAAATTTTTCTTTGATTTTGGACAGTACAGGCTTCTCCTTCTCAGCTTCAATAATTGCCGCACTGATTTCCCCGTTCACAACGTTTTCATAATTAGAGGATAGGCCGATTTTAGCAATTCCTTTCTGGAAGTCATTGAGACACTTCCTCAGTTCTTCCAGATCAGTTTGCCCAATTATCTGGATTTGCTCAATATGTTCTCCTGCTCCAAACTGACCGCTCACATCACCTATAGAAACATCGCCACCTGCAGTTATACCTGGACCGCCAGTAACATTCTTGCTATATTCATGTTCTTCTGTCATATTGACCTCCAACTTTAATCTTTCACAGGTAGTTTAATTATATTTTCTAATAACTTCTTCTCTGGCAACTTCAGACCAGTTGACCCATGGAAACAGACCAATTTCATTTTTCATTCTATCGAATCTGTCAGGCATTGATACTGTGATTGTGGCCATGAGATCACCTTAATTGCTTATATTGCAGGATATTTGGACACATAAACATTTGCATTCACAGATATCTGCAAATACACAGACTAAAAAAAATCACCTAAAAAAAATAAGCGTGGAATTAAAACCAGCACTTATTGTAAAATCCTACTCGAATATCTCAGGCACGATCCTGCGCGCAACTTCCATATACGCCGCCACCAGGTCGCCCTTATCGAACCTGAAGACATCCTTATCAAGTGAATCCCCGGTCTCTTTATCCCAGAACCTGCAGGTATCACACGATATCTCGTCACCCAGAATGATCTCATCACCCCTGCGCCCGAACTCAAGCTTGAAATCCGGCAGCAGAAGTCCTTTCCCATCCAGGTATGACTTGAGGATCTCATTTATCTTCAATGCAGTCTTTTTGACATCTGCCAGTTCCTCTTTTGTGGCAAGACCCAGCGCCTCCGCAATATCCTCATTCAGCATGGGGTCATGGCGGGCATCATCTTTGTAGTCCATTACGATGACCGGCGGCTCTAACGGCTGCCCCACCTCAAAGGGATACTTCTTAGTAATAGAACCGGCTGCAATGTTTCGAACAATGACCTCGACCAGGATTATCTTGATGTTATCTACCAGCATCTCATTATCGGTCACCATCTCCCTATAATGGGTCTCGATGCCGTTCTTTTCCAGGAGTTCGAACAACTTTTTAGATATCTGCGCATTATAATATCCTTTTTTAGAAACTTCAGCTTTCTTTTCCCCATCGAACGCTGTGAGGCTGTCCCTGAACACCATAATAAACGCATCAGGATCCTCTGTCCGGTAAACAGTCTTAGCCTTTCCAGAATACAGTTCTTCACCCTTATTCATCAAATCACCCTATGCTGTTGAAAATAATGTGATGGCAGTAAAACAATATAACACTACCCATCATACCATATCCAATACACATTTTACGATATCTTGTGTCACATTCACCCCACAAGCTTCATATATGCCCCTGCCCGAAGGCGTGCCGTTCACCTCAAGTATTTGCAGTCCATCCTCACCTTCGATAAGGTCCACCCCCCGCATATACCGTGCCCACGGCCCCGGCTGCCTCCACTGCCAGACCTGCGATCTCACCCGTTACCTCACATCTTTTATGTGAACCGCCCCTGGACAGATTGTTTATCCACGAACCAGGAGGTGCCAGCCTGTAGATAGCAGCAGGTACATCCCCGTCCACAACAAAGACCCTGATATCCCTGCCCGGATTAGAAATGAAACGCTGCAGGTACAGCACGCCCCTGGTGTCAATGACAGAGCTCAGCAGTTTCACAGAGTGTTCATCATCAACCACGCAGTGAATATCCATTCCTTTGAACCCGAAAATGGGCTTCACTACAGCCCTGCCCCAATCCCTGATCGCATCAAGGGCTGCATCCAGGTTGGTGGTTAGTATAGTATCTGGAGTTGGCAGCCCGTGCTCCCTGAAAAGGTATGAGCATATGTGCTTATTGGCAGCCGTACGAATAGCCTCTGGCGGATTTACCACCTTCAGTCCCGACCTCTCCAGGTTGCACAGCACATCCAGTCTATACGGCATATCCTCTGAACCGCCACTGCCATCCCCTACTCCATCACTACTACCAGCATCACCATCTGCAACAGCACTACCGCCACCACCACCCGCACCAGCACTACCGCTACCACCACCTATACCAGCACTACCGCTACCACCACCTATACCAACATCACTGCCCACATCACTACCACTCACACCAACACCACCTGCACCGCCAACATCCCTCACAATCACCGCATCCAGGGATCCCAGGTCAGTGTTTCCTGCATAAAGCCTGTTGTGTTCCTTTATACTTGTAGTTACGTCGTGGAGCCTGAAGACAACAGGCCTGGCGCTGGCTTTTACAAGTGCATCGTTCAATGCAATAGCAGTCCAGTCCCCAGGGTCGGTAACTGCAATACCGATACGCTTCACCTGAAAACCCCCTCAATAATGACCGGACTGAGATTTAACTGTTCCAACACGCACGCCTGGATATTCACTGCCTTTGCTACCTTATCAATAATACTACCATCTGCCGTAGCAATGATCCCGTTACTTTGCTTCAGGTCATGATCCACATGTCTCGATGTTCTGGTACCCCCCTCAAGCCCCACATCCCTTAACTTCTTCTCCACCCACCGTGCCATCTCTCCACTCTTACTTATCTGGCTGTCGAACAAAAACTCCACCCTTAAAGGAGTAAAACCTGTAAATACCCCCAATATCTCATTCATTGCCCATTCTGTCAGTCCAGAGCACCGGTAATTCCTGAACACACCCCTGATATCCCTTAAAAATCCGTCATCACACAGATAGACGGGCTCACCCTTAAGCGCAGATTCCACCCCTATCAGCACATTATAACCGTCAACAAGTACCACCTCTCCTTTCAGGTCTTCACACTTTACCGTCTTTTTCCTGCGGCTTTTTATTGTGTCCTTGTCGAATACCACCCTTGTAAAAACATACCGCCATTTGATATCCAGCCGATAGTGATTGCAAACAAACGTAATGGCTCCCTTGACTGGATAACCCCTGTCTAAAAGATACCTGACATCTGTTACGGCTTTTCCAGGCTCTGGCATGGTCAGTACTCCAGCTTGAACCTCAACAGCGCAGCAATCCCGCCCAGACCGTGCAGCCTGTGACCTGGCTCGAACTCGGTACTGAACACGACCACTTCACCCCGGCTGTGTTCTATGTTCAGCAGGAACGCATCAATGTTCTCACCTTTCTCACGTCCTTCCCTGAGCAGTTCATCGGCAATAAGCAGGGTCTCGATCGCACCCATATCCCGGGCTCTGTGCACTTCATCCCAGCCGTATACTGCCGCCCCTTCGGTAGCTATCCTGGCCATCAGTTCTTCTAAAAGAGTTGCTTCCCTGGACAGGCGTGATTCCTCAACTATCCTGTCCACCGCTCCCCTTCGAAGCACTTCCTGGTAACCTGAAACCCCTATAGTAATAGTATCCTCTGTCCTGGCACGCCCGGCAAGTTCGGGTTTTTTCTCCTTTAGGAATTTCATGTAATCATCCTTGGTGAACCCTGGCCCGGCCACTATCACTACTTCGGTCCCGCCAGCCCCCTGAGCCAGTTGTGCAGTCACTTGTGAGAAGAACTCTTCCCTGCTGCTTGATTCACCCTTGCCTGACCCCATCTTGACAGTTGAATAATCTTCCACACCGAACTGGCGAACCAGTCCGATGGATGCTTCGCCCTCCTCTATAGTAAGTATGACAACCCTGGGCCGCCGGGCCGCAGCTTCTGCTTCCTTGATGCGCTGGAGCTGGTCGCTCTTCCAGGTCTTGATCACAGACAGGTTGGTCCCCTCCTCGATATTCAGGGTATGGTAAGCACCGGTATCCTGCCCGCTCTCGATCAGGCCGTGCAGCCTCAACCTGTTGGCGAATTTATGGAATTCGATCTTATCTATACGCACCCCCAGGCGCATGGGCTTTTTCTCCATCTTCTCAGGCCGCAGTTTATCAGTGGCACCTTCCACCCGCCGCTTGGTCAGTGCAAACACAAGGTCGCCTGGCTCAATGATATATTTCAGGTGCCACAGGTCGTCCAGGGTTTCGGGTGTCAGGGCTATCTGGCCTTCCCTGCCTTTCAGGTTTCGCTTGGTAACTCGCATCTGGACATTATATTGTGCAGGTAACTTATGTTATTTTGGATTTATGCACAAATGTATCGCTTTCCAATCTACGAAAGATGGGGGTTTTAAAATTATTTGTTCTTCTGGCACATATTTAAAGCTTGCAACAACTGATGATATTATCATTCGATAATATCAGCAAAAGCGAAATTCGGATGCACTTCCCTTATCCGGACATACACCGCCTCCCCAACCATAGCGTGTTTAACAAAAACAACAAAGTCCCCGACCTTGGCAATCCCGTCACCCTGTTCTCCAATCTCCCGGATCTCCACATCGTATTCATTACCTGCCTTGATATCAGTGGATATGAACTTCTTGCCTATTACATATATCTCAGCACTTTGCTTTCTGGAAGCCCTAGGTGTATACGAGCGTACATACACAAAGTTCTCCTTCACTTCATCCAGGAACTCCTTGAACATGTCACCCTGGAAAACCTTGACAACAAAATGACCTCCGGGCATTAGTAGCCGTTTTGCCACACCAAGTGCAGCCTCGCTCAGGTTAATGGAACGGCCGTGGTCGAGACTCCAGTTGCCTGTCAGGTTAGGCGCTGCATCGCAAATTACGGTATCTGTCCCGTGTTCGCCAATGATCTCCTCGATCCTTTCCAGTGTCCTGTCAGAAGTGAGATCCCCTTTAAAGGTATCCACTCCCTCAATAGGTGCTATCTTCTGCAGGTCAACACCAAGTACCCGCCCGCCTGAAAGCTCTTTTGCCATCTGCAGCCAGCCACCCGGGGCAGCACCCAGGTCCACTACCGATGCACCTGGTTTTATTACGTTGTGTTTTTTATTGATCTGCTGCAGCTTGTAAGCAGCCCGGGAACGATATCCTTCATCCTTTGCTTTATAGTAGAAATAATCCTTCTGGTTCCTGGCCATACAAGGGTTTATTGTTATGGACTGCCTTAAACCTCACCCAGGTGAATAAAAGTTGTTCATAGAACTTGATGGCTGGCATGCAAAACTACGGTTCTCAGCCTGCCATTTAATACCTGACCATCCAAAATGCGGCAGGCTGCACGGTCATACTTATGCTGTCAGCGTACGTATCGAGGGCAGCCAGTCAGGTCAGTTCATCATTGATTTTGAGGATGTGAAGAGGATTGTTATGGGGGTATGCGACCAGCTGGACCACAGGATATTGTTGGCCAGGGACGATCCCAGATTGAAAATAACAGAAGATGAGGGTTATTATACAGTGGAACTCATTAAAAGCTGCAAACATTATGTGCTGCCCTCAGATGATGTAAAGTTACTACCCATACCGTCGGTAAGTGCCGAGGACCTGTGCACGTATTTCCTTAATGAGATTTCTACCGCTATCAGGAATAACGGTTTTGCAGATAATATCACGACTCTGCATGTCCGTGTGGATGAAGGTATCGGACAGGGAGCTGGCTGTGATATAAGTCTGGCTTGATCTATAGTACATTTTCGGAGCATTTAAATATATTATATCATATTTCTTATCTGGTGTAATAATGGAAGGAATTGCCATAACCAAAGATTCAACATCTCTAGATTTAGAACCGATAGCAATGGCTATCTATTCAGCAGTTGGTCTTCCGGTAACAGTAAAGAGTAAGAATAAGGATGGTATACGGATCGAGAACAACCAGGTCATTGATTATAATTACACAGGCAAGTATCTGGAAATGGCAATCGAACAGAAAAAAACCATTCATGGCTTTGCCGAAGAGGGGCCGTATAAGGATGTACCTGTAGTGGTTTCACCGATCAGGGATAAAGAAGGTGAGGTTGTAGCTGCCATTGGAATTGTCAACCTTGCGGGTTTTATCGACCTTACAAGACTCTAATTCCAAAAATCTTATATTGTAACCTGTGCCTTTTATTTTTATGCAGACAGGCTATGTATATCACGATGACTACTTGAAGCATGACACTGGCCTCCATCCTGAGAATGGTGGTCGCTTAACTGCTATAATGGATGGCTTGAAGGAAAGTCCTTATTTCAACAGGCTCATCCAGATCGAACCCGTACCTGCCAAAGCGGACCAGATCCATTATATCCATACCTATGACCTTATCGGGACAGTCAGTGATTTTTCAGCAAGTTTGATGCAGCTCGACCCGGACACACCCACCTGCAGCCGCTCGTATGAGATAGCGTTGTTGGCTGCAGGTGGAGTGATTTTAGCAGTTGATGCAGTGATGGACGGGATGGATAGCGTATTCGCACTGGTACGCCCGCCCGGACATCATGCCGAGCCGGACAGGAGTATGGGTTTTTGCCTGTTCAACAATATAGCTATCGCGGCCCGGCATGCACAAAAGAAGGGATTGGAAAAAGTGCTTATCGTTGACTGGGATGTCCACCACGGCAACGGTACACAGGAAGCTTTCTATAAGGACAGCTCGGTGATGTATTTTTCCATACATCAATCCCCCCATTATCCAGGCACGGGCAGTGTGGACGAAACTGGTGCGGGAGATGGTAGTGGATATAATATTAACGTGCCGCTGCGATCAGGTGCGGGAGATCCGGATTACCTGTATGTATTTAACGAGATACTTGTACCAGCAGCCCGTAAATTCAAGCCTGATATCATTCTTGTCAGCGCAGGACAGGACGGGCACAGGGACGACCCGCTGGCAGGTATGAACCTGACATCAGAAGGGTTTGGACAGATGGCAGGGGTGGTGCGCTCACTGGCATATGAACTGTGCGGCGGGAAGCTGGTACTGGCGCTGGAGGGCGGGTATAATTATGATGCATTATCAGAATCCGTGGTCATGATATTCAGGGCACTTATGGGTGAATGTGATGATATATCAGAAACGGAAACAAGAACGGGAGTGTGGACGGAAATGGAAGCGAAAGTGGAAGCTGTGATGGAAACAAGAGCTGGAGCAGGTATGGGAATTGGGGCCGAAGCGGGGACTGGACCGGTATCAGACCATACGCGCCAGGTAGTGGAGAGGGTCAAGGAATTACATTCAGGTGGAAAAATCCTGTAAGGAATTCCCTGAAACTCTGATCGTCGAGCTCAAGTAATTCACTACCCTGAAAAATCTTAAAACCCGACTTTATGCTCTTACCCACATGCTTACCCAGCCTGCAGGTGTGTATCTCGTTACATAGTAGGTCGGCAGCATCTGTATACTTACGCTGAATATCCACCACATACCTGCCGTTTTCTATATAGATTTCTGAAAAACCTCTATCCTGCAGGTATTTCTGCTTGAATTTTTCTGCATGGGATTTTTCCCATACAGGTGGACCCGTATGCTTTTTAACAGGGGGCAGCCGGCAAACCTCCAGTTCCAGTACCACTACAGCCTCCCGGTCACCAGCCCACACATCGTCATTTTGGACAGTAAATCTATTCCGGGACAGCAGGTCTGTGATACTGCTCTGCAGCGTGAACAACTGGGGATAGAGCACATCTTCTACTTCATCCGGCTTGTCAAAGACCAGGGCCATCAGGAAAGTTCCACGGTTAGAAGTGATACTGTCAAATTCTGCATTACTTAACCGGGCCGAAAAAATAGGAAAGAACTGCTCAATTGTAGGTGAGTCAAGATACTGTCGTGCCCTGTCAATAAATCCGGCAAACCTGTCCAGAGTCAGTGCTGCAGCTACATTCCTGGCCGGGTCAGTGGGGTCCACCACCACCAATGGGTCATTGTGCTGCTTGTTCCCGTGCTCGATAATGTCAATGGTGATGCCGGATTTCCAGCCGTCTGCTGCTTGCAGCACTTTCATGAACGAGCCGTAATGTATTACAAGCAGTTCTGCCAGGTATCCCGAGAACCCGCCTGTCCTGAGGTCTGAACCATAAACCCCGGCTCCTTTCATGAACTGCTTGAGCAGGAGCACTTCATCTTCCAGTCCCTCTATCCTGTCCAGGATGAAAATGTTGTGGAAAGGGGTTCTGTCAACTGCTGATTTTATCTGCGCAGCACTGCTCACCCTGAAGCAGGGTACCAGGTCAACCTTGAAGTTACCGAAAACAGCATGGACGTAAGGATGCTCTGCATACCTCTCCTCACTATTATCGGCATCAACCGCCACCTGCCTGGCGATATTGAGCCCCACGATCTTCAGGTCCTGTTCCTGTGTATCCTCTGGGAAAGATATGAATATATCCAGGTCGTGCTCACCTGATATCCAGGTACCTCTGGCGGCAGAGCCCACCAGCATGCCCGAAACGTCTGTCAGCCCCGTTCCTGCTGCTGTTCGGTTCACTAGGGATATGATGCGGTCGGCCACTTCCTGCATCCTCTGTTGTTCAGCAGGTACCGGCTTTATTTTTCTCAGGACCTCGTTTATTATATTATTTGCGTTCATGGTATCATTTGAGCGGCATTTCATTCATTGAATAATTTTAGTGGAATTTCTTTCATGGTCTCATAAATGGGACCCTGGGGTGTAAGTGTGCTTTTCTTAAACGCAATGGAATCCACAGTGAAATCTCCAAGGTCAATGTCCTGCAGTCCTGCCAGCACCCGGGCAAGCTGTTCCTTTGAAGTGTTGTCCAGATGCTTGACCCGTGCCAGTGTGGCGTGTGCAGTGAACCTGCCCCGGTCCTTCTTGAACCTGAAACTTTTAAGGACACGCTCCACTTCGCTGTGCAGGTGTTCGAATTCACCTGTGGCACCCAGCCAGATGACTTTCATGTATGATGGCTTTGGGAACACGCCCACACCTGTGACCCTGGCTGTGAACGGGGCGCAGTCAATTTTAGTCAGGGCATCGGTGATGGGAGCTACCTGTGATTCTGGGATGTCGCCAAGGAACTTCAGGGTAATGTGGATGAGGCCTGGATCCACCAGCTTCAGGCCCTTGAAATCAATTTCCTGCTGGATGGAATATGCAGCCTCTTTTATGTGGTCCGGGAGTTCTACGGCTAAGAATGTGCGTATCATGGACTATCACAGTCAATTACGGTCGCTATTTACTTAAGATTTGGTTTTTCAGTTCGACCTATGATGAATCCTTAGGTGCATGAAAAATGTTTAAGTTCTTTATAAGTCAACTCTAATTTTGGACATTTGCTTACAAATAGCATCAGGATTAATTAGCAATCATTGTGAATAAATATGGTTGAATTATATTGGAATCATTATGCGAATCATTTGGATAATGTCCAGTTTATTTATTACAGTTGACTTCAGGAATGCAAGACAAATAAAATATCGGGTTCGTTCCCGGGCATTCTACTGCTCTTCAATCTCTGTTAACCAGTCAGGAATCTCTTTTTCCTCTTCAATATACGAAAGCTCAAACTGGCAAAGCTGTTCTCCTGTATCGTATTTACAGGAATGGATATCGCACCGGATATGTTTACCAGTAGCAATATTTGCAATACCCTCAATTTCTCCGCGCATGAACGCACAGGGCTTAACATCCAGATTTTTCACACCAGCACAGTCAACCGCTTCGAAAATTGTTATCATGAAACCATCCAGGAACTTCTCAACTGAATCTATATTTGCCAGAAGTTGTTTTTTGTAATATTTAGGAAGTGCATCCGTAAGTAACTCTTCACCGTCAACCTGGTAGAAGCTTTTCAAGATATCTGCGAGCCGATTGCTGAACCTGACCCCTGCCTTACGGTAGGTCTCAGAGAATATTTCAGGGTTCTGTTCCAGGTTATTCAGTATTCTTAGTTGGTAACCTATAATATGACTATTAGTTCCTACTATTGGTTCTGCTGGAGTTTCGGTTTTCAATGATTCCATTATTTTCTCAGATAATGCTGTTTCCACTTCGTACAGTTTTTCATCTGAAATTGATAAATTAAGATATTTATCCAGGTTATCCCTGAAACTTATAGAACGCATGTTACCGATTTCATAATTGCAGGTAGTTTCTCCGTTGGTGCCACAGGTTGATTCATATGTTCCCATGGACTGATTAAATAACGCACTGAATATACCTGCCAAAAGACCCGAAAAATAGAAACATGCCTTCAAATCTATATCCGGAAGATCCAAACATTCATCACAGTTTTTCACTTCATACGTAATTTGTTTGGAATCAGGATCAATGGACCGAAATGCCCCGTATCCTTTGCCCATTTTCCTGAACAATGGCCCGTAAATATTCCGGTTCAATATTTTAAGTATTTTCAAGCCCTGCTTGGGATCTCTTCGATTGAAGTTCCTAAATAGCTTGGATTCCAATCCTTTTTTGTCGTGCTGCTCCTGAACATTTTCCATTGTACCGTTTGCAGTGGACTGGTATTCAATCCGGGCTATGTTTGGATTATAAAGCACAACATAATCCAGACGCTTCTGTATTTCGACCGTATTGACGTAATCACCCAGGGTGGTCCGAATAACAGGCAGATCATTATCGACCAAGTAGAACATCTTTTGCCATAGAATCTTTATTGCAGACTTCAACCTGAAACTCATAGTGTCAATTAAAGTGTCTATATTTAAAATAGTTTCTTAATTATTCATAGTATTTTCATATTATTTTTATACCTAATGGATATGAACCGATAATTTTTAACCAATCAACAATTTTTTCGATATTATTCAGTGCAACGCTGATATCTCTATCAGACCTGTGTCCTTCCATATCTATGTAAAATAAATAATCACCCAATCCCATCTTTGAAGGTCTGGATTCGATTTTAGTCAGGTTGATGTTGCGGCTGGCAAATTCACCCAGTAGATCGTACAGGGCACCCGGTCTGTCATAGGCAAGGTGAATGATGATGGATGTTTTATCATGCCCGGTAGGTTCGGGAATATTATTCCCTAATACAACGAACCTGGTGTAGTTCTCTTTATAGTCCTGGATATCATTTGCCAGTATATCAAGACCGTATTTCTTTGCAGATTCCCTGGATGCTATGGCAGCCATCTCAGGGAATTCAGAAGTGAGTTTTGCGGCATGTGATGTGCTGCCTGTTGTCTGTATCTTAATATTTTCAAAATGTTCACGTATGAATTTACGGCACTGGGCCAGTGCCTGGGAATGGGACAGAATAGCCTTAATATCTTCCGTGTGCCCCTTTGACAGGAGGCAGTGCCTGATAGGGACAATAACCTCGCCAATAATGTATATATCATTTTCTTTAAGTGCGTCCATAGTAATTCCGATAGACCCTTCCAGTGAATTTTCAATGGGAACTACACCACAGTCAACTTCCCGGGTAAGCACAGATTCAATAACATCTTCCAGATTATCAAAGAACATGAGCCGGGATTTCACATTGAGCTGTCTGGCAGCTTTTTCAGAATACGTTCCTTGTGGACCCAGCAAACCAATAATCATACCTATTACAAGCTAGTGAATTATCATATAGTTTTTGTAGATATCAAGAAAATGCTCATTTCGTTCGCATTTTCTAAGCTCACATGAAAGTACTTTTCCATATGGACAAATTATAAGTGTCATAAAAATAAAATTACTTTAATCACGTCTGGTAGGAAAAATGAATTTAAAACAGATTTTTGCCCTTATTATGGTCTTTGTCATACTGATTATGATGGGAACATTACCATTATGGTGGGATGCTAAGATACCGTTGATATTTGGATTTCCGGCATACTTAATGGGTGAGATCGATGCATACATAAAGGCGGTAAAGTGGCTTATTGACCTGATATTTGGTTAGGTTGACCAATTAACCTTATATTAGGGTAATTGGGGATTAGGGTATTCGGGGCGTTTGGACATGATATGTCTGGAGTGTATAATATACGGGGAAGAGTTGGCGAGTTATACTTTTTTAGACAGGGACCATTACACAAAAATAAAAAGATATACATGCAATACATATAATATGCAACATCTACCAATTCAAATTCAGATTGAACAGTATCGAGTGACTAGATGATGAAACTTGAAAATACATTGATGATGATACCTGGGCCAGTACCCATTGCTCCCAGGGTACAGAGAGCCATGGGCAGACCTATGTTCGGTCACAGGGGCGAGGAATTCGGCGCCATCTATGATGAATGCAGGGAGATACTTGCCGAACTGTTCCGGACCAAAAACGAAGTATTCGTAATATCAGGTTCAGGCACTGCCAGTATGGAAGCTGCCATAGGGAACGTGATAGGAAAGGGCGATACAATAATCACTATCGAGAACGGTAAATTCGGTGAGCGGTTATGTGATATAGGGGAGCGCTATGGTAATGCGGTAAAATTGCAATATGACTGGGGCACGCCTATTGACCTGCAGGCCGTGGAAGCCGCCCTTGAAAACGGTGCCAAAGCCGCGGCAATGGTACATAACGAGACCAGTGCGGCCATAAAGAACCCGGTAGAAGAAGTAGCCAAACTTGCACACAAATACGGTGCCCTGTTCATTATGGATGCTATTACTACAGTTGGGGGTGATACGGTAGAGGTTGACAAATGGGGTGTGGATCTGGCATTTATGGGTTCCCAGAAATGTATTGCTGCACCACCGGGTCTGTCTGCCATTACGGTCAGTGATGCTGCATGGGATGCCATAGTGGATAAACCGCCATATTATCTTGACCTGAAAGCATACCGTAAATCAGGCTCAAATTCACCCACCCAGACACCATACACACCAGGTGTGCCGTTAATATCTGCCATGTGTGAGGCCCTTCGGATCGTGAAGGAGGAAGGAATGCAGCAGCGCAAGCACAGGCATGCACAAGGTGCAGCAGCTGTACGTGCGGCAGCGGATGCGCTTGATATTGAACTGTTTCCGAAGATCGATAAGTATCACAGTTATTCCAATACTGTCACTGCCATGAACATTCCTGAGGGTATAACTGATAAGGAACTGCGCGGCGGGATGCTGGACATGGGTATCCAGATATCTGGCGGGCAGTCACACCTGAAGGGTAAGATATTCAGGATAGGCAGTATGGGTAATTTCACTGCTACTGATATGATCACCACCATCTCTGCACTGGAACTGGTGCTGGCAAAGCACGGGCTGGTTGACAGAATTGGCACAGGCCTGGAAGCAGCAAGCAGGGAACTGGACAAGATATAAAGACAATAGCAGTAAAGAAATACAATCGCAGTTAAAGGTGCAGTTAGGGGAAAAGCATGGTCACGATAGGCATTGCAGATACTACATTTGCCAGGTATGATATGGGAGGTACAGCAATTGATGAGCTGCGCAACAATGCATCTGTGAAGATCGAGCGTTATACTGTACCCGGTATCAAGGACCTGCCCGTGGCCTGTAAGAAATTGATAGAAGAACTGGGCTGCGATATTGTCATGGCGCTGGGTATGCCTGGGGCAGACCCAAAGGATAAGATATGCGCCCACGAGGCTTCCCAGGGTATCATCCAGGCACAATTGATGACCAATACCCATGTGATCGAGGTGTTCGTGCATGAGGATGAGGCGCAGGATGAAAAAACCCTTGCATGGTTGATGGAGCAGCGCTCACGGGAGCATGCCCTGAATGTTGTTAAATTGCTGTTTAACAAGCGGGATCTGGAACGTGAGGCAGGTACCGGGCAGCGGCAGGGCTATAAGGATGCAGGTCAGGTGGGTCTGTAGAACATATTTAAATTTATAGCCCATGTTCTCCAGTATCACACCAGAATTCACAGTTTTCATCCATAAATAATCTTTTCTAACGTCCACTCCTCTCGATTTTCACCAAAATAATACTTCCTTAACTTTTCCAGATGTAGAACAGAATTCCAAACCGTGAACATTATATAATTGTTATAACATATAGAACAAATCATTGGAGAAAGGTGAAATTGAAAATTACGACCATGACGAATACGCAAAAAAACATTATGGATGCATTCAATTGCAAATATTTTGGAATGAACAAATACTTGAAATCGATCGGGGTCAAGAATGTGTGGAACAGATTTTAAAAATGGTACGGTCCACTGATAGCGGTTTAAATTCATAGTGACGAAGATGGGTTATAGTATAATGTCAATAAGAAATAAAATTTGAAATAACCGGAGATCATTATCATGAGCGATATTAAACTGGGATTTGTGATAGCAGAGTTCAACAGGGACATAACCTACCAGATGGAGCTACTGGGCAGGGAGCATGCAGAGTTTTTGGGGGCTACAGTTGAGCAGACCATTATGGTGCCGGGTGTATATGATATGCCGCTGGCCATAAAGAAAATGGTAACCGACCCCAACATCGATGCCGTGGTCACGATCGGCTGCGTTATCGAAGGCCAGACCAAGCACGATGAGATTGTGGTGCAGCATGCTACCAGGAAGATCACAGACCTGTCACTGGAATATGATAAACCGGTAACCCTGGGCATATCGGGCCCTGGTATGAGCAGGCTGGATGCACACAAGAGAGTTGACTATGCCAAACGTGCGGTCGAGGCTGCCGTCAAGCTGGTGCAAAGATTAAAATAATATCTCATCCCAGATTGAAGCCATGGTATCAAAACGCCTGCAAAGTATAGAGGAATCGGCCACCCTCAGGATGACGGATCTGGCCAATGATCTCAAGCGCGAGGGACATGATGTTATCAGTTTCAGCCTGGGAGAACCTGATTTTGACACACCGAAGCATATCTGTGATGCTGCCGAAGTGTCGCTGCGCCGGGGCGACACCCATTATTCTCCTTCCCCCGGCATTCCCGAACTACGCCTTGCTATTGCTGAAAAACTGAATGAAGAGAACAACCTGAACATTGAGCCTGCACATGTGATCGTGACACCGGGCGCCAAGCAGGCTGTGTTCGAGGCCATACTTGCCATACTGGACGAGGGTGATGAGGGCATTTTGTTCGACCCGGCCTGGGTATCCTATGACCCGTGCATCAAGATAGCGGGCGGGAAGACAGTGTTTGCACCCCTTGACCCGGAAAATGATTTTTGTCCCACAGATGTAGCCAGTTATATCACTCCGAAGACCAGGCTTATTGTATTGAACAGCCCCAGCAATCCTACAGGGGGAATTTTTTCCAGAGAAGCGATAAAAGAGATCGCAGACCTTGCTATCGACCACGATATCACTGTGATCTCGGACGAGATATATGAGAAGATCATCTACGATAAAGAGCATTTCAGCATCGGCAGCCTACCTGGCATGGAAGACCGCACCATCACGATCAATGGTTTTTCAAAGGCTTATGCAATGACTGGCTGGAGGCTGGGTTATCTTGCCACATCTCATGAACTGTACACGTCCATGTCAAAGCTGCAGAGCCACAGTGTCAGCAGTGCCACTACTTTTGTCCAGTGGGCAGGTGTGGAGGCCCTAAAAGGGGACCAGTCATTTATTCCAGGGATGGTTGCCGAGTTCAAGGCACGGCGGGACCTGCTGGTGGACGGGCTGAACAATATTGGTATTAAGTCTAATTATCCCAGCGGTGCGTTCTATTCCTTTGCCGACGTAAGCGAATACGGTAACGGTGATGATGTGTGCGAGCAGTTGCTCACAGAGGCCCATGTGGCTGCTACGCCGGGAAGTGCGTTTGGACCCAACAGCATGGACTTTATCAGGATATCCTATGCTACCAGCCAGGAGCGAATACGTGAGGCACTGGAGAGGATCGAGCAGGTGCTGGGATAACAGCCGGGTTTAAATGAAAATAGTACACAAGTATAAGTCAGATCACGACTGTTTTCATTATTGTGTGAAGTAAAATCACGATTCGAAAACTCTCAGGTGGTCCGCTGTTCTATGATTACCAGTACGGCATAGCATCTATGCTGTATTCCCGTCTTGCTGCGGCAAATATTTCCCTGGCAAATTCGATCCACAGTCATCAGGGATTCAAATTCTATACGTTTTCCAACTTGATCATCGAGGAACGGATCCCGGATAAAGACGGCTTGAATTTCACAAAGGCCCACTTTTTCCTTTCTTCGCCCGATCCTGAATTCATACGAAGTTTTACTGAGGGACTGCTGTTTGAACCTGAATTTTTCCTTGGTAAAAAGAAGAAGGTTGATTTTATTATCGAGCGTGTGGAGATTCTTCCACAGCGCGAGTTTTCGGATACCTGTACGTTCAAAACCCTGTCACTTGTGTATGTCAAGACTATGAGAAAACGTGATGGTAAGCTGGTCGAGGTTGACCTGTACCCAAAGGATGCCAAGTTCTATGAGAACCTGCATACAAACCTGACCGCCCGGTATGAGGAGTTCTACGGGCACCTTGTTGAGCATGAGCACTTTGAGGTTGTGGATGTGAAGGATGTCAAACCCAAACGGATATCGATTGGCAATTCTTTCAGGCGGTGCAGTTTGATGAAAATGGAAGTTGAGGCGAGCCCAGAGCTTGTGGAGTTTGCGTATGATGCAGGGCTGGGCGAGAAGAATGCTATGGGGTTCGGGTGTGTGGATGTGGTATGAGCGGGGAGCCCATGGATATTTCAGCTATCCTGGATCGTTACTTTTTCCATATGCCTGTTAAGGAGTTTTACTTCATGCTGTCCAGCAAATTCGAGCGCAGATTTCGTGTATCCGGATCTTGAGATGAATATCACCTGTTTCTTTTGTGTCCTGAATTCGGAGCTGTTGATCTTTTGTATCAGGTTGTCAATATCTTTGTAGCTGGTTTTCTTGTTTCGCCATTTGATCTCAAAAATATATGCCGTGTTGCCATCCGTGCCTACCAGGTCGAATTCGATGTTATCTTTCAGGTACTTCTCAAGTTTGATGTTGTACAGTGCTTCCAGTTTGTATTTTATTTCAAATTCTTTGGCAATTCCAAGTTCGGTTGAGACTCTCTGGTATTTTTCCTCCAGGTTTGCCAGTAGGTGTTCTGCCGCTTTCCCTGATGTGAGCTCCGTACCGAGGCCCAGATATTTGTTATTGACCCAGAAGGCAAATAGTGGGTTACGTATGTGGTATGTGCTATCTTTGCGGAATATGAGGTCTGTTCTCAGGAGGGCTTTGAGATAATTTGATATTTCGCCGGTAGGTTTTTTTATGTGCCTTGCAATTGCTGCCAGGGTTGCAGGATCTTGTGATAACAGGAAGAGTATGGTCTTGTACCTATCTTTGTTCTTGAATTTTGCAAGGGATACATCGAGGATGTACTCGAAATGCTCATTGATGGAGCCTGTATCTGCGAATATTTCGTTCATTATACAGAAATTTACCTGTGGTGTGTTGATCGAACTGTCAAGTGCATACTGTTCGGATATTTTCCTGCATACGGCAACTGTGTAGTACGGCTGGCCGTTTGTGAATTTGTATATCTTGTCTTTGTGGTTTTGGGCGGGTTTAAAGGGAAGTGTCGAATCGATAAGTTCGTATGTGCTTTCCTTGTCAAAGTTTTCCAGGGTCATCCTGGTGAACTGTCCGAAAAAGGGGTTTTTATAGTTGAGCATTTCATTGAAGACCGAGAACACTGAACCTGATATCCAGTAGTTGACGTCTTTTTGTTTTTCTGTTATCGAGCGCATTACCTGAAGGAACCGGGAGTGTACCTGTAATAATTCCTGGAATTCGTCGAGCATGAATATGATCTTTTTGTCGTGTTTTTCTGCGAGTTTCTGTGCAAATGCAAATGTCAGTTCCAGAAGTTCTTCTGTGGCGATCTCGTGCTGTTTGAGGATGCTTATGAGGGTTCTTACGTGGTGGGTTTCCATATCTCCCAGTTTTGATGCGAGTATAAGCAGGTCTTCCATCTCATAGGGATAGTCTGCCTGTTCTTTTTGCCTGATTGTTTCGTATATCAGTTCTTTTGAGTATGCTTTGACGAATCCTTCTATATCAGGGATTATTTTCTGGAGGTTTATGTAGGGGATCAGTATGTTATTGTCATGGGTGGTGTTTTTGAATTGCAATAGTAATTCTGTTTTCCCGATGCGCCTGAGCCCGAATAGTGCGATGTTTATTCTTGAGCCAGAGCTTATTGATCTGCTGTGCTGGTTAAGGATTGCGAGTTCATGGGTTCTGTTTATGAACATATATGTTAGTATAATGCTTTTATGCATAAATAGATTATGCATAATTGGGTTATGTATAATTGAATTATGCAGGTATTGTGGCTTGACAAGGGTGCTGCCGGAGGGGGGGCACCTGGGTACAGGGGGGACTACCGCTGCGGTTTGACCGGATCGGGTCATGGTGGAACAGGAAAGGAGACAAGATCGACATTGTTGCGTTGAACAGCGAGACTAATGAGATATTGTTTGCAGAGTGCAAGTGGCGCTCGGCACCGCTCGGTCGTGGTGTGGTTGAAGACCTGTTTGAGAAGAGTAAGCTGGTGGACTGGAGAATGGAAAACCGGCGGGAGTATTTTGCGGTGTTTTCGAAAAGCGGATTTGGTAAACCCTGTCTGGAATACTGCGAGGAGCATGGGGTGCTGATGTTTGATGCTAATCAGATCGCTGGCAACAGGAGAGAATAAACATAATCAAACAGGCACCGGGGTAATTAGTACGGCAATATTATAAATACAGGAAACATCCCGCATTCCACCATTTGAAAATACCCAACATATTTCCCCACCGTGCTCCGCACAAACTCCAGCACACACTTCACATTTTCTTCCACAGTATTCCCGATCTCAGTCACCGAATCCTTTACCACATTTTCCTCCTTCCCAATATGCATATGCCGTGGATACGTAGAAACCTGGCGGTGGTGTGGCGCCGTATCTATTCTGATAATTTCATCTTCAAGCTGCCAGTGAAATGAGTATTTAGAATCAACCGGATATCTGATATCCATAAATGAGCCATCGATAAAAAGGAGCCTTACCTTATCACTAAAAATAATCGGAGCCTCTATTATTATATCTGAAAAATGCTCCTCAGCACATCTGGCAATAACAATCAGCCTGTGCATCATATTCGCTTTACCAGATCATTAAGTAATTTTTTAAGGTCTTTTATATTCTGTTCATAGGAAAGAGCCGAAAGGTAATCCTCATATGCCGGATGTTCCCCTACCTCGCCTTGCTCGATCATTATTTCAATGTCTTCAGGCCTTTTTGTATTATATTTCTTTAATATATTCTGTAAAAATTCCTTTAGCTCTGACATTTTTGATAATGTAAGAAAAGTCTCAGTTTCAACACCCTGTAAATGCGGGCTTATTGTTGGTGCTGGGGATGCTTCAGATGCAATCATAATCTACCTCTTAACTAACAATTAGTAAGTTTGAGTATATAAATGATGCATATATTGGAGAGTATAAGAAAGTCTGAAACATTTTAATTCGTGTTTGAATGTCCGGCCAATTATCCCTATGATTTATAAGCATCTTATCCAAATAATACTTTATGGACACACTTGAATCGATCCTCCTGCCTTACGGTTACCCTGGTCTGTTTTTAGCAAGCTTCCTGGCTTCCACTGTTTTACCCCTGGGTTCCGAAGGTGTGGTGATATTGCTTATTGCCAGGAACTTTAATATCTTCTCAGTAGTACTGGTGGCAACAGTCGGTAATTACCTGGGAGCCTGCACCAGCTATTACATAGGGCTTGCAGGCAGGACCAAACTTATCGAAAAATATCTTCTCATTAATACAGCACAGATGGAACATGCCCAAGTATGGTTTGAAAAATACGGTTCGTGGTCGTTGCTGTTAACATGGGTACCCGTGCTCGGGGATGCCCTGCCTGTGGTAGCAGGCATGATGAAACTGAAATTCGGCTTATTTTCCATCCTGGTCTTTGCAGGAAAGCTGCTCAGGTA
>Ga0255428_1029_pt3 | contig 21149 bp, 25 predicted proteins | sample ANMaggSSYBR02J13_FD_182654 | JGI IMG/M metagenome (GOLD analysis project Ga0255428, IMG submission 182654) | Sediment cell enrichment communities from methane seep in Santa Monica Basin, California, United Staets - ANME aggregate JGI... | ecosystem: Environmental > Aquatic > Marine > Cold seeps >... | reverse complement strand
AATCTCATCGGTGCTCTGAATCCCATTATTACTGGATGGACAAATTACCATCAATCAGTGGTTTCCAAGGACATATTCTCTAAACTTGATTATAGAGTGTGGAATATGCTCTGGAAATGGGCAAAAAGGAGACATCCCAAAAAGTCCAGGTCCTGGATTGCTAAGAAATATTGGCATAGTGAAGGGACACGGAATTGGGTATTTTCTATAGAAAAGACCAAGCTAAAACTCTTTTCAGATACAAAGATTGTAAGACATACACGTCTTAAACTAAATATGAATCCCTATCTTGACAAAGAATATTTCGGTGCGCGAAGATATAAACTGCGTGCTCGGAAAATAGCTAGCAAAACTAAAACGTCTGGAGTGAAAATGAACAATTGTTCATTTTGCATGAATAGTGTAGTCTCAAAACCGTAATGTCATTTAATTGTAAACTGCTGCCCGATAAGGGTTATGGAAGGCTTGAGCCGGATGGGATTAAAGTCGCAAGTCCGGTTCTTAGAAGAGGGAGAGCGAGTAATCGCTCTTTCTTATTCGGCAAAGTCGCACGTCCGGTTCTTAGAGGGCTTGGGGCCGGCAACGGCCCCTGGCTACTCGGCACTGCAAAACGGCTTTTCCATGTATCCCAAGAATATCTTTTGCAAATGAAACTATAGTAGATGCCAATATAGGAATATTTTGAAGAATCAAAAAAGGAAAATAAGTTATGCAGTCAAAGGAACTGTAATATGTAATGCATCATAATCAACAACGGGGACTTTCTTAACATGATTTCTTCCTTTCTTTATCTCAAGAAGACCAATCCCCTCAAGGAAGGTAAGGTCGTTATGAACATTTGATTCTTTGCGATCCAATATCCTTGCAAGTTCGCTGATTGATTCTGGTTTTTTTTCCCTTATTACATGAAGTAAGCGAATTCTTTCACGGGTTAATATTTTTCCAATATCCTCTGTTGTGCGAGAAACTATTTTGTGAGGTTCAGATTCATTTATCTTGCCTTCCTTAACTTTTTCAAATAACTTATTCAAATGATCCCCATATTCTTCATCATTCATGACTATAATTTCAACGTCCTTTAATTTCATTAATAATCCTCCGATTATCTTTAATTAATTTCATTAACTCATCAATCAACTTTTTTGGATTGTTAAATTCGATTTCCTGCACTTCATTATTAAATAAATGTTTATGGTCTCTTTTATTATGTCCTTTTATTGTATGTGCATTATCGAAACGAAAGACTGTACTCCATCCCTCCTTTGTCACAACTCGGTAATTGAAACTGTATCTTATTCCATGAGGGATTTCTGATGATGTTGGAACTTGCGTCAATGAGATGTCGATGATCTCATCTTCAGCAAGTATTCTAGTTTCTTTAATGACTCTGTTTGGCACAAGATAAATTAGGATTTTTTATTATATATAGTTATATGGTTGCAGCATATAGATATGAATGTCTAGTTTTTTTTGCCCTTTTAGTAATTATAGTAAAATTAAATTATACTTTTAGAATGGCACCTATGAACCCTAATGATGCCTCCAACGTCCGGTCGGAGGTCTTTGACCATGAAGTTTTATTCCTTTTTTTCCAGGCTGCCGCATCCACAGGCTCTCCGCTTCCGGGTCTGGATTTTCAGGATGCATGGCCCCCAGTGGAATAATACTAGGATAATCCTTACAGATGCCCGATATCCAGCTATTGATGCTTTCTATCTGGTCAGGACGGGTGGCAACTGAGAGGAGGACCTGTATATCCTGCCGGTTGATGTGGTGGAGGAGTTCTGGAAAGGGGACTGTGACCTGCGCTTTGTTGTGTATGGGGGCTATGATACTTCGTCCCGGCTGCCGGGGTCAAAGGTGGGGAGATACTGGTGTATGTGGGGCTGCGGTGTGGAGCAGGGCTACCCTCTATATGGCTGGTTTTCCTGCGATTGGTGGGGTGGCAATATCAAAAAATTAATAAAATAAAGCACATATTGTTAAATGTGATTAAAATCTCCTATAGAAGGTATTTCAGCTCATAATACGTATAAATTTAATATGAAATATACCTGAAAACACTATATACCGGCCATGTTACATTTGTACGGCGTATACCATAACTTGAAGGATTACGAATTTATGCTCATTTAGCAAAATTGATCCCAAACACACGTTATAAATTTTATAATATTTACCATAGTTCATTCAGGAAACATAAAGAATTTATATATGATCTAAAACTCATACAAGGTTTGCGTTATAGGAATAAATTGGAACTTGCTTTCTGGAACAAAATCCAATACATCATCGCCTACAACTTTCATCTCAGAAGATTCCATTACTGTGTCAAAGTCAGTGTCTGGTTTGAACTTCACAATAGCATATTGGTAAAATACTTCATCATCTACTTTCAGCACTTCTGCGCTTTCAACAACATTCCCTATTTGTTCTTCGAAAACTCTTAAGTGCTTTTGATATCTTTTATCAAATTTTTCCTTATCATCCGGATGACGATATATTACTAAAAATCCTATTTTTTCTGTCATATGACCACCTCTCCTTAAATTTCAATGATTATTTAATTGATTTCTACAACCCTTTAACCATCAATTTACATTTATAAAATTTGGAACGTCAAATATAAATAGATATCGATTAATATAATTTTTTACCATGTGCAAACACATGCTACCAAGTACGGTGCAACAGCAGAGATTGCTGAGAAAATTGGACAAGTGCTTCTTCAAGCAGGTTTTCATACCGATGTGCTACCTATGGATCGCGTCAGCAACCTGTCTTCCTATAAGGCAATTGTATTGAGCAGTGCGGTTTACATGGACCGGTGGTGCAAAGATGCGACGAAATTCTTAAAGGCCAACGAGAAGGTGCTGCCAGAGCAGAAATGAAGGAGGTGTCAATGACAAAGTCTCAAGAAACCGCAGGATATTTCCGTAACGGTCTGCCCTACAATCGGCTTGGTCACGGACCTCGTATCCTCGTCATTTTTCAGGGGCTGCTATTCGAGAACAAGCCGCTAAAGGGACTTTCGGCTTGGTTTATGCTCAGTATGTACAAGTTCCTGAAACAGGAGTATACTATGTACTTCGTGACCCGCAAGCCAGGCTTGCCTGACGGTTACTCGATGAAGAACATGGCGGACGACTATGCCGTGATGATCAGGGAGGAGTTTGCGCCTCCGGTTGACGTGATTGGGCCCTCGACAGGAGGCTCCATTGCCCAGCACTTTGCCGCCGATCATCCCAATCTAGTTCGCCGGTTGGTAATCCATTCAAGCGCCTACACCTTGGGGGATGCTGCCAAGAAGGTACAGATACGCGTTGGGGACCTGGCGCGCCAGCGAAAATGGAGGGAAGCCTCTGCTGTCTTATTGGACTTTATACTTCACCGCAACAGGTTTGGCAAAATCGCTGTTTTGCTCGGGTCGTTCTTGATGTCTTTCACCGCGCCAAATGACCCGTCAGACCTGGTCGTGACTGTCAAAGCAGAAGACAAGCATGACTTTAAAGATCGTCTGGGCGAGATTACGGCACCGACGCTCGTGATAGCAGGCGATCAAGACCCAGTCTATACTGAGACGTTGTTCCGTGAGACGGCCGAAGGCATTCCGAATGCCAGGCTCATACTCTATGCGGGAAAGGGCCATGCTCCAGCCGGAAAGCAGTTTGAACGAGACGTACTCGGCTTCTTGATGGAGGATACAACTAAAACGTTTAACACGCCAAAAGCAAACATTAAGTCGGCAAAGTAGACGCAGGAATGATGCGCATCACATATTCCGGCGGGCTATCATGCGTGTGCCGTCGACCTGAAGTATTGAAGGAGTACTGGAAAGGGGACTATGACCTACGCTCTGTTGTGGATGAGGTCTATGATACTTCGCCTCGGCTGCCGGGGTCAAAGGTGGGGGAGATACTGGTGTATGTGGGGCAGCGGTCCTGCTGTTGGCCAATGGGATAATCAGGACGATAAAGCAGCTGCCGGAAGTGTCAAGGGCTGCGGTGTGGGGCAGGGCTCCACTCTACCTGGGGCTTCCTGTGATTGGTGGGGTGGCAATATCGAAAAATTAATAAGACAAATCACATATTGTTAAATGTGATTGAAATCTCCTATAGAAGCTATTATCGCAAATATTGATGTCAGAGGTCGAGTTGGCTGATTGATCGAGGGGGTTTATGGTGTGGGTAAAAACAAAGGATATTGTTAAGTAATCTAAAAACGATTTCTGAATTATACACGCTAAGATTTCAGATATAATATTTTAATATTAATTTGGGATATACTGGAATTAAATCCAATTTTATTGCTAATGCTGAAGAATAAAAAGTCACAACATCTGGCTTTATGAACCCATCACCAAAGAGGTATTTAATGAAAGAATCAATATATCTTGATACAAGCGTTGTAAGTTATCATACTTCCAAACCCAGCCGGGATATTATAATCTTAGCTCATCAGGAAATCACACGACAATGGTGGCATAATGCTGTGAAGCGATATGATGTTTTTATTTCAGAGGTTGTAATTGAAGAAACCAGTTTTGGTGACCCTGAGGCTGCTAAAAAGAGACTGGAAGAGCTAATAAATTTTCCTCACCTGGAATTAGACAATAAGGTTGAAGAAATGGCTAAAATATATATGGAACGATTGGATATTCCTGAAAAATCATTTCGTGATGCTGCTCATCTTGCTCTTGCTTCTACACATAACATTGATTATCTTGTAACCTGGAATTGTACCCATCTTGCGAATGGTGAAGTAATAAAAAAATTGGTAATGATAAACAATTCTCTTGGCATTCACACACCGATTATTTGTACGCCAGAAGAATTAATGGAGGTGTAATCCATGTGGAAAGACCCAATTGTCCAAGATGTCCGCAAAGCAGGTGAAGAGCTTGCAAAACATGCAAATTATGACCTGCATATCTTCTTTGAAAACCTGCGAAATAATGAAAAGAAACGAAATTATAAAGTGATTTCTAGAATTAAGCAATAAGGGACATTTTAAGGATCTCATACATCAATAACCCAGTATTAACATTGTATATTCGCAAAATGTTAATCAAATCCCACCCCACTTGTGTTTGCAGTTCACCCCATTGCCTGACATTCCGGCCATGGATGCCTCGGACTTGTAGTTCGGTGGTGGAAGGGCTGGGACTGTGAAGTTCTATTCCTTTTATTCCAGGCTGCCACATCCACAGGCTCTCCGCTTCCGGGCCTGGATTTTCAGGATGCATGGCCCCCAGTGGAATAATACCAGGATAATCCTTACAGATGCCCGATATCCAGCTATTGATGCTTTCTACCTGGTCAGAACGGGTGGCAACTGAGGGGAGGACCTGTATATCCTGCGGTTGATGTGGTGGAGGGGTTCTGGAAAGGGGACTGTGACCTGCGCTCTGTTGTGGATGAGGTCTATGATACTTCGGCCCGGCTGCCGGGGTCAAAGGTGCTTAACTACTTGTCCGTTATTTGGGGTGCACTCCAACCTTTATATCAAATTGAATCTAAAATAAACACAATGTTTCCATTTATTGCCTTTTTTGCAAGTATCGTTCTGATACATATATTATCAGTCCGTATGCGGATACATCCATTTCTTTGCTTGATTTCAGCTGCTTTTATTTATGGAATAATCTGTGGAATGGATCTTCATTTAATCATCGTGTATATAACATCAGGCCTGGGAAGCATCTTTTCCGTACTGTGTATCGTTATTTTCTCTGGTGTTACTATTGCAGAGTTTTTAAAAATAACAAAGAATATTGAAACAATTGTAAATGATATATTCAAAACTTTTAGAAAAAAACAATCCTTTATACCTATTTTGTCGGGGTATTTACTATCAATTCCCATTATGTGCTGTATGACAGCATTTGTTGTTTTAAATCCAGTCATTGAGGGTCTTGCACTGAAAGTAAATGCATCAAAAAAGAAATTCCTCTACATGCTCGCTATTGGAACGGTGATATCGTTTAATCTGATCTATCCATCACCAGTTATACTTGTAATCACAGATACACTTGATATTGATCCATTAGATACATTGCCAGTAAGTATTCCCATATCTATACTCCTTTTAGTTATTTCCTATTATTTTATGCATACAAAGATTGAAATCATACCAGAAAAAGTCCAATCATCACTTAGATCATCCATAGAAGCATGGAGTCCGATTTTAATTCCGATATCACTGATTTTTCTTGGCCTTATTGTAGAAAATCAGATTCTAAAATTTTTAGGCAATGTTAATGTTGCCCTACTCATCGGAGTATTAATCTCACTGATCATCGCAAATAGACACCTATCTACTGATGAAATAAGTGTTGCCCTGAAAAGATCATCAAGCAAAGCAGGTAGGATACTTCTCGATCTTTGTGGCGCAGGTGCACTTGGTAATGTCATCGCACATAGTGATTTTTCAAATGATGTGCTTGGATTGCTCGATAACAGTTTTGTTCCTGTCATGCTATTCCCATTCTTGATTGCGATGTTTATTCAGACCGCACAGGGTTCAAGAGTTGTCACAGCCATCGTTACAGCAGGTATTGTGAAGGATTTTGCTTGCATGCAAACGGTTTTTATGATTTGCGCTGGAACATTTATGTTCTCTTATGTGAGCGACCCATATTTCTGGCTGGTTAAACATGATTCAAGTATGAGAGAAAATCTAAAGCACTATACTCTACCGCTGGCGCTATCTGGTGTTGTGGTTTTAGTATGTGCCATTTTATTTCTATGATACTTCGTCCCGGCAGCCGGGTCAAAAGTGGAGGAGATACTGGTGTCTGTGGGGCTGGAATGAGTTGAAATGGGTTGATCGGAGGGGCTGCGGGCTGGGGTAAGGTTGCCCTCTGCCTGGCTGGGGCTTCCTGCGATTGGTGGGGTGACAATATCGAAAAATTAATAAGACAAATCACATATTGTTAAATGTGATTGAAATTTCTTATAGCAGGTATTTCAGTTCATAATATGTTTAAATCTAACATGAAATATACCTGAAAACACTATGTACAGGTTTCGTTACATTTGTACGCGGGATAATGTGACTGCGGGATGGGAGATTCATTCTCGCAAAGATGATAAGAATTAAAAATAAGAAAAAAAATTAATAGGCACTTTTTCTTGGTAAAATATCATAAATAACAATTGATTTTTCATTATTATCTATTTTATAAATAATTCGCCACGAACCTACACGAATTCTGTAAGTATTTTCATATCCTCTTAGTTTTTTTACATTTAATCTGATTGGAGTGAAAGAATACTCAAGCTCATCAAATATTTCTCCACATCGATTTTGTAATTTTTTGGAGAGCTTTCTAAAATTCTTTGCCGCTTTTTTTGTTAAAACAACATTGTACATTCTATTTGCTCGCTTTTATTGCTTTCCAATCAGTGTATTCACCCGAATTGAACTCTTTTTCACCTTCAATTATTGTATTTATTTCATCTTCCTCCGGTTCAACTTCGGGAACAAGAAGATTTTTGAGCTCATGAATTTCAGCTCTTAGAAGTTTGAGTTCTTTATAGATGGTTTCTTGAGTCGCTGCCATTATTTCAACTCCAATATTTTAGATGTTTTTACATTATTTAAATTTGACTCAATTAAAAGGTTAAGAAATAAACTCTGGGCATCCTTAAGATGCACCGAATTTGAGCATTAGCGAAATACGTGGTCGTTGACTGTGGACTATGAGTTCATGCTCGAATATGCAAGTGCCAACAATTTTTGATTTGTAAATAGGCATATATTATTTGGCAGTAATCTTTGAAATTACTAAATGATCCAATAATAGAGGTGGAAAAATGGATGAATATATTCTAGTCGAACGTTCTGCAACTTCAGAGGAATATCTAAAGTTGCGCGAAGCAGTTGGATGGATTTGCCAAGACATTAAAGCTACAGAGATTGGTTTAATTAACTCTCTTTTTTCAGTATGCATGATTTACAAGGACGAAGTTATCGCGTATGGAAGAGTTGTTGGTGATGGAGGTATTTACTTTTACATTCAGGACGTTATCGTTTTGCCAAAATTTCAGGGAAAGGGAATTAGCAAACAGATCATGAATGCAATCATGGATTATCTTGAAAAAAATGCTCATCCCAATGCCTTTATCGGTTTGATGGCGGCCAAAGGAGAAATGGGATTTTATGAAAAATTTGATTTCAAAAAACGACCCAATGATAGCCCTGGGATGTTGAAGATATGGGAATAGTAAAGGATAGAATCAATCAGTTAATCATTCTTAAATTGCTACTATGAGCCAAGATTTTTGCAACCAGAAAGTAATATTCAATGGTAACTATTCAGCCTTCCTTAAGACCGGATGCCGATGACGAAAATCAGCTTATTTGTGTCTATGGCGATACATTTTTTAGTTTTTAATACTGAGTCTATGTCCATCGATTCCAAAGGCATTTGACAATTGTGTGCAATTATCTATTTGTGGACTATTCAGTCTACCGATAACGTTTATGTATGGCTGAATAGTTACATTCAATGAATATAAAGATTCTTGAGCATCCTCCCGATGCCTTTGGTCCAGGGTCCGTGACTCAAAAACAGGTCTATAAAATATATACTATAAAGTCTCAATCAAACATATGATTGCAGATCTTAATAACAGTGACATTAAAGAGCTTTCTGAAATTTATGATCCTAAAAACAGGGATTCGTTTATCAGCCTTTATCTGGATATCGATGGTTTTGACAGTAAATTTGTTGGTAAAAGAAAAAATACTTGTAAATCAGTTCTGAAAGGAAATAAAGAATTATCTGAAAATTTTGAAAAATCAATTCAAATGGTAGAGGAATATTTGAATGAAAGCGATAGAGAAAAAGGGCAGCAAGGTCTTGCTATATTTGCATCAAGTATTCACAACTTTTTTAAAGTATACAAATTAGGAATGCCAGTTGAAAACCTGCTGATCGTAGATACATCACCATATATCAAACCTCTTGCAAGACTGGTTGACGAATATGAATCATTCGGACTTGTTCTTCTGGACAGTCATAGAGTAAAAATCTATGTTGTTTCCTCAGGTAAAGTCGGATATCAAAAGAAAAAAGCCATTGATATTATTAACAAGCATAAGAAAGGTGGGATGTCACAGGCGCGTTTTCAGAGACTAAGAAAGGGTGCAATTGATCATTTTCTTAAGGATGTTTTAGAGGATGTTGAAAAATTGTTTTTAAAGGAAGAGGTAGTCAGAATTATTATTGCAGGTTCCGGTAATGCGAAAATAATGTTTAATAATATCCTCCCACCTCACATTAAGTCTAAGGTTATAGATATTATTGATATTGATTTTGACGAAGCTGAAGGTAGGCTTATTTCGAAGGCTAAGGAAATCGCCTTAGAGGATGAAAAAGAAACAAGCGAAAAAAATATGATTAGATTAATGGGTGAAATACTGAAAAACGGTCTTGAAGTTCACGGTTTAAGAGAAACAATGGATGCAGTGATAAATGGTCAGGTAGAGTTGCTGTTTGTAAATAAAGGTTATCAAATAAGGGGCTGGATTTGTGAGAAATGCCAGATTGTTGATTCGGGTGTAAAAGATAAATGTCCGTATTGCGGTAGCAGAACATCAGAGGTTGATGTTATAGAAGAGATCATTGAGTTTGCCCAAAGAACAGGCACAACAATTGAGTTTGTTGAAGATGATCTTAGATTGGCGAAACTTGGTGGTGTGGGTGGATTGCTGAGGTTTAGGAACTAAATTGTTTGGAAAAGAACCAGTTTAGACATCATAAAAGCCAGAGCATTCTTGAACAAGGAATTTCTTGAAAGGAACTGGTTCTTAGTCGTGGTTGCCGGAGGCTTGATTGCCCTTAAGAGTATTTAGGTGAATTGAACTTTCACGTGATTCAACAATAAATGACCCAATGGAAGTATTATTCGACATAGTAGGGTTTGTTGTAATACTCCTGCTGGTCCTTATGGCATACCATTGGTATAAAATCATTCAATATCATAAAATAAAATGATGTTCTTTTCTACCGTTATATTTTTACTAAAGTTTATTTCTTATCAAAAACTATATGAACACAAATAACTACAATAATCAATGGTGAACAATATGGTTAAATTAACTCCCGAAGTTAAAGAAGTCATCCAGAATCAAAAGCCACTTCCTATTGCAACCGCTGATAAAAATGGCAAACCTAATGTTATTTTTGTTGGCATGTGGAAATTCATTGATGATGAAACAATTATGATCGTGGACAATTTCCTTAAGAAAACTGCCAATAATCTCAAAGAGAATCCTAAATTATCAATTGTAGGATATGACGGTGAATCAAAGAAATCATATCAGGTCAAGGGTTCTGTGGATTACCTTGAAAAAGGAGACCGTTTTGAAGAAGCAAAGGGTCTGGCAGAATCCAAGAAACTACCTGGTAAAGCTGTTGTGATCTTCCATATTGAAGAAGTATATGATTCTATATATGGACAGCATGCAGGCGAGCAGATTGCATAGTACCTATTAAATTTTGAATTTTTTATCGGTGATTAAAGTTGGCTAAAAAAAGATCAGATAAAACGGATGAGGAAAACCTGTTTATAGGTGATGAATATGCTGAAGAGGACGATTCTGAAGGACAGGAGACTGTAGAAAATGAAATGGAGGGTCTGTATGACCTGATGATACCGCCTGGTATACCAGAATCAGTAATAGTTGAACTGGTAGAGGAGTTCGACCTGGAACCAGTTTCAAGGACAGCAAATGTTGACATCGTAGAAGTGGATCCGCGTGAGATACTGATGCTCAGGGGTGACCTGGAAACCGTAAATGAAGCCCATGATTACATGATCAAGCGAACGCACGAAGTTGTCGAAGAAGAATTTAAAAGTCCATGGGTCAAGGATTAAGTGTAAAATTATATTTCAGGCCTCAATTTTTTGCCATACAATGCCGCACCAAGGGCATTTACTGTCTGTGGTGACGGCGGTACTACAACCGTTGAGCCGTGGATAGATTCAAATGATTCGACAATGCCTGTATTTAATACAGTTCCACCGATAAGTACTACTGTTTCTACAGGTGGTAACATCTGGGCGATACGCCTGGCAAAGGCCTGGTGTATGCCGCAGATCACTTCTTCCATGGTATAGCCGCCCACAAGCTGGGATATCATCTCAGATATGGCGAACACACCACAGGTATTATTTATCAGGGCACATCGCCTGGCCCGTGTATGCAGCTTCCCGAGTGATTCTACGGGAATATCAAAATAATGGGCAGCAAGTTCCAGGAATGCGCCCGTACCTGCACTGCATTTGTCATTGATCAGGAATGTATTGTTGCGCAGGTCTATTACTTTTGTATCCTGTCCTCCCACATCCACTATGACCTGTGCGTCAGGTATGTAATACCTGACCCCTAAAGATGCGGCTGTTATCTCTGTTATTGCAGCGGTGTGGGGCACTGTCCTCCTGAAATAGCCTGTGGACACGATGGTCTCTACATTTTTTGTGGTCCCTATGGACTCTGGAGTCTCTACGGTCCCAATGGTCTCTATAGTATCCCTCTTATTTCCATCTTCCAGCAATTCCTTCCATCTATGACTGGGCACCACTTTAGATGCGGTAATTATTCCTGACTCCAGCCTTACGATCTTTGCAGTGGTGCTGCCCACATCAAGCCCGGTATTCATGGCATCACCTCCAGCATCTCTGAAAAGGCTTCAAGCCTCAACTTCAACTGCTCAGAAGACGGCCTGGGCAGGTCACCCTGGACCGTAAGTATTGGATAATCCAGGTGTGCCCTGAATATCTCATCCTCCAGGGTGTGGTGGCATGCAAACTGGGTATAATGTATCACACCGTCAACCCGCCGCCGGTCCAGTTCCTGCCTGATCATCTCTATCCTGCCCGTGATAGGACCTGAAAAGCTGTAATTCCTGTAACTTCCGGCAAGGGCCTGCAGATCATTCCCGCCCAACCTCACGAATTCATATGGGAGTTCGTCATATACCACATGCAACCCAAAACTCTCTGCCACCTCATGGAAATCCGGATATATCGGCGGTACACCGATAAGGGCAACCCTGCTTGAATACTCCACATCGGTCCGGGGGATGGTGTCCAGCACTTTCTCAAAGGCAACAGGATCACCCTGCATGTCGCCAAAAGATATCAGTGCGGAAAATACATCACTTGCCCTGGCACGATCGTCAACCCTCAATTGGTCCAATGCTAATCCTTTTTCCTTTAATCCAGATATGGTGTGGAACATCTCCTTATTTTTTATACCACCCAGGAACCTGGCCAATCCTTTTAGTTGTGTGGCCATGTAATCAGGGTCCCTGTCAAACGGATAAAAGAAATAATGGGTTGGTACACCGCTTAAGGCTACTTTCTGGCCATCGACCAGTGCATTGTGGCAGTCGCCCCCGGCTACCACTACCAGTGAATCTATATCCAGCCGTCCCTCCATTATCTCATCCCTCCATACTGCAGTCCATGCGCACAGCTTGCTATGTGGACTTACCCGGGATATGGGTACCACATTGTTCACATCCAGGGGACGGTGCCGGCATGCATAGACCAGTTCAGGAGGTATCAGGGCGGTTATGCCCACAGTGTCTGTCATTGGCTGTCCAATTGGTATACAATATAATATTACTTGCCCAGGCACAGGCATTGGGACGAAATGTGAGAAAACTATTTGTGTAAATAAAATCAATGAACTGACTGACAGTCAGTCAGTCCATTAATTATTTTGTCAGGCAGTTAAGGTTAGAACATGGCCCGCATAGTAAAAGACCCGGAAATAAGACTCACCGAGATAATTGGTGTCGCTGAAGAACTATTCCTCAGGAGCGGATACAACGAGACTGCAGTATCTGATATCGTTAAAAGGGTCGGCGTTTCACAGGGCACGTTCTATTACTATTTTAAATCCAAGGAAGACATATTAAATGCTATAATCGAACGGTATATCGATGACATGAAAGTTGGGGTAATAGCCATAGCAGCGAAGGATGATATCGACGCCATCGAGAAGATAATGGCATTTTTTATTTTCCTCAATAATATGGATATAGGAAAGGAGAAACTTATTGATTATTTCCATGAGGATCAGAACATACATCTGCTTGCCGAGTTTGAAAAGAATGTACCTTCGAATATCATCCCCCCACTTTGCCAGATGATAAAAGAAGGAGTGCAGGAAGATCTCTTTGATACAAAAAATCCTGAGATGGCAGCACTGTCCATAATAGGCACAACTTTTGCAATCTCCCACTGGATATATGACAAAGAGGATCGTGCTGGCAGTACAAAAAAGATCATGGCTGCCATATTTGATCTTATCGAAAGGATCCTGGGGGCAGAACCAGGGATATTCATGGAATATGCTATTAAATGGAGGGAGGAAAATGAGCAGTAGCGAAAGCGAACGTGCCATGCATTGTAAAAGCATTGCATTTAAAATAATGAAAGACTTAAACAATTTAGTTGTATATAATAAAGAACTGAAACTGAGGTGATTACTTGTCCAAACGAAAGATTGTTTTTTTAATGGCAGTATTGATACTAATGTCAGTCCATTCAGCCAATGCTGAAGACATCAATATCGTTGATGTTTACTCGGATATTGATTCGACTGACATCACAATCCACTCGGGTGAACATTATGCAGACATAACCCTGAAGGCTGAACTGACATTTAAAGGAAATATACTGGAATCAAAACAGTTCCACATCGAGGAAATATCATCAGATACTGATATAACCAAGATAGCATTCTGGGAAATACCAAACCCAAAAGAAGGCTTCTACCGTACCATAATGACAATGTCTATGGATGGTTCGGTACTGGAAACAAAATATTCTAATTTCTCATACGGCTGGCAGGCCATGCCAGGGGTATCAATCAAGGATGTCGTGCCTGATTCCAGCGGCATCAGTATCATACTGGCACCTTATACAACAACGACCGGTTCAAAACCTGTGCTGGCTGACGTGGAATACATGCTCGTGGATGGCGATACTGTCATATACCGCACCACAGACGACCGGGTAACAGTAGAGCAGGCCACACCCCTGTCAAAGGACTGGAATGTGCTGCTTGAGAACAACCATGATTATTCAACAAGGGTCAAGGCCCGTATCTCATCGCCAAAGGATGCAGTGATAGCCCAATCGGAAGACTTCACTTCAAAAGATGACGTTCGCATCACCGAACTGTACAGGGATGAGACCGGGGCCAGCGCAACAGTGGAGGGGTATTCTCAAGTGCCATTCGATGGATACGTTGTGTTTACAGTAACAAAGGATGATACTATTATTGAAGAAGTACGAGAAAAGTCCCCCATCCTTACCAATGATGATGATGAAACTATCGAGATCATCTGGACCCGCAAGCTTGCCGCAGGCATATATGGTCTATCAGTAGAAGTGATAGGCAACGACGGCGATATCCTGGATGAGTGGGACACGGTCATTGAGTCCGACTATGACATTTCTGCTGATGCAACACCAGAACCCACGCCTACAGAGACGCCAGGGTTTGGCATAGTCTCGGCAACCTTTGCACTGGTATCACTATTTATTTTATCAGGGCGGATGGACCGCCGCAACGGGTGATACCCGTGTATGAACTGTTCATAGCCATCAGGCATCTGACCTCACGCCGCAGGCAGACCATCTTTTCTGTACTGGCGGTCGGGCTGGCAGTTATGCTGCTCATGTGGTCACAGGCAATGATGGTGGGTTTTACCGATGAGATGTATTCAAAGACCGTTGACACGATGATGCCACATGTAACAGTTGAACCACAGGAAGGTGAAGATTACATCCATCTGTACCGTAAACTCATAGAGGATATCGATGGGATCGATGGCGTGGTAGGTATATCACCGGTCCTTTCCGGGCCGGCTACATTTGAATACAAAGGCAAGAATAAGAATGTGGTCATGCAGGGCATCCGGGTTGAAGCCCACGATTCCGTGATGTATATCAATGACAACATTATCGAAGGCAGTTTCAGGGATCTGGAAATTTCGCCCAACAGTGTGGTGATTGGTGATGCCCTTGCTGAAAAACTCGATGTGGAAACTGGAGATACCATAGATGCTTCATTTCCTGAAGCGAATCCTGCAGACCTGAAAGTTGTGGGCATCTATAACAGCGGCACACCCATGGATGAAACTCTGGCGTTTACGTCCCTGTCCACAGTCCAGGATTTTCTTGACGTGTCCAACGTTGTAACAACTATTTTAGTTCGCGGGGATGACCGTGAGCGTGCACAGGCCATATCAGAGAAGATAGATACCCTGGGATATCCTGCTTCAGGCTGGAAGGAGACTAATCCGGAGATAATACAGACACTGAAAATGGAAGGGACAAGCAATGCTATCACACTGGGTCTTATCATCATTATCGCATCTTTCGGAATCGTCAGTACCCTTTTCATGGTGGTCATGGAGAAAACTAAAGAGATAGGCATGCTCATGGCAATGGGAGTGTCAAGAAGAAGTATTTTGATAATATTCGTAATGGAAAGCGGTATCCTGGGACTGCTGGGTGCTTTAATGGGTGTGATACTGGGTGCGACGTTAGCCATACAAATGGGGTCATTTGAATATGAAATGGAAGTCATGGCCGGCATCACCTCGATTCCGTTTGTTGTCAGGATACAGGATGCGGTAATTATTGTGTTGTTCACATTCCTGCTAAATCTCATCGCCGGAATATACCCTGCCAGTCGTGCTTCAAAACTTAAGCCGGTGGAGGCGATAGGTCGTGAGTGAGGGAGATTGCTATGTTTGAGATGGATGTTGCCACAAGACACATCAAGTCACGCCGGAGGCAGACCTTATTTTCCATAATTGCAGTATCACTGGCTGTGGGGATAATCATAATCTTCATGTCAATGATGAGTGGTTACACGAGTATATTGATCGATTCGACAATTGAGAACCAGGCTCATATCACGATCATGCCAAAGGAGGGCGAGGATTACATACACCTCTACCACGGGCTTGAGAAACATATTTATGATCTTGAAGGTGTAGAAGCTGTCTCGTCATATTTCCAGGGTGAAGCTGCCCTGCAATACAAACACAACGCTGAAGGGGTGCTGTTGTACGGTATCAATCCTGAAGATGAGAACCGGGTCGTTAACAGGGAAAAATATATTCTGGCAGGGGAGTTTGCATCTATTGAAAATCCCGGCAGCCGCATAATCATTGGTTATAAACTGGCACAAAATCTTGAGATGGAGGTGGGCGATACTGTCACAGCCCAGATCCCGGGTGCAGAACCTGCTGATTTTACCATTACCGGCATATTCCAGACCGGAACGCCAGTTGATGAAACAATGGCATTTGTAAATCTTGAGCGGTTGCAGGATCTCTATGGGTCAGGGGATGTGATAACAGGAATGGGGATCAAGTTGTCTGATGCTTATGCTGCCGAAGAGCTGGCTAACGGAATTGACCGGGAGACGGGCTATGATGCTATAAGCTGGATGGAGCAGAATGCAGAAATACTGACCCTTCTTGAGACCTCGGAGAGTATGGTTTATTTCTTTTATGTTATCATCTTCGGCATATCGGGTTTTGGTGTCGCCAATGTCCTGATAATGATAGTTATGGAAAAGGTTGGTGAGATAGGAATGCTCATGGCAATGGGCACGTCCAGGCGGAGCATAATGCTGATATTTCTGCTGGAGGCAGGAATACTGGGTATGGCCGGGGTTATAATCGGTTGTATACTGGGATATGTCGCTTCATTGGCAATTGCATCTATTACCATACCCATACCACCAGAGATGTATTTTGGGATGGACCACCTGCCCGTAGTAATAGAGCTTGAGAACTTTATCTCAGCCAGTGTTTTTGCTATGGTCATTAATATTATAGCTGGTGTATTCCCGGCCAGGCGTGCTTCAAAAATGGATCCAGTGGAGGCGATCTACAGTGTCTGATAAGTATATAATCCAGATAAAGAACCTGACTAAGATATTCGGCGACGGAGTGGAAATAAAGGCCCTGGACGGAGTGGACCTGGATATTGAACGGGGTGAGTTTTTGGCTATTATCGGCCCTTCCGGTTCAGGCAAGAGTACACTGCTGAACCAGATAGGTATTCTTGACACACCTACCAGTGGTACCATCCTGTTGAACGGGGTCGATGTCACGGAAATGTCTGACAAACAGCGCTCCCGGACAAGGAACAAGGAACTGGGCTTCATTTTCCAGTACCATCACCTTCTGCCCGATTTCAATGCTCTTGAGAATGTGATGATGCCTCTTTTGATAAGCGGCATTAAATCGTCACAGGCACGTGAGGTTGCCCGCAGGGTGCTTGATGAAGTCGGGTTAGGCGACAGGATAGAACACAGGCCAAACCAATTGTCGGGGGGCCAGAACCAGCGTGTCGCCATTGCACGGGCCCTGGTAAATAAACCCAGTATCGTTATCGGGGACGAGCCCACAGGCAACCTTGACTCAAAGGCCAGCGAGAATATCTATGAATTGCTGCGCAAATTAAACCGCGAGCACAACCAGACCTTTATACTGGTGACCCACGACGAGCGGATGGCTGCCAAGACCGACCGGATCATCAGGCTGGTGGACGGCCGGATTGCTGAGGATTCCATCAATTCGGGTTAGGCAGGTATATTACCCAAGTTTTTATCTGGTTTGTGTATAATTGAGTGTCAGATGCGGCGTAAGGACAGGAAGTTATGGATACGGGATATGGCAGCGCAGCGAATGGTAAGGCTGTTCGACCTGGCAGAGGAATCTTTTGATAATGATCCTGGTTTAAGCAAACGGTATGTTTTTTTAGCTCGCAGGATAGGTATGCGCCACAGGGTCAGGTTGCCACCCCATCTTAAGCGCAAGGTGTGCAAAGGATGCGGCACCTATCTTGTCCCTGGTGCAAGTTGCAGGGTACGAATAAGAGGCAGTCGAGTGATTACTACATGTTTGGAATGTGGTAAAAGTTCAAGAAGACCTTTCTGATACATATAAAAAAATTATTATATTTGTTTAGCTCATACACAATTCTCGCCTGTGTAGTTGCTCCAGTTCTTCGAAACCATTCTTGCCCTGTAACCTCCAGTCAGTAAATAAAGATGCAATATACTGATAATTTTCCGCTCCATACCCTGAACGGAAACACCTTTTAGCTAGCAGGTGCATCTATCCTATTTACCTGTCATTCACTGGCAGGTATGCTACAGATGTACCGTCCCTGACAGTGCAGCGGGCTATGTTCTGGTCTTTGTTCTTTAACTGGATGCGATGCCCCCATTCATCCATTTCTTTGTGGATGTTTTCTGCGCCTTCTTTTGCGTCCAGCCTGAACCCTGATACGATGGACAGGTCGAGTTTTGCCAGTGCCATGAAGGCGTGTGGAGTTAGCAGGCTGAGCTGGCGCCCAGTAGCTGCATTGTGGTGGCGATGAGGTGGTCGAGTTCGGCATTTGCGGCGGTGCCTAATACTTTCTGGTCTGGCATGGTTTCACCTGTTATGGATACAGGTGATGGTATAGGATTTAAAGGAGGGTTAGGTTAAGGCACCGTTCCTTAGAGTGGTGATGGTCACTACGAGGATTGAATGGCATAGGTCGTGTTGGTGGTGTGGATAAAAAGGATTTATGGTAGCATAAAAAAAAATAAATAGAGAATGTAAAGATAGAATTTCGTACAGAAAGATATGTAGTTGAACTGTGGTTGGATATACAACAAATTAGTTATATCAATATATTTTTTAAATAAGAAGTTTGTATGACCTGTTCGCAAAGGAGGAGATATGTACATGATAACTATGTACCCAAAAAATATGCACCACAAAATCTTGACACATCAAAATGCCTATATCATTAATGAGCTTTCACAGTGCTACCATAACCGTGACCTCGTGCTCTTTACTGGAGCGGGAGTATCGAAAGGATGCGGTCTTCCTAATTGGAATGAACTCCAAACAGAAATGCTAAAGGTTATTATTAACAAGTATAGTAAGCTCGGAGAAAATAATGAATGGAAGAAAACACGCAGCCAGCATATCGAAGACTATTTTAAATCAATTTCCCCTTTGGTGAAAGGGCGTTACCTGAAGAGAAAACTTGGCAAAGGGTACTTGAAGACCTTGAGATCTTTGCTGTATAAAAAGCTACCTAACCCTTCTCCTACATTGCATGCCGTGAGCAAGCTTGCTGATATCCGGGCTGTGTGTACCTACAACTACGATGACCTTCTAGAGACGCAGCCTAATCCTTCAAGAACCTTTTGCCCAGTCGCCGAGCCATCAGACGTACCCAATAACCAAATCCCTGTATACCATGTACACGGTTTTATTCCTATATATTCCTATTCCAATTCAACCTCAAGTGGAGATGTGATTTTCTCTGAGGAAGACTACCATCGACTCTATAATGACGCCTGCAACTGGTCGAACTTTGTCCAACTTACTGTATTGCGCAAGTACTCGGCGCTTCTTGTGGGGATGTCGCTTTCCGACCCAAATCTTCGCAGACTGCTTGACAAAGTGAAGGACGAGAACACTGGAACAAAACGTGTAGCTATATGTTTATATCATGATCCTCCCAATCCACTTGATGATATGTCACACTTCATCACCAAAATAGATGAGGAGGAATCACTGGCTTCCATTGGCCTCACGACATATTGGGTGCATGATTATGACAAGGACATCCCATTGCTACTCAATAGTATCGCTGCAACTGATCCAATCCGTTACTACATCCGTGGAGTGCTGAAGAACCTTGAGCCACAGTCCGACATCTGTGATCCTATTGAGACATGCTATTCTAGAGATTGCTCAAATAAGGCGTTGAAAGGGCAGCTCTTCTGTCCAGATCATTATCGGCGCAAAATGATTTGTGAATACATTGGCCTGCCTGTCGCCGTTCAGTATCTCGATAATGATACACTTAACTGCTTCAGCTATGAGGACATTAATAAGGCTTGGGATAAGGTCCATCGCAGCCCTACGAGCGACCCCCTCAAAGGATTCAAGGACGTGATCAACAGAAACGAACAAAGCACTACAGCGGACACGGTCATTAGATTCAATAATCGATTCAATAATCCAAGATTCAGCTCCTGGTGATGCTTCGGAATTGTCTCATATTCCAACAATAAACGGCTCTGATTCATCCTCTGTAAACGTCTCCACCAAACACCGTGCCGCATAACTGGTCACATCCACCTGATCATCGTGGGTTCCTTTATCGAAGGCCACCAGTTCATCCTCATCCTCAGGCAGCCAGTGAGCATCTTTCCTGAAATAGATCGACCTCGATTCTATCCCCACCGCTGCCGGCCTGGCCCGTGTTACTTCATCCAAATCCCCGCCAGTGCTCAGCAGATCCTTCACAGGCAGCCCTTCCCAGGGTAATTGCTTTCAGAACCTCAAAAGTAGTTATCGGCGTGCCTGTAAGCAGCAAACTTGGAGGTCTTGACGCATTACTTTCGACCATCCAGATGCCCAAAGGTGTGCCTGTTGCCAGTGTAGGAATCGATAACGGGATCAATGCCGCAATGCTGGCTGTAAGGATACTGGATTTGTGAAAATAAAATAACTGCAAAACAGCTTCACAGCACTGATTTGATATATTCCACAATTGCGTTTGCCATATCATTCGTGGATGCCGAACCGCCCAGGTCAGCAGTTCTTAAACCTTTCTGAAGTGCATTGTCAACTGCTGATTGTACTAATTCAGCTTTTTCAAATTCCTCCACCCCTTCCTGCATCATTTTTTCATTTAGGATAGCTGCCAGTGGATGGCTATGCCCTTGCCTGCAATGTAGGGTGCCGAGCTATGAACAGGTTCAAACAAGGCATACTTGTCATTTATATTTGCACTGGGACACAATCTGAGACTGCCAACTAATGCTGCACAAAGATCCCCGAACAGGTTGGTGGGTTGTTCGACCTGGCAGAGGAATCTTTTGATAATGACCCTGGTTTAAGCAAACGGTATGTTTTTTTAGCTCGCAGGATAGGTATGCGCCACAGGGTCAGGTTGCCACCCCATCTTAAGCGCAAGGTGTGCAAAGGATGCGGCACCTATCTTGTCCCTGGTGCAAGTTGCAGGGTACGAATAAGAGGCAGTCGAGTGATTACTACATGTTTGGAATGTGGTAAAAGTTCA
>Ga0255428_1073_pt2 | contig 21210 bp, 23 predicted proteins | sample ANMaggSSYBR02J13_FD_182654 | JGI IMG/M metagenome (GOLD analysis project Ga0255428, IMG submission 182654) | Sediment cell enrichment communities from methane seep in Santa Monica Basin, California, United Staets - ANME aggregate JGI... | ecosystem: Environmental > Aquatic > Marine > Cold seeps >... | reverse complement strand
ATCAATTAATGAAACTTCAAAGGAAACTTCAGCATCACCTTCGATATCAATCCCCTCGCCTTCCGATAATTATTCAAGTGCAGCAGTGCCTGATATATCCCAGCCCAAATCGGTACCGGGTGAATTTGAGATCAATATAAACTCATATTATTTCGTATATCTAAGGAATAATCATGTGATTTACGAAAATACAACAAAAGGAGCATTTGATCTGGTTGAAAAAAATTATGTCATGTACAATCTCTCAATAAAAAATAATGGCACAAACAACCTCAATTTTAGCATAAATAAACTACAGTTACATGCCCGGGATCAAGTCTTCACTCCTGGAGATCCAGGCACAAAACTCCAATATATTGGAAAGTGGTTATATGTTCTATCAGACATCGAAAATGAAAACAGATTGAATAATACCATGTTACATCCCAACCAAACCCTAAAGGGAATTGCCATTTTCAAGGTGGATAATTACACCACATTATTTGACAGGTCATTTTCATTGAGTTACAATACAACACCCATACCCTCAACATCTATTGAAAAGAGCCTTGAAGCCCTTAGAGTAGCAGAACAATTTGATTACTCAATCGCATTTAAAACGCCTCCCTATGACTGTGATATGTGGGAAGATCATTCATACGATTTTCCTGAATCTAAGCATCCCTATGTCTGGGCCAACTGGGTGAACAGAACAGTATTTGAATCTTACAAAACAATTGATGAAATGTCATTGTCTAAAGAAAAGCCAGGGAATATACCCCATACTGAAATTGCCTATGCCGTGAAAGTCATACCTGAACAGGATCTGACAGTTTTTCATACAGATCATTCCACCGTTTATGAAGAAAGGAACAGTGGGCCGTATAGCATAAGAAGTGAAGGAAAATACAAGGGAACTCAACTGTATGTGGTTGATGATACCGGAGAAGAAGTTTTCAATAAATCGATCGATCCCCTGAGAGATGATATCGGTTTGGCGATGTTAGACGATCAAACATACAGGCCTTTTTCAGAAAACATGCCACAGATGTTGATCCCACGTGCCACAATCGTGCACTTTTCATTCAATAGCATATATGGATGGAGCCTTGATATGCGTTTTACTTTCAATGATCAAGACATTATATTGGATGAACAACACAATATTATCCTGGCAAGATATGAATTTACCAAAATGGTATCTTAAGAACCTAAATGGCCTACAAAAATACTGCCTCGGCAACGGTGCTGGCCAGGAGTCAAAAGGTAACTGACCGGCCGCCCCCGGTATTATAGCAATGTGTCGTGTTCTGTCCACTTCATAACAGTCCCTCGGGCATGCTCACGAAAACCCGACCCATTGCATTTCTTTTTACCAATGGAGACCCTGAGGAAAACATCCTCATGTATGCCTGCTTTATTGATGGGAATACTCCCCATCAAGTCATTGGTGTTTACCACCAGCGGTGCACCCCTGCCCCAGCCTCCCATAGAAACTAATACACTGGAGCCTGGAATCCACAGTAAGGTTTCGGCAGCCTATGATCCCGGAGACTGACAAAGCCAGCCCAGCACAGAGCCACACCCGACACAATACAGCCCATAATGCCAACCAAGGTTCAACAACTACATCACCCCCATCACTGTGCCCCTTCAATTAGGGGGGGAGCTGCATGTCAATGACATACTGGATTTCACAGTCAGGGGGCTATAACATATAACCGGAAGAAAAAATCTATTTTTATCCTTCAACTTCAAGGGCTCTACTAATATGTGAGAATGTAGCAGCAATAGGCAAAGTTTCTGAACTATCGAGATGTTCAAAACGTTTCTCGAAATTTAAAATGGTAAAGCCTACTATCTCTTCTGTATTAGGATCAAGTCGCATGATTACATCATTATCTAATTCTTTTGATATCGCTTCAGTGGGTTTACCAATTGCAATATCAAGAACATCCCCCTCCTTATCAAAGAAGATTTTTAAATTTTTGTCCATATGACGTCACCTCTTTTTATTCTATCAGTAATATATGCTGTAATTATTAATTTTTCATTCAATTTAACAACTACACACATGTACTTTCCTTTGTATATATGTTCGTAGAACCTATAAAATAATACTACATCTTCATTATTAGCGCTATTTTTTACTATTTCGGGTTCTTTTAATGCACCACTTAATTCATTTAACAAATTTTTAAGTTCAGGATGCGTATCTGCTATATGTTTCCAACGCTCATTAGTTAGTCTAATGTTCCTATTGAATTTATCAACGAATTCCAATTTACTTGCCACCTACAAATTTTTCCATGAATTTTATATATAAATTACGAATAAAGCATTATAATTTTCATTTTTATCTTAAGTACCTAAGCATCCACAGACAGCCTCCCCATTCCCGCAATTTCCCACCAGCAGTGCGCCCATACCGCATCCCCTGGCTGACACCAACATCACCCCACAAAATCCTCAAGAGATTCTTCCGGCTGCATCCTTTCCACAACAGGCTGCATATCAATGTACATCTTAGGAAAATCGGCCTGCTTGTACCTCTCCACCACCCTGAACCCCAGCCGCTCATAGAAACTCATACTTTCGGGCTTGGAATCCACAGTAAGGTATCGGCAGCCTATGATCCCGGACACTGACAAAGCCAGCCCGATAGCAGCCAGGACCAGGAACCTGCCAAACCCCCGCCTCTCACAAGTTTCGTCAACCGCCAGTCTGGCAATCTTGATACTTGGGTATTTATGATACGGATAACCGTCTACACCATCTGCTTCATCAATGGCCTGAACCTCTATGGTATCGGCAACAATAGCGAAAAATCCTGTAATACTCTTATTCAGGCAGCAGAGATATGTCCTGCTTATCATTTCGTCCTGGTCATCCAGGGCATCATTTATCAAAAAGTCGTTAAGTTCGGCATTTGTGGACGTAAAAGAAGTTACATCGTACATTTTTGTTAAAGGTACAATAGAAGGTTTATCTGCAAAGATTGGTTCGGATTCCATCAGTGTTTAAAATTGCATTTATATATCTGCCTGGCTTCCTTGAACATGTCCACCTGTTCTCTTGTCACTTTTGGATTTTTCTTATCCATCCAGAACCGTCTGGCATCGTCATCCTTCAGTATCAATCCAAGCTCAATTGGTTTTGCCATATTTTCTCTATATAAGAGTTATTTTATTATGATATAATATTTACTCTTCTACAATTTCAGCAACATCATTTCTTCAATTCACTTGATTTGGAGCAAATAGATGATATATGATTATCTCTTCTCTTTCAATTTTGCTTACTTATTTGATCAGAAATATTCTTACAAAACACTCCTGGGAGTTGACTTCAGCAGTGCGACCATACCCCACCACCAGCCATGACGAAGCCACACGTGACACAATACAGCCCATAATACCAACCAAGGTTCAACAACCACTTCACCCCCCATCCCTGTGCCCCTTCAATCGTGGAGCATGCAAGCCAATTTCAACCCACTAACATAAAAAATCATATTCAATCCCGGTTCTTTTCTTTTTCGAATTTTCGGATTATGTTAATCACTTTTAAAACAACTCTGAAGGGTCTACTTGCAGATTTTCCTTGATTCATTGTTCCGGCAATATAAAGATCCAGCTTTTCACAATAAAATAAAAATGACCCAATTGAACCAAAATGTCCCGTAATATTTGGATAAGAGTAAAGAAGAAAAAAGAGTTCAGGAGGTACAAAATGCATTGTACCAAAACCATAATACATTCCCTTTTGCAGTTTTTTCCAATCACGCATTAAATATATTGTATCTTCATTTGAAAAAATAGTTCCAGTATTAAATGCTTTAATGAACAACAGACAATCATCAACTGTAGAGACAATTCCACCATCAGCCCAGGAAGATTCAAAAGCTTTGATATTTGTCAAATCAGTGTTCTTAAAAAAGAAGTGTGCCGGTTTTTTTATATCAGGATCAATAGGTTTAGAACGTGTATAAAGATAAGTATGTTTCATACCAAGTGGTTCAAAAATAAGTTCTTTATACACATCATGAAGAGATTGTCCAGTTACAGATTCAATAATAAAACCCAGAAGCTGGAAATTTGTATCTGCATAGGAAGCCTTCTCACCTGGGGCAAATTCAGGTATAAGGTTGTCTCGTGCAAAAGCAACTGTATCCTCTACAGTCCATTTTCTGTCAGGCTCTGAAAAAAGGATCTCAAAAAAACTTTTTCCATTCTCAGGTGATTTGGTATAATAATCAGGGATTCCTGATGTATGACTTAAAAGATGACGAACCAAAATGTGGTCCGTATATTCCTTTCCATTATAAACATGAATTCTATTGATCAGGGAAGAAGGAAGGTAATCCGACATAGGAGCGTCTAATTTGAGTTTGTTTTTTTCAAAAAGAAGCATTATTACAGTTGCTGTAAACATTTTTGTAATGCTGGCAATAAATACAGGAGTGTCCACAGTCATTATTTGATTCTCTTCATGATCAGCCATACCGACAGCACTGGACCAGTTGAATTCACCATCCCCTGTAGAAACAGCAAGCACCGCATTTTTTACATGCTTATCACTTTTCACTATTTTGTCAATTAATTTTTGTAGTTTATGCTCTACATCCATGTTTTTCATTTAGAGATGCCACCTGATTTTGAATAACGAAATATAAATTCTTTTTAACATTTATTCTCTTATTTTGCCCTTATACTATTCTACATTTTTCATTCAATTCCTGGGAACTGCATGTCAATAAAATCCTGAACCACAAATAATTTAACTATCTCACAATTCAGCAAACTTAATATAGCGAGCTAATATCTTACATCCACCCAAATTCCGTGGAGTGCTTACAATTGAACACAGTGGGAACCAAAAACACGAATAACAACGCCTTGCTCAGATTATTCTCAAAGAAAAAAACAGAAAAAAGCCTTTGCACTTATAAGACCCGTCTTTCAGATACCCAGAAATCCCTGATAATAGATTGCAAAGGCTGTACCGAGGGTAACTCAGGTCTTGACGATCCATACTGCCGTAAGAACATCTTCCAGATAATGATCAATGAACCCATGGTAGACAGGCTGGTACTCTCCCACCTCTACGACCGGGATTATGAAGGAGAAAGTCTCAGGCTGCTATACCTGCTGGCAGGGTTCATTGACAATCTCAGGGTGTTTAGCGACAGTCAAGTGCCAGCCGTATGCGGGAAATGCCTTCCTGCGCGCCAGGAGTTCATATCCGGTGTACTCGAAACAGGACTAGATGACCCTGTGAAGGCATACACCATGCTTGCAACGCAAGTGGACTCAGGTGCCGTCTGTCATAACGATGAGCAAGGACAGGGGCATGCATGTACTGGTGATTATATCCATATGCTCACCAGGATGAGTAACTGTGTCGACGGTATAAAAGAAAGCATGGATGCCCGCCTTCCTGTTGATCAATTTTACACCCAGGCCATCAAACCATATACCAGGCCCGGGTTCTCCACATCCCGCATCTATACAGAACCACCTGACAACGCTGTTTTTCTGGAAGGATATGATGTAGGACGCAGTGGCAGCCGGTTGATGCAGGTGTCAATTTACAGCTTATCAGACAGGCCCGAGAGCCTGTATTTCCTTATCCCATTAGAATACAACCTGCGTCCCGAGGAACTGGAATTGCTTGAATCTGTACGATCTCGCCTGATGCGCCACCGCCCTGATGACCTGAATTTTGCAGACCCTGCCAACAGCCGGGAATATTTCAGGCGGCGCAGCCAGCAATTGCTTTCAGATGAAGCAAAGCACACTGGTATTAAACTAAAAGCAGACCAGATATCAATGTTCTCTGACATCCTGGCAAAATACACCACAGGACTGGGTATCCTGGAAGATGTGCTGTCCGATGCAAGGATCACAGATGTATACATCAATGCGCCTGTGGATTCCAACCCGGTCCATGTGGTCATTGAGGGGGAAGAGTGCTCCAGCAACATCTACCTGTCCCAGGATGACGTTGATGCCATGATCTCACGCTTCAGGGCACTGAGCGGCCGCCCTTTTGGAGAGGCGAACCCTATCCTTGATATGGACCTGGCCGAGTACAAAGCCAGGGTATCATGCATTGGCAACCCGCTGAGTTCCGGCGGCCTGGCATATGCGTTTCGAAAACATGCCCGGACTCCATGGACCCTGCCCAAACTCATAAATGAAGGCTCAATGACACCGCTGGCTGCAGGACTGTTGAGCTTTTTGGTTGACGGACATTCATCCATACTGATAGCAGGCGGTGTAGGTGCGGGCAAGACTTCATTGCTGTCAGCCATGCTGCTGGAAGTGCCCCAGAAGTACCGCATCCTGACAATTGAGGATACACCTGAACTGCCGATACGGGAGCTGCAGCGCCTGGGCTGGAAAGTGCAGGGTATGAACACCCGCTCGGCTGTTGGCGGCTCTGAATCTGAGATTGCGCCAGATACTGCATTGAGGGCGGCACTGCGCCTGGGAAATTCCACGCTGGTCATAGGTGAGGTAAGGGGACCTGAGGCCAGGATACTGTACGAGGCCATGCAGGTAGGCACTGCCGGCAATTCGGTGCTTGGCACAATACACGGTGCATCAACCCAGACCGTGTATGAACGCATCGTTGGTGCGCTGGGCGTGCCCGAACAGTCATTCAGGGCTACGGATGCGATTGTCGTGTGCTCTAATATCAGGATCAGCGGTAGTATGCGCAAAAAGAAGCGGCTGGTGCAGGTCTCTGAGGTTACTACTGCCAACTGGGATGGTGCAAGTACGTCCTTCAATGACCTGATGAAGTTTAATGCTGCTGCTGATAGCATCGAGCCCACCGACCTGCTGGATATGGGACAATCTGAACTGATAGGCAGGATCGCTGATAAGTGGGGTGTAAGCATTGATAAGGTGCTGTTGAATATCAAGATGAGGGCGAATATCAAGGGTACAATAGCCAAAGCTGGCGAGAACAGACCTGAACTGGTGGAGGCAGATGCGGTTGGGCAGGCCAATAATATGTTCTGGCTGCTGGTGAATGAGTTGCAGGAATGGGACGGGAGTGTGGATATGAGTGAAGTGTACCAGCAGTGGAGTGAGTGGTATGAGGGGGTTGTATCAATGGAGGAGTGATTTTTTCAGTCCTTCAATTTTTCTATTGCCAATGTTTAAGTTTCGGGCTGGATAGGAAAGGAGTGGTTTAAGGTATACGGGTTTGTGCATATACAGATCTGTATAGTCATAATTTGATTTTTTTTATGTTTTTTTATTTTTGCAGGATTTTTGCCTGTTGTGTAAACCATAATCCTGGATGGTTATAGTTGGATTACCCATGAATTTTATCTTTCTAAGACAAGGGCATGATTCATTTACAAGTATGAATTGCTACCAAGCATTACCGTTTACCGAAGCTGAAAAATCGGAATTTAAAAGACGCCTAGCTGGATGGGTTTAATGAAGATGGATTATGTCTTAATCAAGCTTAGATGTCCGAGTGAGTAGTAGGTGAAGGTTTCGAAACAAATTAGAAGCTTTTAAGTTAAACAACAGAATTTATATTATACGTTATTCATCCAAACGAGGACGCTGGTTTGCTTCAGAGCCATATCTCTTCACAGGGCTCGTAGGTGTACTGGGTGCACCTTATAATCAGTATAGAATTTAACAGGGAGTAATTGCACAATGAAAGTTGATGACATTGTTTCAAATGCTAATTTGAATAATCGAGAACACGAAAATGCTATTCGTACTTTATTTCGACATCCGAATTTTCCTTGTATGATGTCAATAGATGGATCAATCGCTAATAATCCAATATACCACAATAATAATTCTGAAAGTAATTTAATCGAAAGAATCCGACGTGATTTTGGACCAGATGGTACAAAAAATTTTAGAATAATGCCTTTAGATTTATATTTAATAAAAGGTTTGGATAAAAATAAACAATCAATGCTGCTATTTTATTATAGTGGCAAATTAATGTCGGGTTGGAAAACTTTTTTGATGCCTTTTGGAGATTCAACTATAGAAGATGATATTGATAAACTCATACAAAATCATGAGAGAGATCTGGAGCAATTTCTGAAACGAGAATCTGATACAATTTCCATAACAAAACTGCCCAATACTAAATATTTAGTAAGTTTTAAAATGGATCCAGGATACAAGGAACTTGTAGCTTATGTGTTTACGTTTTGCTATGTCAACATTACTGGAGATAATCCTGATATTTCAAAAAGAGAATTTGAATTTGAATATCCTAAATATACACGGAAATTTAAATGGTTATATCCAGAAGAATTGGAATTTGAAGAAAAAATGATGGAAGTCAATAGTGATGTCATTCGATATATTCACAATACTTTCGAGACGATGCTTAATGACGTCCCTGTAAGTCTTAATGAATCAATAAAATTTTTTAAACATGATTTTGCTCTTTCATTTGCGGGTGAAGATCGACCAACTGTAGAAAGGATCGCAAGATTATTAAGAAGTTATAATGCCGAAGTATTTTTTGATGACTTTTATAAAAGTGACCTTGTTGGCAAAGATTTAAGTGATTATTTTAAGAAAACTTATGGTAATGATACTCGATTTGTAGTTATCTTTATATCAGAAAATTATCCAAACAAAGATTGGGCTAATTTCGAATTTTCGATAGCTAGAGATGAAGCAAAATCTCGTATATCTGAATTTATTTTACCTGTCAGATTAGATGAAACTGAAGTTTATGGTTTATCTGATAAAATTGGACATATTCCTTTCGAAAAAGAAGGAATAAGTGGCACGGTAGATATTTTAATGAAAAAATTATCATAATAAGATAAATAATATTAATTTAGAATAAAATAGCTAAAAAAATGTCACTTCAGGAATATTTCACAATATTGTACTAAAGGAGAAAATCTAAATGGTAAAAGGGAAAAAGAGAGTTTTTATTAGTTTCGACTTTGACAACGATAAAGTATTAAAAGATTTTTTAATCGGTCAATCTAAACTTCCCGATTCTCCTTTTAAAGTTTCTGATTGGTCATTAAAAGAAGCCGCACCTGAAAAGAATTGGGAAGAAAAGGCAAGAGCAAAAATTGGATTCGTTGACTTGGTGATTGTATTGGTAGGTCCGAAGACTTATAGAGCCTCTGGAGTCTTAAAAGAGGTAAAAATTGCACAAGATTTAAATAAACAGATCATACAAATAATTGGTTATAAAAATGGAGAGTATAAACGTGTTCTAGGTGCAGGACGTCTTTATCGATGGAATTGGGAAAACCTTAAAAATTTATTGATTTAAAATTTAAACGGCTATTCAAATGATTACCCGCGAGCAATTAGTAAAAAAATATGTAGATATGCTTCGTATTGGGAGATCTGCTGTATTTATTGGTGCTGGCCTTTCTAAAGCTTGTGGTTTTGTAGATTGGAGAGAATTATTAAAAGAACCAGCAAGAGAGCTTGGGCTTGATATTAATAAAGAACATGATTTAATTGGAATAGCCGAAATGGTTGTACAAAAAAGAGGGAATCGAGGAGGACTGACTCAAGAAATTTTCAGACATTTTTCAGAAGATGTTACTGGAACTGAAAACCACAGAATTATTGTTAACTTGCCAATTCCAAAAATATGGACAACAAATTATGATGAAGTAATTGAAAATTCATTTCGACAAGAAGGAGTAAAATGTCAAGTCATTAGAAATGATGCAAATCTAGTATATTCTAATGTCAATACAATGGTTACATTATATAAAATGCATGGGGATGTATCACAACCTGAAAAAGCGGTATTAACAAGGAATGATTATGAATCATATGATATAAATTATCCAATGTTAGCTAATGCTTTTCACGTATCTTTAATAGAATTCAGTTTTCTATTTTTAGGATTTAGCTTTACTGACCCAAATTTACAAAAAATATTTGGAAAAATTAGAGCATATTATGGTCAAAATTCAAGAGAACATTTTACTATAATGCGTGAGCCACAACCCCAAGATGACAATTATGAATATGAAAAAATCAAATTTAATCTTTTTGTGGAAGACTTAAAAAGATACAATGTACAAACACTCCCTATTAAAGATTATAATGAGATAACCGAAGTGTTAAACGATATTGAGACATCATATTATAGAAAAAACATATTTGTTTCAGGAAGTTACTTTAAGGTAGATGATGATTTTGATGAAAATAAGTTACAACATCTTTGTTATGAACTTGGTAAACGAATAATATCTGAAGGATATAATCTAACTTCAGGTTTTGGGTTAGGTATTGGAGCATCCATTATAACTGGTTCCATAAATGAGTTGTACCAGAGCGGAAAAAGATCAGAATTTTATCAAAGATTAAACCTTTATCCATTTCCTTTAAATCGACCTGAAATATTTAAAAAATATAGGGAAGATATGATTAAAAGATGTGGTTTTTGTATTTTTATTTCAGGAAATAAAGATGGTTATGAAATTGCTCCAGGAGTTATTGAAGAATATGAAATTGCTTTAGATCAAGATAAAGTAATAATCCCTATTGGCTCTACTGGAAGTGCTGCTAAAAAAATCTGGGATGCAGAGAATGAGAATTCGAATTTTTCGAAATATAACGAAGAGATTAATGATGCATTTAATATTTTGAAGAATAAAGATAAATCGATTAATGAAATAATTGATGCAGTTATATATATTTTAAAGCAATTAACACCGTAATTGTTTTAATTTGACTAAACTTTACCGATTTCAGAATTTATTTTATTTCATATTAAAATACTGAGCATCCTTATCATACAAGTATGAACTAATTCAAGCAAGAATAATGATTGTAGTGCACCCCAAAGGTAACTAAGAGAAACCAAAATTATGAGGTTGTTGAAGGACAATAAAATCAAGACTGCATTTAATAGATCATACGGATTCAAGACTGAAAAAAATAGAAATACGACGATTTAGTTAGTTGCTGGTAAATTGGATTTACCCACACGATGTTAAAAAGAAACTATTGTTATTTCATAACGTTAAATTAGTACTCAATACAATCGGCTCAGGAGCAAACTCCCACGGCCGTTTTTCCTGCCACTGCCGCACCCAGTCATCAGGCATGACAAGGCAAAGGGCTGCCAGGTCGCCCAGGTAGTTTTTAAGTGCACACGGCCTGAACTTCACATTCTTTGACAGGGCCGGGAATGACTTAAAGAACTCTTCCTTCACCAAGGGCAGCAGGATATGCCTGTTGTTCATGAACACACTCCCGCCAATAATAAATACCCGTGTGTCCAGGATAGCGTTAATGGAAACCAGCCCCCTTGCGAAATACCTTGCAGCATTAGTGATCACTGACTTTGCCTTAGGGTCACCCTTACGAAACAGGTTGAATACTTCCTCAGCTGTTACGCTCCCAGCCGTCACACCTTCAGCCGTCACATCCCCGGCCGCCACATCCTTAGTTGTCGTATCCCCTACCGTTACATCCATAGGCGTTACATCCTCGGATGTCGTACCTCCGGCCGTTACTCTGCTCCCGTAATCCCTGGCAATTGCTACACCCGAAGCCAGAGCTTCCATGTCTCCGAAATTCCCGCAACCGCACCTGGGTCCATCATCTACAAGGTAGATATGGCCGATATGTGGTGCATTGCCATTCTTACCTTTTATTGGTCTTCCGTCAACATAGGCTCCGCTACCGATACCTGTGCTCCAGGTAATATAGACGACGTTGTCCTCGCCACTGCCGGCACCGAACATCCTTTCGGCAGTAACAGCCGAGATGCCGTCGTTCTCTATGTGGATTTTATTGTATATCAAGGACAGTTCCCTTTGCAGTGGAATCTCAGTCCAGTCATTTGGTATGATCCCCCGCTCTTTTGCAAGCCCACCACACAGGTTGGGTGCCACCAGCACAAGTTCGCCATCCTTTATTCCAAATGGACCGCAGGTGCTGACCCCGATCGCGGAAATCTCATCCTTCCCGATGCCTGTCTGCTTACAGGCATGCCCCACCATGGAATCGACCTGCCTGGGTACTGCCAGGTTGTCACCCTCAAGCTGCACGGGCCGGTATACCTTGACCAGTATCCCGCCTATGTTCGCAATGCTAACTGTTATCTTAGTCCCACCGATATCAACAGCAGCCAGATACGGCCCATCCATATTATTTCACCCCTGCCAGGTCAAATACGGTTTCATTTTATTTCAAATTTTGGAGGCACACCCAGCACCAGCACCCTGGAATGGCGCAGCACCTTTTCGGTAACGCTTCCGGTCAACTTCTTAAGCCCGGTCTTGCCATGCGTCCCTATCACGATCCTGTCCATACCTCTTAGTTCTGCAGTCTCCACTATCTGTTCAGCCGGGTCTCCCTCTTCGATGAAAGTAGTAATATTGCCAGCATCTATGCCTGCTCCAACCATGGCATCCTTATAGACGGATAGAAGTTTCTTTGCCCCCTCCTCCATCCATTTTTTTCTTTTTTGTCCTGTTGCACTTATTACATGCAATAAAATAATTTTAGCAGAGTGGGTTTTAGCGATCCTTAAACCTACCTTTGCTGCTGTTTTTGAACCTGCAGACCCGTCAATGGGAATTAGGATTTTCATCAGAATTCAAAAGTTATCTGGAAATTATTTAAATCATGTGAAGTAATACAGAATGTAATACATTGGTTGTTATACAATAGGAAATTTATATGTTCAAATATGAAAAATTCAAGAAGATCGATAAGAATGACCATTCAGAGGTCACACGCTTATTGAAAAAGACCACTCATTTCACTGCCCGTGAGTGGGTGATTGCCAGGCTGTGCGCTGATTTTAAGAACGCACATGGCCGAAGTGAGATGACCTGGATCGGGCAGAACCTGCCTGACCTGGTACCGTTCTTCAATGAACCATATTCCAGGCAGGAGGTATCCAATGCCCGTGCATCGTTCAAGAGGAAACTTGAGCGCTCCGGCACTACCTTGTTCTACTCTTATTACAGTGGCCTCATCACCAAGGAGGAAATGCTGGAGATCATTACCAATATGACTAAAAATATCGGCATTCTACTGGATATGGAAGACACGCCACCCGATGGCGACCATACCGAAGGTGTCCAGAACATGATGGTTGATGTACTGCGCCGGATCAACTCTGCCCTTGAAGAACATGCCTGATCTGCTCTGCTGCAGCACGGATGATCTTCTCGTGGTCAAAGGCCAGCGGCGGCAGGTCATCCGGGTCGAACAATGCCGCATCCCTGGCATCTGACGACGCTTCCAGACTCCCGTACCCGGTTGCTGTGAAGCAGACTGATACGGTATGACCCCTGGGGTCCCGGTTGGGGTCTGAGAACACACCCGCCAGCCCATTCAATTCCACATCAAGCCCGGTCTCCTCCTTTGCCTCCCTGGTGGCTGCATCTTCCACTGTTTCCCCCACATCTACGAATCCGCCTGGCAGTGCCCACTGACCCTGGTAGGGTGGGTTCATGCGCTGTATCAGTACGAGCTTTCCCTCCACCAGGATTATTATGTCCACTGTGAGCAGGGGAGTTACGGGTTTACCCATTTCCAGGCCACCTTCCAGTATTGATCTCGTATATGAACTGGTCCACGAAAGTTTGCAGGAACCTGTTCCTTTCCTCTGCCATTCCCCTAGCGGTACCGGTGTGCATGGACCCGGGCAACAGCATTAGTTTTGTGAGGATATGGTCCAGTGCATATTCGTTCCCGTCTGGCTCCCGCTTGCTGGCCAGGGGGTCATCAGGATGATACAACCTGTGGTTGTGGGCTCCCGAATAGGTAAATGTCATGGCCGCACCTACTGCACCTGATATATCCAGCCTGTCAGCGTCCTGGAGTATCCTTGCTTCCAGGCTGTCCGGTGTGATTCCTGAACTGTAGCGGTGATTGGCAATGGCATAGACCACGGCCGGTATTTTTTCTGCAGGAAAGCCTGCCTTGTCAAGTATGCCGGGGGAGAGTTGTGCGGAGAGGGCAGCGTGGTCAGTGCCTGGGTCCTTTAGTTCGGCGGGCCGCCCGATATCGTGGAGTAGGGCTGAAGCTTCCAGTATCTCGGGGTCGCCTCCTTCGATGCTGCTGATGTGGAGGCACAGGTCCCTTACCCGCAGGGTGTGGGTGATGTCATGGCCTGCGTTGGGTGTGCTTTCGAGGTGGGTTCTGGCTGAGCGTAGTATTTGTTCCATCATGTATATCGCAATTCAAATGTATTCGGGAAATTTTAGTGTAAAAGAATATTTCAACCTTTATGTTGATAAAATTCATTTATAATGGTTTTCTTTTTTCATACTCATCCCGAACTTCGAACTTTTTGAGTATGCTCCGGGCGGTTTTCTCTGCGTTTTGCATATTTAAACCATATCCTGATAAGGTCCTTTTTTACCACAGTGTTCACAGGGTAGTGTTACCCCATATGTGCATTTATTACATATTTCGCAATGCCATTCTCTCCAATCTTTACATTCTCCGCATGTTTTACAATGCCATGTACAATTATCTTGAACCACCTCATTCCAACAAAATGAATACCAGTACACCTCCATGCATTCTTTGCATTCATATTCATTTAATAAATCTTTCAATTTAACGGTCTCACAGCCGCATGGCAATTCATGTTCCTCATCTAATTCTTCCTGTGACAGAGCTTTAACAATATTTATATTTTCAAGAGCACAGGTTGAATACATTTCCACATCTATTCCATTAAACGGATTCTGGCAGTCAGTGCATCCACATTTGTCATCACATGGTTCATGATTTTTGAAACAGGCACACCGGTTATTTTTACATCCGGATTTACAGTTACAATGATAGTTTTTTTCCATTTATATGACTCCTAATTGTTATTTTCAAGGTTATCAAGATTAGCTAACAGTTCAGCTTTTCTTTGTTCCAGGGAGGTAAATTGAGTTTTCAATTTATTTAATTTTTTGTTGGTCTGTGCCAACCTTTTCTTGATTTTATACTCCTCAAGGTAGTTACTACCGTATTTTTCAGCTACAAATGTTTCCACTTCACTTCGGATCAGCTTATAATATGGGTTCCCAAACACACTGTTTATGCGGTAATGTAGTTTGCCATCCTCAATGCCCTCAATAATTTCCTCCTGTGTAAGCCCAAATTCGTTTCGAGCGGACTTATCACTAAGAGTAGCACCTTTCTTAAACCAGGCGAAATTTATTTCCTGATCTTCCATCATTATTCCCTCTTTTTACATATAGATACTAAGTTCTCCAAAGCGTTCTACCACTCTCTCAAACTTCGTATGATTCACCGCAATCACATTATCAAGGTCTTGCTCCTTTGGCTCTATTATGACCCTTCGGGACGTAGGCTGTCACTATCCCGGTAGTATCGTTCTGAGGCTGGTCACCAGTCACCGGACCATGTCCAGTGTTATTAGTATCTGTTCTCATTCCACACCTCCCTGCTGTTCGGTGGCTAAAAGTTCGTTCCCTTTAGCCGTCAGGCGGTATTTCTGCTTGCTGCTGCTGGGTTTTTCTGGAATCGTCATTTCAATCAATTCTGCATCCAGAGCAGGGTGGAGGTAGTTATCCCGAAAAGTAGGTCGGTGCTTAATCCCCAGAATACTGCGTAGAGCACCTGAGGATTTTTCTCCATCTTTGATTGCCAACAACAACCTTTGAACCGAAACATCAGATTGGGTCGATAACTGGGTCGATAACTGGGTCGGCAAGTTGGTCCCTAGTTGGTCCCAACCTGGTCCAGTCTCTGGTGGCAGTACCAATGGATTTGCTAGATAGACAATGAACCTCACCCGCATTCCCACTTCAATTATCTCCGGTTGGGGAAGTCCGAAAGCTTCTGCTTCCTTGAACATACGACGGACACCACTGCCCCATTGCTCTATCAAGTCCAGTTCTCTGAACACACGGGCAATGACATGGTTACGTATCTTGGAAACACCCTGCAGCATATCTTCAACGGTCAGACCCGGAAGTAGGATGCCAGGGTTCTCTATCTCAATGCGGTCATCAAAAAAGGCGATTCTGACAGGAGCACCTCTTTGTGAATAGTCTGCGTGGAGAATGGCATTCACCACCGCTTCACGCAGGATTGTGAGAGGAATGCTCCAGACGTCCTTGCGCCGAAGTTCGGAAAAGTCCGCACCACGCATGGCATGTTTCTTGAGAAACTCCATAACCCTTTCAACAGCCACAGGCAGATGCTCATGGATATCGATATGATCGAAAATATCTGCCTTGTCCTTACCGATGAACCGTCCGCATTGTATCCATGCATCCGGAAAGACCATCTCACGGTCCTTGCCGAACAGCAACATTCCGCCCACTGTAGGAACCTGATGCCCTTGGTGTTTGGCGACAAGACGTAGGGATTCCAGGTCCTTTTTCACCAGTTTCCGATGCATTTCAAAGCAAGCCGTTGCAGCGTCAAAATCCAGGTCATCCACAGTCCTGTCGGGAAGAGCCTGTTCATCGAAGGACTTTCCCTCAACACCACGTTTAAGTTCTGCAATGAGCTCCCGGTCAGCCTTCCGATTAGTAGAACCAAGTCGAACATAAACTCCTTCCTCTGGACCTTCTTTTTTAAACCAGTGAGGCCGGGACCCGCTTGGATACACCTCCACAATCAACAAGGTCTTATCTTCAAAGGAGGTCAGTTCCACATTAGGAACCAATCGTGGCTTGATACTGTCAGCGATCAAATTGCATATACGCTCTTCTTCATCCAGCGGATTTTCGACACCTAAAATCTCTTTTGAATCATCCTCCACTCCGATTATTAAGCGCCCCCCGGCGGTGTTGGCAAAAGCCACCAGCGTTTTGAGCATGTTTTTGGGTGAGGATAGGTCGCGCTTGAACTCCAGTGTTTTACCTTCTGGCATGGTGATCAATTGGGTGATCGAGTGAGTCATTTACTCCTCCTCCCTTTGCATAGATTCTCCTTGTCGAATTTCTCCAGCTTCAATTTCATCAATTCTTTCACTTATACCTTCACCACCAACCATTCAAATCTTGCATAATCCACCACAACATATTATCAAGGTCTTACTCCTTTGGCCCCATTATGACCCCTTTGTGGCCCCATATGGCCCCTTTAGGATGTAGGCTGTACCCGTCACAGTAGTGCCGACTTGCTCAAAAATTCCCAATGATACCAGATCTATCAGATCCCTTGAAGCGGTTCTTTTAGATGTATTGCAGATTTCCTAGTACTCTTTATCCGCTGTTAACTGCTGTTGTCTTCGTATGCTGTGATGTCTGATGCTTTGCGATAAGTTCCCGGACAGCAGGAACTAATTCAAAGGGATATCTATTGTAGTCTGGGTTCTGTCCTCATAGGCTGCCTCATCCTCGGCTAAGGCTTCCTCTTCTGTTTGTTTTTCATAATGGGCCAGAACTTTGTGTACCCTCTCTTCATCCCATCCTTTTGGAAATTTACTCTGCTTCATTCTTTCTTTCGCCTCCTGCGCTTATATTCTGTGCAGTTTCTCAATAAGATTATATGTTTCAGAGATGCCGGCTACTGTATTGTAGTCTATTCTACACTGGGCACTTTTGAAGTAACTGCTATGTGAATATGTTTCCCCATTTTGTTCTCTTCGATCTTTTTCATCCGATACATTTTTCCTGACAATTTCAACTGCATGCTGATATCCGCCTTCTACATTATTCTGTGAAAAATCCAACTGGTTTGCCATAAGGTATTTGTATATCCCATAGCTTAGAAGCTCATCGCTGTGCTCAAGGAGATTATCAGCATCCGTCCGGTTCTTTTTCTTTTCGACAACTAGTTTTATTATCCGGTAACTATTGTATATCTGCAGATATACAGTTGAATTTTTATCGCCATCAAATAGTGTTGCCAGAGGGTTTTCCTGATTTGTCGCATCAAATACTTCTTCCAATACTCTTGATACGGAGTTTTTAGCGATTTCGGGTTTTTCAAAATATGTTGCATACCAGAATTTGATTGCTTTTTCACTGGTTATTGATTCATGCATTTCTTTGCTCAATTGGTTAGTGAAAATTTCTCCTCTTTTTGAGATATATGCAATACCTTTGTTTTCAAAGAGTAATTTTACATATTTCTGGAAGTCTTTGTTGCTTATCTTGTCCCTGAAATTGATGGAGGTCTGGGTGTTTGTGGCTTCAGTGATTTTATTTACAAGATCTTGATCTTTTGTTTCGTACAGACGAACAGTAATGTAAACATCATCCAGTTTTGTTTTGTCTTTCTCATAGATTTCATGTATTACTTTTGTTGTCTGTAGACCATTGACTATGACCGGATTTACAACCGGCACGATGTATTGACCTGCTTGTTGATTTGAAGGTATTTGCATTTCATCGCACAGGATTGTTATACCATTGTTTAAGAAGGGGAAATAGATTGATTCAGATGTGTTATCCAGAGTTTCTTTGATCTTGCGATTGGTCTTATTGTATCCCAGAAAACCTCTTATGTTTTCTGAAAACAACTTGTCTTCAGTACCATTTGTTTTGATCTCAAGGTCAACCAGTTCACATAATTCAAGTGCCTTCATCCTGAAATTGACGGCTTTGACGTTCAATATTGAAAATGAGATCAGTGCCTGTGGCTCTTTTGGCGATATATTTGACTTTTCTGCATTAAAAGTGAATTTGACTTCTTTTCTTTTTCTATCGCTTTTTATTAAATTATCAATACGCTTATCCAGTTCATTGGAGTCAAATATTGCTAAATTGCCATATGGATCATTGTATGATTCGAACAGGTCTTTGTTTGCAGCGTATTTTGTATCTTTTACATCCCCATTAAATATAAAGTTCAGATGATGGTCTATATGGTATCCTTTCTTTGTTATTGAAATGTATTCGTCAAGTTTCGGCATCAACCCTTCTGTATTGGGTTTGTTTCTCCTTCCCTTTTCAAAGACTTCTGCAAAGTCCTGTTTTAATTTCTCTAACTGGTTTTGCACAAGTTTTGGTGAATTTTTGCACTGGAATACTTCCATTACGTAGAACCCATCCTGTTCATCAAAGTATATTCCATCAATTCCCCCATCAGCAGAGCTTTTTATTATTACGTCAGCATAAATTTCATCAAATGTCTTGTCGAGTATAGCAGCCATTGAGAAGATCTCAAACGCCTGGTCTTTATTGATATTGAATTTTTCAGCGATCTTGTCAAGGTAAGTGCTGATGAATAGTTCTTTGTTGCTCATGGAGGTGTCCTCTGTGGTTGATGTTGGTTTTTGAAATATGAAATTGTTTATTTATTGTTCTAACAAACCAGTTTTGTAATTAATCCACAAAACCAACTATTTGCCATACCTTTTTCTCTTCATTGAACACATCTTCAAGTGCAGTCGATACATTAAATTTGACTGTTGTGTGGGTGTCAAGGCGTTTTTTTGTTTCCTCTGCCAGAAAATCACCAAAAGTTCCTTTTATTATCTCATTGCTTTTATCTAATACAAATTCGAAGTTATAAGAACGGATGTTTACCCCTGTTAATTTTCCGTAATATGTGACCGATTCTGCAGGGAGTTCAGCGACTTCACTGATTACGTTGTATATTCTTTCTGCCATATCACTGGTAATCTCTTTTGTGTGAAATCCATCAGGAACAATTTTATCGTACATCTTCACATTAGCATTATTCTTATATAATACTTCCAAAAAATTCTGATATTTTCTAATTGCCCTTATTCCAAGATTTTCAGTCATGTTTTTGATTTTATCTTTATCATCCTCACAGTCAGCTAAATTTGTGAACTGTTGGAGTGCCTTTTTAGCAATTGACTCCCCAAGCTGGGGTTGATGACTGGATAGAACAAATCTAAAAGAACCAGTTGTAGTTGCAACTAAATCTAATCGAGACGCGTTAAGAATCTCTTTAGATATTGTGCCTTTTAGTGTAGGCTTATCAATTAATGATTGAGCTATTGATGCAACAACATCTTGTAAATATGATATAAAATCCCCAAAAAATGATAATGATATACTGTGTTTATCAACTACATCACCATCCAAGATAAAATCGAAGGTGTCTATTTGATGTCTTCCATATGAACTTTTAAGTTCCAATAGCAGATGCTCTTCTCTATCTTTTATACTTTGGTAACTCACTTTTAGAGAATATTTGTCAGGGTATTTTGAAATCAACTTTTCTTTTTTTCGAATTAATGTTTCCAGATCAGAAAGTTCTTCCTGTATTATAGATGGATCCCTGTAATCATCAGCCATTGATCATACCTCCATAGTATTTTTCTATATTAAATGAGTCATCAGATAAATTAAATTCGATGATGCCTTTTGGATTGTTCTCTCTGTCATGGGCAAACCATTTAGACCAATACTCAATATCTTCTTTTGTATTTTCGTACAATTCAGTAATTTCAGGGGGGTAAACTGCAATAAAATAAACATCACATATACATTCAGATTTTGCTCTACTTTTATCTGTCAATTTTGAGAATATTTCCTTTATTTCTTCTGATTCATCTAATTCAATTGCATCAATATGAGTGACGAAATCAATATCCTCTGGATTTACTTTGCTTGTTGTATAACTCCCATTTACCCATTGAATTGTAGCTACTTTTATAACGTCTAATTTACTATTATACCTGATATACCCATTGAATATTTTCTGGCGTGTTGTTGAATCACGAAAATTATCAACAAAATGTTCTTTAAACTCATCAAGTTTAGGAGTTATAAATCCTGCCGGTAAATTTCCATTATTGTCAAATTTGGGAATCATGTACATCACTTTAGTTTTATCTCATCAATATTTCTGGTATATCTTGCTTATGTGCCCGCTTTATATCACCATGATCAACAGATGGTCATCCTGTTCAGTATCACCCGGTATTCACTAACCTCTCTACAACAGAGCGCCTGATGTTTTGTTGATTAAAGAAGTTCGTTGATAGGAGAATTTGGGAAAACATTTGATTTCACTTTTATCCGCTATTACCTGCCGTTGTCTTCGGATGCTGTAATGTTTGATACTTTGCGATAAGTTCCCTGACAGCAGAAACTAATTCAACAGGGATATCTATTGTAGTCAGGGTTCTGTCTTCATAGGCTGCCTCATCCTTGGCTAAGGCTTCCACTTCTGTTTGTTTTTCATAATGGGCCAGAACTTTGTGTACCCTCTCTTCATCCCATCCTTTTGGAAATTTACTCTGCTTCATTCTTTCTTTCGCCTCCTGCGCTTATATTCTGTGCAGTTTCTCAATAAGATTATATGTTTCAGAGATGCC